>Ga0169931_10015182_pt1 | contig 10330 bp, 7 predicted proteins | sample Kivu_15m_20L_FD_129675 | JGI IMG/M metagenome (GOLD analysis project Ga0169931, IMG submission 129675) | Freshwater microbial communities from Lake Kivu, Western Province, Rwanda to study Microbial Dark Matter (Phase II) - Kivu_15m_20L... | ecosystem: Environmental > Aquatic > Freshwater > Lake ... | reverse complement strand
CACGATAAAACTAAATTCCAAACTCCATTAAGATTTTTTAAAATATTTTTTTTTTCTAGTTTTAAAGGAAAGAAATGATCTACATTAGAAATGTCTTGCGCACCTTTCTTTATAGATATTTTTTTAAAACAATAAAAACATTTACCTTTTTGATAGCCATTTAACCCATCTCTAATTCCAGTAATGTTTACTCGCAAATTATTTTTTAAAGAAAATAATTTTTCACCTAAAGAGTCATATTCAATCATTAACAAATGATAAGGAATTTTAAGTTGCCATGATCTTTCTAGCAGATTCCATCTTCCTTCGGTTTCAAAATTTAAATTTTCAAATTGTCTACTCTCACATAGTTTAAACAAATTATCTGTCAAAATAACTTTTTTTGATAAACCTTTTTTTTCTTTGTAAAAAAAAGATAATGGCAAGAGTCCTCCCTTAATTAAATGAAATTTTTTTAAAACTACCCATTCATCTTTTCTTGTTATATGAATTAACTCATCTTTAGAGATTATATTTTTGTTAAATTTATCACACGCAATCAAAACTTTTCCTGGTGGTTTTCTCGTTGTACCTTGGATTGGAACTTTTTTTATATGCTCACAAATATAATTTGTATAAATAGAAGATAATTCGTTTATTGATATTTCATTTTTTTTTTGTTTCGCAAAATAAAGTAGTGATTTCCCTAAAGCAAATTTATAACATTTGTCATTATCACCTATTAATATAGAAGATCTAAAACAGCTCTCTGGTGTGGGTTCATAAAATCTAAAAATATTTTCTCTCATAAATTTTATCTAGGGGATGTAGCCTTCCCCTAGACAGCAGGCTACTGCTAATGGAGCCGAAAACAGGATTTGAACCTGTAAAACCTAAGTGCAAAACTTAGTCTGTCTACCATTCCAGCACATTCGGCATATTATTTAGTTCTTACTTCCGGAAGTTCTGTAGATTTATTATCATTTCTGCAATCTTTCCATCTTTTTAAAAGATTTTCATACATATTATCGCCATTCTCGAGTTTTAAGTACCTACTTTTTCCAAGAACAAAGTAGATAATCATATCTTTCAATCGCTCTTGAACTTTTGTTCCAGTTAAAATTGTTCCATCTCTTGTAAGAACGATATCTTCCCATTGAGATTTTCCTTTTACAGTTGACCAATCAATTTTGTTTATTACCCTGTAGATAGCATCTTCATCCATGTCAGAGTTTTTTATTAAATAGTGAATAGCTTGTAGCAAAGCAACTTGAGGCATAGGCTTAAATATTAAAGCCCATTTATTTTGATTTTCTGACTCTCTTAATTCTACAATGTCTCCTCCTTCTTTTAAGACTGTGTTATATGCTTTAATCTTAGTGAAAAAATTAGTTAGAAATTCAAAACAAATTTTTTCACACTCATCTAAAGTTTTTTGGTCTGGTCTTACTTGTTTTCTAAATTCATAACCAGCTTCAGTTAAAATAAACTCAACCATCTCTGATAAATGCTTTCCTGTTGTTAATTTAGTCGATCTTTCAGGTAAAGAGGTTCCTTTTTTATTAATAAATTTTTCGAAACCCATATTAATTGGATTATTATTTGTAAAATTTTGAGTTATTAAAAAATATCCATTAACCTCTGCTAAGAAAATTCTTTCTCTTTGAGAAGGTGGTTTTGCATAAGCGTTAATGTCATCAAATAATTTTCTTTGTTCTCTTACTTCGGGTATATTTACAAAGATTACTGATACATCGTCGTCGAAAACACCATGGTTACTGTACTGTTCATAAGTTTCGCCTGTTTTATTCAATTGTTTTTCTAATTTTTCTCTATCTGCAATTACAGTTCTAAAAGCCAACATACGATGTTGACCATCGAGAATAATCATATGCCCGGTATCTTTGATAGATAAAAATCCAATTGTTTTAATTCCATCTTCATAGGTAAAATCGAGCAACCTTGAAATTGTAGTAAACTCATTATTTACACTTACTGCAAATTCATCCAGAGATTTAAATTTGCAGAGTTTTGGGTCTAACAAAACAACTATTGAATTAAAAAATCTTTTTTTATTTCTAATTAAATATGGTGCAATTTCTGTTAAGTATCTAATTTGTGGTTCTCTTTGCATTTGACCACCTTTTTCCATTTCTTGCCAATCCTCTTTAGAAAAATAATTTACAGCAGTTTCAGTTCTACTTATTAAATCTTTAGGCTTCATCGTGCATTGATAATATTCTATTTCACCAAATTTGCCTTTTATTGCTGCTAGTGTTGCCATTTTTTATCCTTTTAATTGTTAGTAAATTTAATTTCGTTACATTGAGGCTTAAAAACTCTAATCCATTTTTTTTGCATTATTAAAGCATCCATTTTTGATGATGCAACAACCCAGCTAAAAAACATAGGCCCGAAAGCACTTAAAATGGCAGCTTTTAAATTTAGATTTTTATTTTTTTTTATATGTTGAAAAAATCTAAATCTTAAATTTTCTGTCTCGCCAATGTAGTGAATTCCTCTTAAATCATGAAAAAAATAAACTGCAGGTAACTGGTTTAAGAATGGATTTTTATTAGTACTTATGTTTACAGATCCATCAAAAACAGGATAATCAACCTTAGATTGATCTAAACTATTCTTAAATTTAGACAACTCAATAATTAAATATCCAAAAGCTTGTTGCTCTTTTGATGTTACTTTTATTAATTTATTCATAATTTGGAGAGATATCATTTGTTTTTCAAAAACACCACATTGTTTTTCAAAAAAAAACGATTGTTTTTCAATAACTTAAGAAATTTATTGAATATTTTCTATTTATGACAAATTAAACAACTAGAATTTACATCTGTCTCATCCATAAAATCAACTAGTTCTAAATTTTCACCCTTCAAAAATGGATTCTTTTCATTGTTGATTTTAGCTTTTTCCGCATCTTTTGTTTTTTTTAGAATATAGTCATCTTTAATCTTTTTGACTCTTTCTGGTCTTTCTAATTCTTCTAAAGATTCATCATCACACCATGTAAACTTACTATGCTCTGATGTTGAAACTTTTTCAAAGCTTTTGGCATATTCATATTTTTCTGGGTATCTTTCTTTTAAATTTACCCACTCAATTTTTCTTTGGAAAAAACAAAAACTACAACCAGATCTACTTCTCCATTTATAATAATCCGGAAGACCTAATCCTGATTGTCTTAAAATTTCATGAACACCTGATTTATCGATACAATCATCAATGAATGGAAACTTAGATTTGAGCAAAGGATTTGTTGGCTTGTAACCTACTCTTCCTCTTTCATCATATCGGATTCCAACGTATGTGAAAATCTTAACTCCTTTTTTTAGATCATCCTCAATCCAATCTTCAAAAGGTTTTAGTTTCATATTTATAGTGCACCATCTTGCTGTCGCTGATGGCAAAAAATTATTATATTTACGCATATAAAAATCAAAAGAATTTCTTGGTTTTAAATATGTAATAGGTCTATCAAGTCGTGTTTTTAATTTATTTAAAAAATCATAAGTCTCATCAAGTTCATAGCCTGTGTCCGTAAAAAAATATTCCATTTCTATCTCTGGATATTTTTGATTCATATAAACTGCTAACGCTGAACTATCTTTTCCACCTGATAAACCTAAAACATGTCTAACTTTATTCATCTGCTGTTTTCTTTTTTATAATTTCCTGTTCATTTTTTACCATTAGTTCCTTTAAAACTTTTAAAGTAATTTCTCCTTTTTCAGTGTCTGATAAGTTTTTACTGTTCATTAATTTTTGAATTTCTTTTGTTGTTTCATCCACAATGTTATTTTTTATATCAGTAGAAAAATAAAATTTTGAAGCTCGCTGCTGATTTTTTCCTTCAAAGATTGCAATATCTACAATTTTTGAATCTTTATACTTATCGCGAATTGTATAAAGACGATCTGTCATAATAAAATGTCTAACCATTTCTTCTAAATTCAATTGTGCTTTACTAAAATCTTGATCTACCCACTCATCAACGGGTTTGCCTATAGAATACCCAGCAAGATGTTCTATCCATTCATCATCGGATTTAAATTTAGAAACTTTTTCAGAAAAAGGATCTTTTTCTGCAATTAGTTGTGCTCTTTTTTTAATGATATCAAAATTAATATCAACAATGTTCGGATCGGATTTAAATACTCTAACAATTGTATCTTTGAATTCTCTTATCATTTCTTTGTGTGCATTATTTAATTCACTCCAAAGTAATTTAAAATTTTCTATAAAATCATTGATATCTTTTTCGGTAATATCGTCTGAAACGAGAGTTTTATTAATGCAAATTTCAGGTAAACTTGAATACAATAATTGATAAGGATTTCTTGAACTCAATAACTCTTCTCTTAATTGCAAAACTCTTTTATCTTTAAATCTTCGTGTTTTTCTTGCCCAACCAGACATCTTGTATGTTTTAATAACAATAGGTTTTAAAACAGCTAATGGAGACACGTCAGTAATAATATTTTCAAGTAATATTTCTTTTTCTACGTATTTTTTAAATTGCTCTAAAAGTTTATTCTTAGCGCCTGATATTTGTACGAACATTATTTTTATCTCATCTGGCAGTGAACAAAATTTATCCGCTATTTGTTCTGTAAATTCTGTAATGAAACTTTCTGACTGATTGTTTACTTTTTCATAAAGCGCGTACTTATCTTCATTAGCTTTATAAAAACATGTAATTAGAATTGGCAAAATCCCTGATTTAATTCCAAATGGAGGCTGTTTTAAGAAATTATAAATTTCAAGTAATGAAATTGGGTTCTTCTGTTTTGTTAAAAAATTTTTAATCTCATTAAAAATTTTAGATAAAGTAACATTTTTTGTATCTGGATTTACAAATTTGTAACTATCACCTTTTTTTACATGTAATGAGTTACTCTTGATAATACTCAAATAAATACCAAATTCTGCAGGAGCTCCTTCCATGCCAAGATCCTTTTGCTCAGAATTTTTTAAAATTTTATTTATTAAAACGTTAGAAGCAGTGGTTGCAGATCCTGAAATTTTTTCTCTATTAACTAATTCGTTAATTATAGTCGGAGAATTATAAAATACTAAATTAGAAACCTCAGAACAAATTGCAGATAAATTTTCATTTTTAAAATTTTTATCATTGAAAAACCAAGTAGCAATATTAAAGCAATGATCAATATTGCTGTATAATAAGTTTTGGGTAACACTTAACCTTGCTTCAATTTCTTTTTTAGCAACTAAATCACTTTCTAAGGAAACTAGAGAAGTTTTTGCTCTTTTTAATGCAGCTAACTCATGTGCTAAGCTTAAAAATTCCTCAGTATCCTGGGAATGGCCAATAATCGTTGGTTTATTAAATTTTATAGAACGTAAAAGTTTTAAATTATCTAAGAACTGTTTCTCACTATCTTCGTGTGGGCGTAATAATAAAATTACTGTTCCTGTTGCAATTTCAGAATTATTTAACTCAAAAATAACATTAACGATATCTTTGACTGACTTTAAAAACAGACAGTATTTTTTAAATAGTCTTAAACTTCCAAATTCATGCAAATGTTTTTTTGCAATAACGGGTGGGAGTTCTGGAATTTGTGAAAGTATAATTTGATAATCACCGCTGATTTGAGCTTTATTTTGCTCAACCGCTTCATCAATATTTATATCTGAACCAGAAAACAAAGAAAAAGCTTTTTTAAATTTTCTGTAAATAATAATTTTTTTATCTTCTAATATTGTAAGAAGTTCATCTATTTGAGATTTTGTATCTTCTAAAACATCATAAAGGATATCTTTTGTAGCATTTAATGATGAACTTTTTCCAAAGACATCAAGAAGAGCAATTGCTTTTGCCAATTTAATTGCTTTTTTATTATCTGTTGCTTCAGATCTTCTGATGGCCTCTGATGCTTCAGCCCAATTATGTCCAATTGGAGATACTAAAATTGAAGACTCTAAATTTGCCTGAAGGTAATCAAAAAGATTATCTAATCCATATAAATAATTTTTATCTAAATTATTATTTTTTAAAAAATGTAGAAAACCATGTGGTTCACCTGAATTTAAAAAAGTAAAAATACTTCTTTCATTCTGACCAAATCTATTTCTCGAAATTGGTCCTAATAAAACTGAAGTTAAAGGGTGTAATGGAAAACAATTGTTTAATGATTGCTCTAGATCGTCGTTATTAGAAATTTTTCCACTTTGAAAGGTACGTATTAATGATCTAGATATCCTGCCTATTTTCTTTAAATTATCATTTGATAATTTATTTTTTTTATTTATTGCGCGCGCAATTAAATTTACGCTCTCTTCCGATCCAATTGAGAAAGGAATGTCTTCAAATCTTCCTTGAATCTTTTGCCACTCTTCTTGAGTATTTCTTCCTAATGCGGAAGCATATTCCTCAAATGGCTGGTGAAGAATGCTTATAAATATATTATTAATTTTCTTTTCTATTTTATTTTTTGAAAAGTTTTCTGCAATTTCTTGAAATAAGTGCAAATCACCACCTGTATTACTCGCATATTCCAGAACTCTTCCGAGTTCATCGATAATCATCAACAAACCAAAGCCTTTTTTATCTAATTCAAAGGCAATATTTTCTAATTTTTTTAATATTTGGTCTGTTTTTGGTTTAGTCCTTGTTTTTAAAACCAGCGGAATGTTTTTAGATATCCAATTATTTTTTATATTCTCATCAATAGAAGATGCTATTAATTCTAAACTATTTTCTTTCGCACCAATAATTTTTAAAACAAACCAATGGCTATTTAAAAAAACTTCTGAGTATACTTGTTTTGAAACTGGTTCTACTTTTGATCTTGCAAGTTTTTGAATTTGCTTATCTTGGCTTAATAAAGAACTTAAAAATAATAATAGAGATGATTTTCCAGATCCGTAAGGGCCCGTTAAAGTAAAACTGCATTGATTAGATTTTTTGAAAGAATTTGCAATTCGATTTATTGCAGCTCGGCTGGTATCATGAAAAATATAATTTGTAATAAAACTTTCAGATAAAGCATTGTCAATTCTAGCTGAACGTTGAAAACTAGAATTTATTTCAAACTCATTTGATAAATCAAATAATTCCATCATGCAGCTTTCTTATTATTTTTTTTATAACAATTTAAAAGTAGCTCATCTAAAGTAATATCTTTTACTTTTTGTATTTGTCTTAAACCACCTGCTCCTTTTATAAAACGGAAAATAGTATTCTTTCTAATTTCGAATTGTTCTAGGTAATTATCTAATGATTTTTCATCTAATTGAAAAACTTTTCCAGGTGAACCAAAATCATACATAATTTTTTCAAAAGTTAAAATTTCACTCCCTTTAAGTTTTTCTGTAAAATAATCAAACAATGCATATTCAAAAACTTCGAATGAAAGATTTGGTTTTGGACCTCTTTGAAACTCGTAACTAGTTTTAGAATAAGTTGAAGTAATCAAATTTAATTCAGCAAGAGGGCACTCTAAAGAATCTTCTGTAATTTCTCCTTTTTTTGTAGAAAATGTATAGGTTCTAACAAAACAATCTACATCTCTTTTAACTGTATTTTCTGAACAACCTTTCCATTTAGAAAATTTTGCAACAGATAATAAATCATTTGTAAGTTTATCTCTATCAAACATAATGCTGTCATGATAATTGAAAGCATAATACCAAGTTGTAAGTTCAGGATTGCTTGCAAGTTTCCAATGTAGAATCCATAGAGTAGATATATCCTCTAAATAAGGATCAAATGCTTTCTTTGCTGCAAATATTTTTTTTCCAAAATTTGTAATTTCAAAATTTTGATCACAAATATTTGTGCATTGTCCCCAATGACGAATAGCTTTTACCATATTTAGGCCAACGCCAAACTTAACTACATTGATTAGTTTATTTTTTTCAAATTCTTTTATCCCCTTAGATCCATTTTCAGTAATAAATTCTGCAAGTTTTGTCAGCCACGTATATCGAAATGGAAAAGTGTCATGGCCGGAAAATTTCGGCTTATAATTTTCTTTACCTAAAGGACCTCTGAGCATAATTAAAACTTGGTGATTTCTTCCAAAAGCAATATATTATATATTAAATGCACATAACTGATGAAAAAATCAATAAATATAGGGATAATTTCAAATAAAATCGAAACTTACCAACAGAAAACTAAAGACTGATTCTTACAAATATGAGTGAAAAAAACATCATTTATTTAGATTATCAAGCAACAACTCCTATAAGGCCTGAAGTGTTAAAAGCAATGATGCCTTATTTTAAAGAAAAATATGGCAATCCTCACTCTAACAATCACAGCTTAGGCAAAGATGCAAATCTAGCTGTTGAAAAAGCAAAAAAAAATATTGCCTCTCTTATTAACTGTGAACCTGAAGAAATTATTCTCACCTCCGGAGCTACAGAATCTAATAATCTTGCAATCAAAAGTATCGCTGAAGCTTACGGAAAAGATAAAATACAAATTATCACTCTGACGACAGAGCATAAATGTGTGATCGAAAGTTGCAACTTTTTAGAAAAAAAGGGTTATTCGGTTTCTTATTTAGAAGTTGAAAAAAATGGAATTTTAAATATTTCGCAACTAGAGAATCTAGTTAAAAATAAAATGTCACTGGTTTCTATCATGCATGTAAATAATGAAATTGGGGTAATTCAACCAATAAATGAGATTGGAAAGTTATGTAAAAAATATAATGCGATATTCCATACCGACGCTGCACAAACATTCAGTTGTCTAGATATTGATATTAAAAACAATCATATAGACGCATTAAGTTTATCAGCACATAAAATATATGGTCCAAAAGGAATCGGCGCTTTATATTTAAATTCAAAAATTAAAAATATATTAAGACCTTTAATTGATGGGGGCGGGCAACAATCTGGACTTAGAAGTGGGACAATTCCTACCCCTCTAGCAGTAGGATTTGGTGAGGCTTCAATTCAAATAAAAAAAAGAACAGATAATAATTTTAAGAAATACAAAGAATTAAATACCTACTTTATTAATCAACTCAAAAAAAATAAAATTAATTTTCAAATTAATGGAGATTTAAACAAAAGATCGCCAATCAATTTAAACATTAGTTTTTTAGATATTGAAGCAGATCAATTAATTAATTTTTTACCTAATCTTGCAATGTCAACAGGATCAGCCTGCACCTCAGGCAGCATTGAAAAATCTCATGTGCTTACCGCTTTAAAACTTCAAAATAATGTTATCGATTCATCTATACGTTTTAGTTTTGGTGAAATTACAAAAAAAACAGATATTAAAAAAGTCGCAAAGTTTATTTATATTGCAATTAATAAAATAAAAAAATTAAGCTGATAAAATATTATTTTTATTAATTTTATAGAAATTATCTAAAGAATTATAGAGCAATCCCTTTTCTAACTGCTCTAATCTATTATTATAAGAAAACAGTCTCATTAAAAAAATCATAATTTTTCTATACTCTTCTTTTTTATTTAAAAATTGTTCTCTTACTTCAAGTATTTCTGACAAAAAATCGTTGAAAATTAAGTTTTTGTTATCTTCATTAAGATCTTGAAAAGAAGGTTTTAAAGCAAATTTGTTTTGCTCATCCATCTCAATTATCTCTTGTTTTATTGATATTTTTAGCTTTTTTGCTGAATTGATTATAACAGCAGCTTCCCACACATTTTTACAACAAGATCCGCTACATCTTTCATGAAAATCTGCTTTATGAGCCCAGTCTATGAAATCTTTTAACCAAGCCATTAAAAACCTAAAAATAATTTTAAAATATAGAATAAACCAAATCCTAAAATCACAAATAAAATGATACTAGTCAAAAGTTGCCAAAAAAAAGAAAACATAATTAAATTTTAGCTTAAAATTATAATTTATATATGTGGATTATTATCAACAATACAATAGGTTGATTAAATTAATTCACAGCCACAATTTGAGTTAAATTTTAATTATATGACATTTCCGAATCTCAATAACCTTCCTTTAGTGAAACTGTTTTTAAAGGTTTTAGTTTTTGTAGCAATAATCTTTAACGTTCATGCTGCAGAAATAGATTTAAATAAAATATTACCCATGGAAAAAAATATTACCTACGGCAAATTAGATAATGGGGTTACCTATTATGTCAGAAACAACCAACTTCCCAAAAACAAAGCTTACGTAGAACTAGTGATTAAAGCAGGATCGTTGCATGAAAATGATGATCAACTTGGGTTGGCCCATTTACTTGAGCACATGGCTTTTAATGGAACTAAAAATTTTCCAAAAAATAAAATTGATGAATATTTAAATTCTCTAGGTCTTTCCATTGGTGCTGATTTTAATGCGAGCACTGGATTT
>Ga0169931_10015181_pt1 | contig 10330 bp, 11 predicted proteins | sample Kivu_15m_20L_FD_129675 | JGI IMG/M metagenome (GOLD analysis project Ga0169931, IMG submission 129675) | Freshwater microbial communities from Lake Kivu, Western Province, Rwanda to study Microbial Dark Matter (Phase II) - Kivu_15m_20L... | ecosystem: Environmental > Aquatic > Freshwater > Lake... | reverse complement strand
GGCCTCACCCGCACCGAGCACATGTTCTTCGAGGGCGACCGCATCGACGCCATGCGCGAGATGATCCTCGCCGACAACCTCGACGCCCGCGAAGCCGCCCTCGCCAAGCTCCTCCCCTACCAGCGCGCCGACTTCTTCGGCATCTTCAAGGCGCTGAAGGGCTTCCCGGCCACCATCCGCTTCCTCGATCCCCCGCTGCATGAGTTCCTCCCGAACTCGAAGGAGCAGCAGATGGACCTCGCCCGGAAGCTCAACATTCCGGTCGAGAAAATCATGCACCGCGTGCACGAGCTCCACGAGTTCAACCCGATGCTCGGCTTCCGCGGCTGCCGCCTCGGCATCAAGTATCCCGAGATCACCCGCATGCAGGCCCGCGCCGTCTTGGAGGCCGCCGCCGATGCGACGAAGGCCGGCTTCAAGGCCAAGCCCGAGATCATGATCCCGCTCGTCGGCTTCAAGAAGGAGCTCGATCTGCAGGTGGAGATTGTCCACGAGGTCGCCAAGGCCGTGCAGGCCGAGAAGAAGGTAAAGATCGCCTACCAGGTCGGCACCATGATCGAGATCCCGCGCGGCGCGCTCACCGCCGACGAGATCGCACAGACTGCCGAGTTCTTCAGCTTCGGCACCAACGACCTCACGCAGACCACGCTCGGCATGTCGCGCGACGACTCCGGTTCCTTCCTCGGCGCCTACCAGGAGGCCGAGATCATGAAGAAGAACCCCTTCGCCTCGGTGGACCAGACCGGCGTCGGCCAGCTCATGCAGATCGCGATCGAGAAAGGCCGGGAGACCCGTCCCAACATCAAGCTCGGCATCTGCGGCGAGCACGGTGGCGATCCCGACTCCGTGAAGTTCTGCCACAAGATCGGCCTGGCCTACGTGTCGTGCTCGCCCTACCGCGTGCCCGTCGCCCGCCTCGCCGCCGCCCAGGCCGCGGTCGCGGACCTCAAGAAATGAGGTAGGGGCGGTTATCCCTAACCGCCCTCGGCCCCGGTTCCCTAATCCAGCCCCGCGCCTACACCGGCGCGGGGTTTTTATTTGTTCATACGCCCCAGTTGCGTCCGATACGCCGACGGCGACAGCCCCGTGCGGCGCTTGAACAGTTTCGAAAAATGAAACTCGTCGCAGAAGCCCAGCTCTGCCGCGATTGCCTTCAGCGGCGCATCATCGGCCAGCAATCGCGCCGCCGCGCGATCTAGCCGCCACGCCAGCCGGTAGTGCGCGGGCGGCACGCCCATCGCGGCGCTGAATTTCTTGCGAAACTGCTCATAGGTGAGGCCGAATTCCCGGGAAAATTTCTCCCAATCCGGCGCGGTCGCCATCGAGCCCGGGAAAAGGCCCATGTCGTCGCAAACTCCCGCCATGGTTTTCCAGGACGGAAGTCTCCTCTTGGTCACCGGCACTCCCGGGGGCCCCACCATTATCAACACCGTATTTCAGATCATCTCCAATGTCATCGACTTTGGCATGCCGGTAAGCCAGGCGGTGGAGGAGCCACGCATCCATCATCAATTATTCCCCGATGAGCTCAATTTCGAGCCCTATGCCATGTCCGCGGACACCGCCGCGCTGCTCGAGGCCAAAGGGCACAAGGTCGTGCAGTTACGGCGCTCTCGATACCAAGGACACGCCGAAACCATCATGATCGACCCCGTGACCGGTCACAGGCTGGGAGCGGCCGACCCCCGTCATGCCGACGCCACCGCGGTGGGACACTGATTACGGCCGACGGAGCGACCGTCGGAGAAGAGACGGGGGGGCTCTACCCACGTTGACCGGCCATGGTGGCCTCTCCATGACCCTCGCGGTTGAACGGATTCAAGGAACCGTCGCTGGCGTGAGTCTGACCTGAGAGTGTAGAGCATCCGGCCGTGGCGGTGCCGCGCTGCCAAGGGGACCCAACTCTCCGCCCCCCCGATCGACTGCGCCTGCCAATGCCCGCGCCGGGTCCAAAGGTAATTTTGGGATCAAGGCGTCGCCACGGCATTGGAGCGTCGAGGGTCGGCCACCCCCTCCCAAACCCCATCAGGTCCAAGGTAGATCGCATTTACGCCACCAAAATGGCGGCCGGTGCCGGGATCTTCCCGCCGATCAACCGTCCAGCCGCGGGACCGCAGGCCGAGCTCCACGTCCAGCGGCAAAGAGGTTTCGCTCTCCAGCGTGTCCGGCACCGAGCCGTCACCGGATCTGAGCCAATGCAATCTGGTGTCACCAATCGCCTCGTTGAGCGGACGGCCCAGCACCAAGTGGTCCAGCAAGACTTGCACCATGGCGGTGGGAATACGTTGCCCCCCCGGAGCCCCCAGTGCGAGGATCGGCCGTTCGTCCCGCAATACCAGGGTAGGAGTGATGGTGCTGCGGGGACGCCTGCCAGGGGCGACGTAATTGGGATGACCGGGATCATCGAAGGCGAAATTGCTCATGCTGTTGTTCAGGATGATGCCGGCGGCGAGGACGCCCGCGCCAAAGTGCAGACTAAGCGATTGCGTGGCCGAGACGACATTACCATCGGCATCGGCCACGACGAAATGGGTGGTGGCATCATTGGCACCTGTGCGGACGCTTGGCGCCGGCCACGAACTGGCATCGGTCTCGTGCAGCAGGCGGCGGAGCTGTGCGAGCGAGGGGGCCGAGAGCAATCGGTACCAAGAATCGAGCCCGCCCTCGCAGTCCGAAACCTCATCCCGCACGACCGGCAAGGTCAGTCGCCATGCCCGCCCCACCAGATCCAAGTTATCGACGGTGCGCAGGGTCGGCTCGAGCGATGCCCCCTCCAGGACCTTGAGTATGGCGAAAGCGAGCGTGGCACCGGTAGTTGGCGGAGGACTCCCCGCGAGAGTTTGGGCACCAAAGGTGACTCGCAGGGGGGCGGGGAAACGAACTTTGTAGCGGAGGAAATCCTCCATGGTGAGATGCCCGCCACCTTCATGGCTGGCGGTGACAATGGCTTGGGCCAATCCACCCTCGCGAAAGGCCGCGATACCCTCCCGGGCGAAAACATTCAAGCTGGCGGGTGGGTTGAGCGGATAAGCGCCTCGCTTTCGCGCCGATTTCGGCGCGGTCCCATCGCTTGGGCGGCGTTTTCGTGGTGGGCGGACACTACCCAGCCCGGCGAGGAAAAGACGGGAAAGTCGTCGGGTGACATCACGACACCTCCTCAGGCCTTGGGCGGATTGCGCTTGTGGATCGCGAGCGAGTTCCCGTCGGGATCGGCGATGATCGCCATCCGGCATACGCCGCTGTCCATCGGCTCGATGAGGAATTTCACCGCCGCCGCCCGCAGCTCCGCGATGGCGGCGTCGAAGTCGACCACTTCCAGCGCGATCGCGGGACCATCCGGCGAGGGTTTCCACAGGTCGCCCGACATGTTGGAGATGGCGAGCGTGCCGGGGCCGATATCGTATTCGATCTACGACTTGCCCTCGTGCTCGAAGGCGACGCTCGTCTTCTGTTGCAGGACGCCTTCGTAGAAAGCGCGGGCGCGGGGAACGTCGGTGACGGGGTAGTCGGTAAAGGCGATTTCGGTGATTTGCATGAGCGATGAGGTGGAAATTACAGCCATCCTAAAGCCTGGAGCTGACAACCCTATGTCATGAGTGTGTCAGTTGTGGGACAAATTCTCCGCCATGCTACCTGTCCGGCACCGTGGCACATTCACGTTTGCGGCCCGGCCCATCGCCGACCCATGCTGGGCATACTATGAATCCGGACTCCCTGCGCGACCTCCTCATCCGCTGGTGCCACCAGAACTCCGGCAGCGACCATCTTGCCGGGCTGGAGGCCATGCGCGGGCTGCTGGCCGCTGAGTTTGGCACGCTGCCGGGTGCGGCGGTTGAACATGTCGCCTTGCGCGACACGCCGGCCAAGGCGCTGCGCATCCGCGTGCGGCCGGAGGCGTCGGTCCAATTTCTTTGCAGCGGCCACTACGACACCGTCTATGGCGCGGGCCATCCGTTCCAGACCTGTTCGCAGCCGGAACCCGACGTCCTGCGCGGCCCCGGGGTCGCCGACATGAAGGGCGGACTCGTCGTGATGCTGGCCGCGCTGCGCGCCTTGGAATCATCGCCTGCGGCCAAAAATGTCGGCTATGAAGTCTTGCTCACGCCCGACGAGGAAACCGGTTCGCACGGCTCCGCCCCCGTGATTGCGAAGTCCGCCGGCCGCCACCGCTTCGCACTCGTGTTTGAGCCGGCGCGGGCCAACGGCGACCTCGTGCGCTCACGGATGGGCACCGGCGTGCTCACCCTCACGGTCCACGGCCGGGCCGCGCACGCGGCCCAGGTGCCCAACGACGGCCGCAACGCCATCCTCGCTCTCTGCGAGATCCTGCCGGCCGTGGCCGCGCTGCCCGCCAAGTTGCCGGGCGTGCTGATAAACGTCGGCCACCTCACCGGTGGCGGCGCGGTCAACATCGTGCCCGACCGTGCGAGCGCGAAGGTCAATGTTCGGATTACGAACCTTGGCGATGAGCATCGCGTCCTCACCGCGTTGGAGGAAATCGCCGCGCCCGTGCAGGCCCGCGAGGGTTTCCGCGTCGAGATCACCGGCGGTTTCGACCGCAGCCCGAAGGTCGAGACTCCCGCCGAGGCCGCGCTCTTCGCCGCTTGGAAAACCTGCGCCCAAGCAGCGGGCGTTAACTTCGACTGGCAGCACGTGGGCGGCGGCTCCGACGGCAACCTGCTCTCCGCCGCCGGCCTGCCCAACCTCGACGGGCTTGGTCCGGTCGGCGCCCACCTGCACAGCGACCGCGAGCAGATCCGCCTGTCCAGTCTCGCCGAGCGCGCCCGGATCGCTGCCCATTTCCTGACCAAAGTCGCCGAACAACTCATCCCCCTCCCCGATGCAAAACGCCCGTCGTGATTGGCTCGCCCTGGTAGGATTTTTCGTGGCCTCGTTTGCCGCGGCCGCCGCCGGCAGCGTCGCCACCGCCGCTGCCGTGCAGGAATGGTATCCGCTCCTGCACAAGCCCGCTTGGAATCCACCGGCCTGGCTCTTCGGCCCGGTGTGGACGCTGCTCTACGCGCTGATGAGCATCGCGGCCTGGCGGATTTGGCGTCAGGAGGGAAAGCCGGGAGCCCGGCAGGCGCTGGCGTTGTTTTTTGTGCAGCTCGGCCTCAACGCGCTCTGGTCGGTGCTCTTCTTCGGGTTGCGCGCGCCCGGTCTGGCCCTGGTTGAAATCCTCGTGCTCTGGAGCTGCCTCGCGTGGCTGCAGTGCGCTTTTTGGCGGATCGACCGCGCCGCCGGCTGGCTCTGGCTGCCCTACCTGCTATGGGTTTCATTCGCCACCGTGCTCAACGCCACCCTCTGGTGGCTGAACCGCTGAACCCGGTTTTCGAGATTTTTTTTAACCTCAACCCCGGGAGCGGATACTTACTCCCACATGAAGCCCATCGTCATGAAAAAATTGCTGCCCTCCCTCGCCCTCGGCCTGCTGCTGCTCGTCCGCCCCCTCGGGGCGGACGTTTCACCGCTCACGCAGGCCATCATGCAGGCCGCCGCCGAATTGCCGGCGGGCGGCTTCGTGCTCGCCGAGATCGCGGACGGCAACACCACCTACACCGCCGCGGGTCGGCCGATTGCGCGCAAGGACCTGCCGCCCGAGGCCGTCATCTTTGAAATCGGCTCCATCACGAAAGTTTTCACCGGCCTGCTGCTCGCCCAAACGGTGATCGAAGGCAAAGCCGCGCTCGACGACCCGATCACCAAACACCTGCCCTCCGACCTCACGCTCGATCCCTCCGTGGCCGCGATCACGCTCGGCCAACTGGCGTCGCATACTTCCGGCCTGCCCCGTCTGCCCGACAATCTCAACCCCGCCAACCCAGCCGATCCCTACGCCGACTACGGCACCGCGCAGCTCCTCGATTTCCTGAGCCGGCACCGGCTGGAAAATGCCGCGCCCCAGCCCGCAGCGTATTCCAACCTCGGCACCGGCCTGCTCGGACACCTGCTGGCGGGCATCCACGGGATGACCTATGCAGAGCTGGTTGCAGCCAAGATCACCCGGCCGCTGGGGCTCGACGACACAGTGATCGCGCTGAATCCCGAACAGGAATCGCGCTTCGCCCGGCCACACTCCGGCAGCACCGCCGTTTTGCCTTGGGACCTCAACGTGTTGGCCGGTGCCGGCGCCTTGCGCTCGACCGCCGCCGACCTCGCGCTTTTCGCCGAGGCCCTGATGGACCCCGAGAGCCCGCTCGCCGAAGCCTTCGCGCTCGCGCGGCAGCCGCTGGCGCCACTGGGCCAGCGCAGCCGGATTGGGCTGGGCTTCATGATCGCAAACCGGAACGGTGAGAACGTCTATTACCACGGCGGCGGCACGGGCGGCTTTCGCTCGGTGCTGGAGTTGATCCCCGCGACCGGCAAGGCGACCGTGCTGCTCCTCAACAACGACGCCCCCGAGCCCGCAGCGATCGTGTCGGCGGCAAACCGTCCGCAGCCGGCCGGCGCCAGCACCGCCGGCCGCGAGGAAACCGCCATCGAACCGGAGCAACTGCGCGAATTCACCGGCGTGTATGCGATCGATGCCCAAGGCCGCTTCACCGCCATCGTGGATGCAGACGGACGGCTGCGAATCCGCCTCACCGGCCAACCGTTTCTGCCGGTGTTTTACGCCGGCAATGACAGGTTCTTCGCCCGCGCCGTCGCCGCGGAATTCCAGTTCAGCCGCGACGAAGCCGGCGCGATCACCGGACTCACGCTGCACCAAAACGGCAATGAAGTGGCCGCCCGGCGCACCGGCGACGCGCCCATCGTGTTGTTCCCGTCGGCCGCGGACTTGCAGGCCTATGTCGGCAACTACCAGCTCGCCCCCGGACTGATCTTCGATGTCGCCGCCCGTGGCGCACAACTGCTGGTCAAGCTCACCGGCCAGCCCATGTTCCCGGTCTTCAACACCGCGCCGGACCGCTTTGAATACGATATCGTCGCAGCGGCGCTCACGTTCGAGCGCGATGCCGAAGGCAATGTCGTCGCCCTCATGCTGCATCAGAACAACATGGATCAGCGCGCCGCCCGGGTAGAGCAATAGCCCAAAAAACCCTACCTTAACCACGGATTACCCGGATGCCACGGATTGAATACCATCCGTCTTCATCCGGGTAATCCGCGGTAAATTGCGCCTTGGATCAGCCTCTTGGCACCACGTAGCCCCACACCGCCACCCAGTGGCAGACGCTGCCGGCCAGCACGAACAGGTGCCAGATTGCGTGATGATACGGCAGGCGCTTCCAGAGGTAAAAAACTGTGCCCGCCGAGTAGCAGATTCCTCCCGCCAGCAGCCATTTCATGCCGGCCGCAGGCAAGGCCCCAAGCAGCGGCTTGAAAGCGATGAGCACGAGCCAGCCCATGCCGAGATAGAGCAGCGTGGAAAACACCCGGAAGCGGCCGGCAAACCAAAATTTCAGCACCATCCCCACCACCGCCAGCCCCCATACCACCCCGAACAAACTCCAGCCCCAGGGACCGCGCAGGGTCACCAGCAGGAACGGCGTGTAGCTCCCCGCGATGAGCAGGAATATCGCCGCGTGGTCGAATTTGCGCAGCCGCTGCTTCAACGCCACCGGCCGCAACGCATGGTAAAGCGTCGAGGCCGTGTAGAGCGCGACGAGGCTGGCTCCAAAAACCGCCGCACTCGTGATGTGCCAGGCATCCCCGTGCAACACCGCGAACGTCACCAGCACGGCGAGCCCGGTCACGCTAAGAATCACGCCAAGCCCGTGGGTGAGGCTGTTGGCCAGCTCTTCGCGCGGCGTGTAGGTGGTCATTCGGCGAACATCCGGCAAAACGACGCCCGCAGCAAGCCCGGGGCGGGTCGTGGCCCACCAGAGTCCAAAAGTATTTGTAGGGCGGGGTCTCCGAACCCCGCCATGAATGCGGCACATACCAAGGCGGGGTTCGGAGACCCCGCCCTACAGTTTTGAAGTCCAAAAACTGCGTGCATTTGGTATGTCAAACGGGCTTGGACAATTTTTATGCGCACAAAAAAGGCGGGGCCGTGTGGCCCCGCCTGCTGCAGTTCGGCAATCCGCCGCGTTTTCCGCGGCGATGCTTGCTCACGGATTGTGATCGATGGGATCGTCCGGCTGCTGGTAGCGCGTCTGGTAGGTCTTCTTGCTCGCGGCGAGTTTCAGGAAGACGTCCACCGGCACGACCTCGACGGGCTCGGTGAGGCTGTCGAAGATCTTTTTGACCTTCTCGATCGTGTTGCTCTCCCGGATGTGGATGAGCATGAAATACGGGCGCACGGGGTTGAGCTGGATCAGCTCCTCCAGGTCGGCCGCCGCCTCCTCGATGGGGCGGTTCACGTCGAGGTAGTAGTCGTAGCTGATGAGCGGCTTGCCGTCGCGCAGGTCGAAGGTGCGCGCACTGCCGTAGCCGTTGATGAAGCCGATGGCATCGGGGAACTGCTCGTAGTAGCCGTCCACGACTTCCTTCGTGAGGTCGGTGTTGCCGACATGCCGGTTGCCCTCGGAGTAGTCCATGATCTCCATGACGTTGAGGTCGAGTTCGGCCATGAGCTCGCGCGCCGCGGCCATGAGCGGCGGGAATTTGTCCGCCGGGATGGACTTCGGATACATGTAGCCGGGACCACTCAGGCCGCCGACGAAGTGGTCGTTGGGCGACTTGTCCTCGTAGAAGAACTGGAGGGCGACGGGGTTGAGCCGCAGCCAGCCCATGAGCACCTGCCAGCCGTAGGGAATCTCGCCGCGGCCGGGCTTGGTCCACGTGCCGATGCCCATCGCGTCGGTCGCGAGCGCGGCGATGTAAACCTTGTTCTCCGCCTTGAGCGTCTCGCCGGGCTTCACGCTGTGGTTGTTCCGGAACTTGAAATCCGGCGTGAGCGGGATCTGGCAGGTGTAGGAAACGTTGGGCAGGTTGTGCAGGCCCTCCATCTTGAGGCCGAGGTTGCCGGTGAGCGTGGTGTGCTGGCCCTCGGTGTCCTTGGCGTAGGAGTGCCAGCCGATGACGGTGCTGGTCGGGTTCTGGCGCTTGAGCAGATCGGTCAGCAGGCCGAGCTCCTCGGGATGCGCGGGGTTGGCCGAGAGGTCGGCGCAGAAGGCCCGCTGCATGATCGCGAAGTCGGCGACGCCCGGCTGCATCTCCATGCCGGCATGACCGCCGAGCACGGCGTAGTAATCGCGGGAGCAGCGGTCCCAGTATTTGTCCACCGCCCAGGAGTAGATTTCAAAGTCGGACTTGCCGCGGAAAATGCCGCGTAGGTCCTCGACCATTTTCAGGCCGTGCTTCTCGGCGAGCGGGATGAGCTCCTCGGAGACGACGACGGCATCAAGCACGCCGGCGGCGGTGAAAGCGACATTGACGGAGGTGCGCACCTCACGGTCCCAGACGACATAGCCCTTCGCATGCTTCGCGTAGAGCGCGAGGGCGGCATCGGCGTCATTGAGGCCGAGGCGGTTGAACTTCGTGCCGTGCCGCCGTTCCATGAAGGTGATGAGCGGACGCACGGTCTCCCACTGCCAGTGCGTGGGATACTCGAGGTAGATGCGCGGGTAGTCGCGGTTGGCGAGGCCCTGGAGCGAGATGAGGAGGACGTTGGTCGGGATGTCGCCATCCATGCGCCAGTTTTCCGACAGCGGGATGATGGTGGCCTCGGCCGGCGCGCGTTCCACGCGGGTGGGCACGGGCTGGGCCAGCGCGGTAACGCTGACGGCGAGAGCTAGAAGGAGGGAAAGAATTTTTTTCATGGCGGGTGAAATCAGGGGTTCACGCGTTCGAAGACATAGACGACGGGCCGGTTGCGCGTGCTGCGCAGCTCGGTGAGCGTGAGCTGGGCGCCGTTGGCGGAGACCTTGTAGTCGCTGAGGGTGTTGACCTCGCGGTCGCCCTGCTGGGTGTTGAGCACGAGATCGGTGCTCAGGCGGAGCAGGCGGCGGCCATCGTGCCACTCGACGCGGACCTGCTTGGTCTTGTCGCCGCTCATGTAGGCGCCGAGGTGACGGTTGTCGGGCCAGAAGTCGGCCGGGATCACGTTGACGGGCTTCGTGACGTTGATCGGGGTGACGTCCTCATACACGCGACGGCCCCAGGCGAGCTTGCGCTTGATGGTGACGTCGTCGCCCGCCACCTCGATGGTCAGGTCGTAGGTGCGCCACGGGCTGAGTTCCGTGCTGCGCTCCAGGTTGATGCGCCACACGCCCGCGATGGGACTGGCGCCGGCGGCGGTGAGCCCGCCGAGCAGGAGAAAGAGAAGGAGGAAACGATGCATAGCGCCCCCAACGAAGGCGCGGTCCGGGGATGGTTCAAATCAAAAGGCCGGCAGACCGGGCAAAATCACGCGCCGCCCGCAGGAATATTCACCCCGGGATGC
>Ga0169931_10015179_pt1 | contig 10331 bp, 8 predicted proteins | sample Kivu_15m_20L_FD_129675 | JGI IMG/M metagenome (GOLD analysis project Ga0169931, IMG submission 129675) | Freshwater microbial communities from Lake Kivu, Western Province, Rwanda to study Microbial Dark Matter (Phase II) - Kivu_15m_20L... | ecosystem: Environmental > Aquatic > Freshwater > Lake ... | reverse complement strand
TATCTGCTATATAAGTCAAATATATCTCATTTTTGTTTGAATATACAATTACTTATGTAAACGCCAATAAATTAACAACTTTCCCCTTAGCCCGCTATCAATCCTGAAAACCTTCAATCCGAGCACAAATAAGAAGATTCGATTCTTCTCTCACCTTAACCCCAGATATAGTAGGTCGATTCTAAATCTGATGTTGATTCACCTTAGGAAAAAGTCAATTATTATCAGTTGACATGCAAACTTTAATCAGCACTCAAAAAGATATCGAGTACTAAGAAGATGGCTACCTTTTCAGGATCGGAAACGCCAGTCATGAGTCGATTCAAGCAGTTTGAGACTATGAAGAAGAAAAAAATATAGTAAAAACTCGAGCAGTCTTAACTCAAATAGTAATGCTTATGTAACTTAGAAGCAAGACCCTACAAGACAGGCCGAATATCGATCGAAATTCGAACAAAATTATAACATAAATGGGCCACACGCCCATCCACTTAAGGACCTAACAAATGATGAAGAACAAACAAAAAAGGCTTTAAGAGTATTAAAACTTAAAAAAAGAAAAGTAGGAATAACAATAGCGATTGTTTCTTGAATAATACAATAAACATGTGAAGCGACCCTAGCAACTTCGTAGCTACGAAAGCTACTTTTAGTAGCAAGTAAGATGGGACAAACGAAAGAAATAGTAAGCTCAAGCGAAACATTAGTAAAAAATGAAGAAATAAATCGAGGGTCTAACATTTAAGCCTGAGATAAATGCTCGCAGCAAAAAACTACTATTGGTTGCAAGCCAGAAGTCTCTAGCATAGAAGCGAGCAGTGAAGCCTAAGAAAACTAGTTCTTATGTGTTGATAGATCTCAATAAAAAGGTTCTTATGGCTAAACAATGATTTTAATGCCAATGCATTATGCTTAGAATCATCAAGATTTGTAATAATATACTTGAAAAATTACAAAACTAAAATAAATCTATGAAATCAGTGAGTCGGTTTCAACAAAAACTCAGATGCTATCATCTATTTCGTCGAAGCTACCGACTATTTCTTATCTCCAGGTTCGTTCGGCTGTGAAGGGTCTAAGTTAGCACAGTCCTAACACTTGCATTGTGGTCCACAGACTACTCCTCTATTGAAGCATTAACAATATTTTTTCAGACATTTCGTTTTGCGACACGTACAACCTGCAAATATCTGCCGTCTTCCATTAGTTTACTTTAGTTTGATTATTTACTGAGCTCTGGCTACTTAAGCAAGATTTGCTTAGTTATTATGGCAGCCCGTACAAGAGCAGTCTTACGCACATAGTTTTCCAGAAGCAAAACACTAACAATACATTTTAAGGCATTTGGTTTTCTTGCAAGTGCATCCACCCTTCTTTTTCTTCACTGACTGCTGGTTAGCCTACTAACATTTTAGATCCAACGAAGGCTACTCTTACAAATTAGGAGGTCTATGATCGTGCAAACGGCACTAATGGCTGTGCAAATGGTCCAGATGATTATTGCCATGATTTTGCGCGGGTAGGAAGTTGTTTGTTTATATCAGTAAAAGTGTCGTAATGTTGAGGGGTGGTGCTTGGGGTGGTTTTGGGTTGTCCTCGTCAAAAAGGCTGTACTGACTCATGGCTCGCTGTATGGATCAATAATATTAATACGAGCTGGAATTAAGCAGAAACTACTAATACTATTATTCAAAAGCACATATAAAAATCATTTAAGCAAAGGCTGCTAGAACTAATCATCAATATGCGCAGATGCGAATTTTTAAGTAGTCAAAATATCCATAAAACTTTAACGATTAGTCGTGAAGGATCCTTTGGTGTCCCCGCACATTACACCGCAGTTTGTTAGAGAAATTTTGTTTCTTTTTGAGATTTTCCGTGTGATTTCTGCTTCGTCTTGAACTTTAGGCTCACGCATCTTCTAGTAAGTGGTCTTATTAACTAACAAATTTTTGATCTGAACTATGAAGAGCATAAGAACTGGAAAGAAAAAGAGAGAAGTTACTTAATTTACAAAAAATAATGCCAAAAGTCCGTAATATTAAATATTTTCTTAAGAATAGTGTCTGAGAGAGACCCATTCTTAAAAAAGTTTAGGATCTTTTTCAAAGAGAATCAGAGATCCCAATACAGATGCAGTTCCAGTTAAAAGAAGAGTAGGTAGAAGCAAAGTTATGAAGAAAATGAATCTTTTAAGATTGAATTTTCCGACACAATTATTGATCCAGGTACAGTGATGATCATATTGAGCCACACAGACTCCACATACGTCACAGTGGTGCCCTCTACGCGGGTATTTTTTGCAACAAGTATAACAAACTTTACTAATGTTATTTTGATGTGTTTAAAGAATCTATTACCAACTTGAAGGTTGATTAGTCTTACGCTGAATCAATAGTGAAAAGTATATTATGAATGTCAACGCAAAAAGAGCAGCCTGACCATAGAATACATATTCGTTAGGAAAAACAAGAAACATATTTATGATGGTCACGTTAAGTATGAATGAAAGAATAAAAAGAAAAGGTATTTTCATGTTTCGCTTTTTGGGCTTGTATTCTATCTTGACGTTGCAATAAAATTTTATCATGTCGAAACATGTATAGTCTTATGATAGCATACGCGTTATACCTTTGAATGAATTTTATCTAGCTAAGTCTATTGGTTTTTTCCCTTATATATTAGTCACATTTCTATTGGCTCCAGCTATTAGAAGTCGTCTAACTATGCGAGTATTGCCATATACAACAGCTAAAGCGAGAGCAGTGTGACCCTATGCATCTTGTTTATCGATTTAAATATACTATTTATTTGCAAGAATGTAGCTCACAACATCTTAACTATTCATGTACGACGCCCAATGCAGGGCTGTGCTGTTCACACTATCGATTTAGTTCAAATCCACTCTTCCCCTCAGGTATATAAAAGGAAGTACCATATTTCTCTGAGCAGCTAGATGCAAAGGATTCAACCCAGAATTAGTCCTTAGTGCAAGATTGGCTTGCTGTCCTTACAAAAAATGTATAGTTGGCAGATGTCCACTATATGATGCGTATAGCAAAGATGTGAATCCTTTATGATTAGCTTGATTGATCCATTCTGCTATCGAGTGCGCAGAAGTACAATCGCTTCCCACCGAATTTCTGGTTAGTTAATGTTTGTGCCTTTTTATGTAAAAACGAATGAGTTCGGTCTGACCTTAAAATGCAAGCTGATGTAACAAATTGTTGCCCTAGGAATCAATCAGCTAAGTCAATACAAGGGTAGGCGCTTGATTAAGAAGTGCTTATATTTTAGATTGACTTCGGGCCTTGAAGAGTTCCTACACTATTACTTATTTAGACGTCATAAATTATTGTTTATATTTAAGTACATTTTATCATCTTTTATTTTGTGTATACATACAATAAAACTTTTCTTTTATAGGATAAAGATAAATGCTTATTTCGCATATGGATCAAAGGTAGGGTTTCTTGGGGGTTATGAGTTCGACATCTTTTCGGTTAGTTTCGACGTTAGCTGTAAAGTTGTACTCGTAATTGGCCATTTGGTCGCTTCTTCTCTTTTTCACACAGTAGATGATCAAAACTATTGCCAAAATTACTAAATTAACAAAAAATTACATACGAAGCCTACTGGAATGCAGACGGCAAGGATGATGATAGTTGTATTGCTGAGACCGCCGCTGCTATCGCTATTACTTCCTCCGTTGGTTGTCACTGAGCTTGAAGAAACACTCATACCTGCAACTCCGTTGTTAGATGACAACAAATTATTCAGACTATTTTGCTGATCAACGGCTCCTTGAGAGCCTGGAGCGTTGTTGGTACTGACCTGCAAAGAAATTCCGACTGAACCATAGTTAATGAATCTAACTGCGATATTATTTAAGAGCACGTTCATGGCCTGAGCGAGCTGACTGAGGAACTGTGAGTATTTTGAGTTGAATTAAGCAGGAGTCACACTGAAAACTATATTGACCTGGAAATTGAAGTTGGAAACACAAGTGCTTCCCACAAAATTGAATCCGGTCACACAAGTCACGCAAGTATTCGGGTTTCCAGTGCATGTAGCACATGGAGAGACGCATTAAGCACAAGTAATAGGAGTCTGACCTGGAGAGCTTGATTCAAGTAGCATAGGTTTGGCTCTTGCCACGAAGCCACTAGCACAAAGGAAGCAGAGATTGAGACTTATGCATAGCCTGCATCCTGTACTACAATTAGCGCAAACACTGTTAGAGTTCAGATAAGTTCCAGGGTAGCAGCTAGTGCATTGGGCTAAATTGCTAACCAGACAGCGCTGACAGTTAGAATTGTTGTTGCACTGCTGACATGTTATGTTTCGTCGATTTGAAGAAGCACTCATGCTAGTGAGGACGTACTTGAAAGGACAGAAATCGCAGTTTTGGGCATTGTTACAGGCTGTTATATTGAGCTGACATGTGCCGGATATGTTGCTTGAAGGAATCCAACCGTAGAGGCAGCTTAGACATGTGGTAGGAGAATCAGGGCTACAAGTAGCGCAAGGAGGGGTACACGCCAGTACGCAAGTGAAAGACGAAGTCAGTTGATATCCAATTGAACATTAAGAGCATCCAAATGCACTACAAGAGGCACAGTTTGTAGCACATGCCACACAGAAGCCAGTAGAGTTCAGGTAGTTTCCGTCAGAGCAAGCCAGACAAAGATTATAGCCTCCAGGGCTACACACACTACAGCCAGCCAAGCAAGGAGTGCACTGACCGCTGTTAAGCACGTATCCGTTGATACATAGAACACAAGTCGAAGTGTTTCCGTTAGTTTGGCAGTTGGCACATACTCCAGTGCAACCAGTTGAGCTCGAAGTAAGAATAGTGCAGATACCTGAGCTGACTGTAAGCGAAAAACCTGAAGGACAGCTGGTGCAGAAAGAAGTATTGGTAGCCAAACAACTAGTACAGGGTACTGAACAGATGCTGCAAACGCTGTTGCTAGTAAGGAAAGCTCCAGCCCAACAAGAAAGACAAACGTTAGGTGCCGAAGCTGAGCAAGTCTTGCATTGACTGGATAAAGTACAAGGAAGACAGTTGCTTGTGATTATAGTTGAAGTAGATACTGATGATAAGTAGAATCCAGGCAAGCAGGACTGACAAAGGTTAGGACTTAGACTTGAGCAAGTCAGGCAAGGTGTATTGCACATAGCTAGAGCTGTCATGGTAGGACTGACCTGAACTAAAGTGAATCCCATAGGGTTGACTAGAGCAGTACAGAAGATTGCGCTATTGCAGGCTGAACAGAAAATAGGACAGGGAGTGCATGTATTATTACTATTCAAGAAAAATCCAGTATTGCATTTAAGACAAAGAGAAGGATTACCAGGATTACAGTTCAGACAAGCAGGTGAGTTAGGGCAAGGCTGACAAGATTGATTGAAAGGATTAAGATACAAGAAATTAGCGCAAGTTTGGCAAACTGATGAGCCGGTTGGACAGCTTAGACAAGTTGTTTGACTGCAACTTGATACACATGATCCATTATTAAGGTTATAGCCTGTGCTACATTGTATGCATGATGAAGGATTGTTAGGATCACAAGCCGCACAGTTAGCCGCATTACAGATGAAACAGCTTTGTCCAGCTACTAAAACTTGATTACTATATGGCGGTAGACAAGTCATGCATGAACCATCAGGGTTGCAAACTGCGCAAGGACTCAAACAAAGATCGCATACCCCGTTAGAAAGGATATAGTTTTATGCACACATAGCACAGTTATTGTTGGAAGAACATGAAAGGCAGTTAGCCACATCGCAGGACAAGCATTGTTGATTTACGTCCATTGATGTTGATTGAAGAATAAGACCAGCACTACATAAACTACACATGTTGTTACTACTACATTGAACACAGCCAGGAACCATGCATTGAATACATTGAGAGCCATCTAGATTTGGAATGCCGCCATTTACACAAGAAGTACATTCCCCATTAGTGTTGCACATGCCACAACCAGAAATAGAACAGAGAAGGGTGCATTGACCACCGTCTAAAATGTAACCTGAGAGACACAAAGCACATTGATTGGATCCAGTTGCTTGACAGCTGACGCAATTAGGAACTCCACAGTTGCTGACACATCCTTGCATATTGTCAGTAAAGCCATTCTGACATCCACAGCTATTGTTGACTACAGAATAGTTGAATCCACAAGAACAAGTGTTGAGAGTTGCATCGAGGTTGAAGCTCATCATGCAAGATGCGCATACATTAGGAATTTGGCAAAGGCTGCAGTAAGAAACATTACATGACACGCACATTCCGTTAAAAATCGAAAAGTTTGGTTCGCAAAGAGTACAGACTGCATTGGCAGTACAGTTGAGACAGTTGCTTGAACAAGCAGTACAGCTGCTTTGGAAACCATTTGAGTATTGGGCAGGACCACACATGGCACAATTGCCTTGAGTCATCGAGCCAGTCATTAAAGTGAAACCGAAGTTGACCATACAGCTGAGACATGTGTTGATGTTGTCACAGTTTGAACATCCTGGAGCGCAAAGCATGCATTGAGTGACTCCTCCTGTCGAAAAAAATCCAGAGGAACATTGAATACAAGTATCAGTAGTAGTGTTTAGCTGGAAGTTCGGAGAACATGAGGTGCAGAAAGTTGAATTTGTACAGCCTGTGCAGCCTGATGTGCAAGGCATACATACCGTGGCTCCTAGCATAGAAAACTGGCCAGAAGGACATGGTGAACAAATTTGAGTGTAATTAGTGTTGAAACCGCTAGTTGGCATCGAGAGCTGGAAGTTCGCGTTGCAAGTAAGACACATCATTTGATTGCAAGAGGCACAATTCATAGGGCAAATTGTGCATGTAGCATCTCCAGCTAGAGCAAAAGTAGCCATAGGACAGACTTGACATGAAGTATTTCCTGATGAGTTGACTGGAATCGAGTTGGCCATACACATGGTGCAGATATTGCCGTTACAAGTCTGACAATTCATTCCACAGCTTTGACACATCGATATTCCACCCATCGAGAACTGACCACTCATACAGGCCATACAAACGAAATTCATTGAAGAATTCGAACTAGGCTGGAAATTCATGCTACAATTTTGACAAGCACCTTACGAGGTACACATTGTGCATCCCATAGGACAAGGTGAGCAAGGCGTATTGCCTCCCAAAGAAAACTGATCACTAGCACATTGAATACAGAGTGTTCCGTTAGAATTGGTCACTATTCCGAACATAGGGATACATGTGAGACACATAGTTGATGAAGAGCAAGTAGCACAACCCATAGGGCATGAGGTGCATGAGCCAGTTCCTCCCAAAGAAAAAGTCATATTGACGCATTGAGTACACGTTCCAGTCATCATCATTCCGCTGCTATTTTGAGTGCTGAAGCCGAATCCAGCTGAACAAGTCATGCAGTTTTGAAGGTTAGAGCAAGTATTACACCCTGTAGAGCAAGCCTGACATGATGCGGTGCCTCCAAGAGAAAATTAATTACTCTGACAAGCTTGACAAACAGTAGCTGAGTCCATATTGAAGCCAAAGTTCATGTTACACATCATACACGCAGAAGCTGAAGCAGAGCTGCAAGTAGCGCATCCCATGAAGCAATTTGTACACATAGTAGCATTTAGAGTTGAAAACTGACCATTTGGACATGCGAGACAACTTGAGCCATTGAGGAAAAAGTTTGCAAAACAATTGATACACATAGTTCCATTGCAGTTGTCACATCCAGTTGGGCAGTTTGTGCATATAGCAGTGCCTCCATTTGAAAAAGTACCATCTAAACACTGAGTACACATCATAGAATTAAGACCGAAATCAGGCATACATGTCATGCAAGTTGTGCTCGAAGTGCAAGTAGCACATCCCATCGGACATGCAGTACACTGAATCGCACCTGCAGCTGAAAAAGTTCCAGCCAAACAAGCAGGACAAGTGCCACTATTTAAAGCGAATCCAGCATTACATGAAGTACACATAGTTGGATCAGCATTAGTACATGCTGAGCATCCATTAGGACAAGTAGTGCAGGTAGTAGCTCCTTGATTCGAGAATGTTCCCATTAAGCATGCATTACATAAGCCTGAGACTAACCCGAAGCCCGCGTTACAGGTCATACATGAAGTGCTAGATGAGCAAGTAGCGCAGTTAGTAGGGCATGAGGTACACATAGAGGCACCAGCGGCGGAAAAAGTTCCAGCTGCACAGGCAGTACATGCAGAGTTTTGAGAAAATTGCTGAGCCAGACACTGTGAACATAAACCACTACTAATTCCAAAGCCATTAGCGCAGGATAGACAAACAGTTGAAGATGAACAGGTGAGGCAGTTGACTGGGCAGCTGGTACAAGAGGAGTCACCAGGTAGAGCGAAAGTTCCAGCTTAGCAAGCATTGCATGATTAACCATTAACTGGAATTTGTTGAGCTGGACAGTTTGCACAAATATTAGCGGAACCTGCCGAAAAGGTTCCAGCAGCACACAAAGTACAAGCATTCGAGACTAGCCCATAGCCAGGCATACAAGTCTGACAAGCAGTCGGAGAAGTACAGCTCATGCAGCCAGTCGGACAAGCAGTACATGAAGTAGCAGTAGCCATAGAGAATTGGCTAGTTGAGCATGGAGCACAAACATTAGTGTTTCCAGCTGAAAACTGTTGGGCTAAACAAGCGACGCATGCATTACTTTCACTGTTGTACCCGTATCCAGGCATACAAGTCTGGCAATTAGTCAAACTTACACAACTCGCACAACCAGTAGGACAGACCGTACAAGAAGCCGAAAGAGATTGAGAGAATCGACCAGTTGGACACTGAACACAGAGATCATCACCTCCTGCTGAAAATTGTTGAGCTTAACATGGAGTACAAGTATTACTTACGACACCATACCCAGGTGAACAGTCCTGACATGTGTTGGCGTCAGTACATGTTGCACAGCTAACAGGACAAGTAGTACAAGTTGCTGCTCCAACTGCAGAGAAAGAGCCGGTCGAGCAAGGGGCACAAGCTGAAGTGACTCCGTTAGAGAAGAACTGAGCAAGACACTGAGTGCACTGATTAGCGTTGAATCCAAAGCCAGCAGAGCATGTCTGACACGAGGTCGAAGAAGTGCAAGTAGTGCAGCCTACAGGGCAAGGTGTACATGTATTGGCTCCAGCTAGAGAGAACTGGCCATTAGGGCATGACTGACAGACAGCATTGACTCCTGATGATGAAGTACCTGGTGAGCATTGTGTGCATGTGTTTGAGCTGAATCCAAAGCCAGGAGAGCAAGTTTGGCAAGCTGACCCTGTACCATCAGTACAGGTGGCACATCCAGCTGGACAGTTAGTACACGAAGAAGCTTGAGCCAAAGCGAATGTTCCAACAGCACAAGGAGTACATTAGGCCGTATTTCCTGCTGAAGACTGTCCAGCGAGGCATGCAGTGCAAGCATTTGAGGCGAATCCGAAGCCAGGAGAACATGTTTGACATGAAGATCCTGAGCAAGTGAGGCAACCCAGAGGACATGCGACACAGGCTGAAGACGATGTTGATATGGCAGGAGCTGTTTGACTTGAAGGACAGTTGGTGCATGAAGAAGCTGATCCTCCTAACGAAAAAGCATTGATTGGGCATGAGTTACAAGCGTTTGATGCCAAAATGTAGCCAGGAGCACAGGTCAAGCAGAATGTAAGACTTGTACAAGTCGCACAGCCGGTGGGACAAGCAGAGCATTAGATAGCTGAAGCCGGGAATAGTCCAGAGGCACAAGGAGCACAAGGAGCTGTTCCTCCAGCCGAAACAGTAAGGTCAAGACATGAGCTACACATATTCGAAGCCAGTTCAAATCCAGGATTACATGTCAGGCATGTCGATCCATCAGTACATGTTGCGCAGCCAATCGGGCAGTTGGTGCATGTCGTGGCTCCAGGAAGAGAAAATTGATTAGTATTGCAGTTGATACATCCTCCATTACCGCTTAGAGAAAACTGATTAGCAAGACATCGATTACACTGACTAACTTGTAGGCCGAAACCAGCAATACAGGTCTGACAGCTAGTAAGACTTGTACACGTAAGACAACCATTAGGGCAGGGAGTACATGAAAAAGCACCATCAGCTGAAAACTGTGTTGACCCACAATTTGTACAAGTATTTTGATCTCCTGAAGAGAATGTGCCAGCTAAGCAGTGAGTACAGGTATTGGAGGCGAACCCGTAGCCAGGCGAGCAAGTTTGACACGAGGTCGAGGTCGAAGAAGTGCATGTGGCACATCCAGTCGAACAAGGAGTACATGAAGATGCTTGAGCTAATGAGAACTATCCGGGATTACAAGGAGCGC
>Ga0169931_10015178_pt1 | contig 10332 bp, 8 predicted proteins | sample Kivu_15m_20L_FD_129675 | JGI IMG/M metagenome (GOLD analysis project Ga0169931, IMG submission 129675) | Freshwater microbial communities from Lake Kivu, Western Province, Rwanda to study Microbial Dark Matter (Phase II) - Kivu_15m_20L... | ecosystem: Environmental > Aquatic > Freshwater > Lake ... | reverse complement strand
CAAGCGGCATGTGATGAGCTTTTTGGACCGGTGATCAGCGTGGTTCGAGTGAAGAATCTTTCTGAAGCGCTCGAAATTGAACGAAGCAGTCACTATGGAAATGCATGCGCGGTCTTCACTTCGAGTGGCGCTGTGGCTCAGCGAGTGGCTGAAGCAGCTACTGCTGGAATGGTCGGTATCAACATCGGAGTGCCAGTGCCCCGCGAGCCATTCTCCTTTGGGGGAACCAAGGACTCTAAATTTGGGCAAGGCGATATTACTGCAATGGGAAGTTTAAATTTGTGGAGCCAGATGAAAAAGATCACAACGAAGTGGGCTCCTTCCGTTGATCAGAATTGGATGAGTTAATTCATATGCCAAATAATAATAATAATTCAAGGATTTATCATTACATTTACTAAGATAGCCCAAGGCTTTAACGTCGTCCGGTGCGCCTATCTTTATGCAACTTAGGGCCGACCCGACCTAAATATTAACCAATAATTCTATATAAACCTCCAAATTTTTACCCACCAATAACCTATATACCCTCCTAAAACCATATCACTGCAGAACCTCCACTCAATGTAATAATCCGAGAAAATGTGACTAATCTTAACCCGCTATGCACCTGCTAATACTCCGGCGGGGCGAGGCCGAGCTTAGTGTAAGGGTCCTACTTCTGTACTGTACAGTAGCCTACTGTAAAAGGTAAAAGTACGTCTCTACTAGAGTCTCTACTCTAGAGAGACCACTCTCTAGCTAGCTCTAGCTAGAGAGAGAGACCAGGCAGCTGTCAGGGACGGCTACTGTATGTACGGGCTATCCTACGGGCTACGGGCTACAGATGCTCTCATTCTGTAGGTTATAGCCGGCTTTTAAGCCGGCAAATAGCCAACACGCGCGCGTACACAAAAGTGCGCAGAATGTTTACGGGGCTCCCAACCGATTTGAGTTACACATTAATTCGAATCTCATAGATCGATCTCAGTGGTACCATTTACAGTTGTTTATAGCCCGTAAGAAGAGAATTTTTTTCATGTATCTCATATAGAAATCGATAGAGCGCTCATGGAGTATTGATGAATGAAAACTCTGTTCCGGACTTTGTGTAGAAGCCTACTGAGTCAGTACTGCTATTTTTTTACAGATCCGTTAATCTTTCCTCTGTCTGCTTGAATGTTGCACCCTGTGGCCTTTCTAAAATCACTGAAAACGACCAACGGCCACAGAAATTACAATTTCAAACTGGCTACCTTGATATTCGTCGTCTATTGGACTTCCGATACTAACAACATATTCCAATAACACGTTCCTAATTATTAACATATTACAATGAATACTGACAAAGTTAAATCATTTAGCTACCTAGCTGATTATATATCTACATATGTCTCAGACAATTCAGACAATTTATCTCATACGGAGGTTATCTCTGTCTCTACTTTGGATAGAATGCACATTGACAAGATATTCAAGTATTTTAAGGATAAATCTTCCTCAATCATTTCTCAATTCAAAGTTTCTACGGGGATAGATCTTTACTATAGATCTAATCGAAGTTGAGATAAACAAATTTCGTTTATCACAAAGGAATCAACCGCCTCATAACGTATATGGATACAAACGATTTATAACAACAATCCTCAACCTACTCGACGCTCAACTAGATCTAAGCGTGCCCCGTTTCGACCCGATATGACACAGGCACATGTAAGGAAAAAAGTTCGCATTCATTACACTTTATCAGCAAATACAGTAGATGAAGAAATTACTCCTCAATCGTCTATTCAACATCCCTCGACATTACCATCCAACAATAGTCTTTTCACTACGATGGACAAATTTGTAAAATCACTCTATTCACATACTTATAAAACATGTGAACTTTGTCATCGACGATGTAGATGGTCGTCTCATACGTTAAATGTAGCTCAATGTAATAAATGTAGTAAGGATCTTACTAAACCACCCTTCATATCCGAATTCTCTTCTGATAATGACATGGATCCATTTTTTCATTCAGATAAAAAAGCATTAGCAGAGTTACAAAGTCTACAAACTCATCATCAACTTAACGAAATCGAACAAATGCTCATATCTTTACATGTTCCCATTATGAAAGTATATCGACTAAAAGGTCGAGACAATGGAAACCTTTGTTTCTCTGGTAATGTTGCAACGTGACACAGAATCTTGAAAAAATGGTATCTAAATTACCAAGAAATATAGCAGATCTTCCAATCATAATTATGAGGAAACATCATACAAAAGAAGATGATATCTCCAACAAAATTATTGATTTTAAAGTGAACATAACCTCTGTATTAATTTGGTTATCGTTCCTAAAAAATATAATCCTGTCTACAAGGATATAGAAGTTAATCAAAATATTGAAATCCTCTCCAATCTAGAAGACATATTCAATCAATTACAATTCAACGATCATGACAAAAACGAATGCAATGATGATGTTGATGATGATGATCATCATTCTGTAGATACATCTTCTATATCTAGCTCAGAAGACGATGATACTGGAGCTCATTTCGGACCTGTTGATATGAATGAAGATGATGTTATTTTAGAAACAGGTGTTTCTGGAACATCTGATAACAACCACACAAAAGAGAGTCAAAAAATATGGACTTGATAAAAGAAACCCCCATTATTAAATGGCCTACTCAGGGAGACATTCCGCTCGATGAATACAAGACAGACTACCTTCTAACGAAGTCTTTCCCTACTTTATTCCCGTTCGGAAATGGAGATTTCACCAATAAAACAAAACGCATAATTCCTGTATCACTGCATGAGGCTTTGCAGCACTATCAATCATATGCCCGTCGCAGTGAGGACAATACACACTGGAGGTTTCCGTTTTCGAATAAGCATCGTTTCATATTTTACTTACATGATATGGATGAACGACACCGATCTCAAGCAAACGCTTCTGTGTATATTAACAAATGTCCCCAGGACTCAAACATGTCTCTGGCACAGTTGAAATGGAAATGTATCGCGAGATCAACCGATCCTGAAGATTTATCAATTTTTAAACGCATCCAAAGATTTTCAGGAACTATTTCGGGATCGGACGCGTACTTGTACCAAAGAAAAAAGGAGCTTTTGCAACTTGTTTCTCAAAAAGGTAGCTCAACAATATGGTTTACATTATAATTGGCAAACTTTTACTGGCGTGATCTGTAGCAATTACTAGAGATAAACGATATTCCAATAGACGATGATGAAGACGAGGACAAATATTTTTGTCGAATGAAAAAGATTGTACAAGAGAGATACTCTATAAACCCTCATATTGTTGATGAATTTTTCTGCCATCGAGTAAAAGAATTCGTTAACGCATTCTTTGGGAAAGATGGATTAGAATGTGAGTACGTTTGGTACAGATTTGAATTTCAGAAAAGGGGGAACATACACGTACATGGTGTTGTTAAATTGAAATCTGACCCTGGACTACCGAAACTTAGTCAACTAGTGATTGATGGTAGAAAAGCCGCACAGATACTAAGAATCGCCAAAAACTTGGGGTCTGGTAATTTAATAGATGTATTCCCATCCGATGATGTGATTGCACCTAGTGAAGGTGACAGTTTATTATCCTCCGGGGAAGATGAATTGCGAATCAAGTTATTGAACAGAATGCTACATGAAGATGAGGTATTGATATTGGTGAAAGATATAGACAAGGGAAAAGGAGCGGAAACAATCCTTACCATGTATCGCGATGACTTTGTTTCTACCTTCCATCCACAGCCTCCTAATGATGCAAACCTTGAAGTTAGAGACGAACAACATCTTCCACCTTTTGGGAGACATGCATGTTCTTTACTTCATTTAAATTCCAATGGTTCTGTTGGTCTAAGACCGGAAATGTATGATCAACTACTTGATCAATGTCAACGCCACCGCCACCATCCAACTTACTGTCTTCAAAATGGGAAGTGTAGATTTTCATTTCCCAGAACAATTCAACCTGAAACAAGAATTATTGTAAAGGAGATTCCATACAAACGCGATCCAACCAAACTACGCAGAACCTCGGTTGAGTTTGTATCTAAATGTAATGATCGCTGGATTAATAGTCACAACCCCATAGGCCTACTAGCTTGGGGAGGAAATATGGATTGCACTCTACTCATAGACCCTCTTGCGGTTGTAGAATACGTTTGTAAATATTGCACTAAAAGTGAAAAATCTTCAAGTGCATTTTCTTCTATCGTCAACGCTGCATATAAGAAGAGACAAGATCAATGTGACTTAGAAACATCTAAAGTTTTACGCACTATATTCAATATGCAAATACGAAGAGACAAATGTACACAGGAAATTGCTCGCCTTGCTGCATCTCGGCCCATTGTCCACTGTTCTCATACATTCGTTGTTGTAAATTTAACATCACAAATTCGGAAACTCAACATTAAAAGTGAAGATGCAGACTCTCTTGCGGTCCTTGATAACATCTACGACTTATATTTAAAGAGATTCTTAAATTCATCATGGACAAATCCTCTTGATATTCCTTCGACATCTGATCTTACCACCGTGTCATTATATACTTTTGTGTCAAACTTTACAAAAACGTTACGAAACGATCAATATAAGATTGTAAAAAGGAGTGCTTCATATAATACAGTACCAATCTTCTCACCCGAATTCTCAAGTAATCCATGCAGTCGATCATATTGGTGCTACTGCTACATAGCTCTTCTAAAATATAAACCCCATTCGGAACCTATATTGGATTTTGAGCGTTTCAATATGGATAATATTGAAACGTCAGACATTTCTGAGAGTGACAAGCAATCGATCATTTTAAATTGGACCACCTACCTCAGCACCTGCATAGATTCGACCTCAGCCAATCATGGTCTTGGTAATCAGGTGCCTGATAATATTATTCGAGAGTTCCATAAAACGAGGACTGAGTTGGATGAAATTGATCCAATCTTTCAGTCTCTTTCATCTGATTATTCAATGGACATGGAAGATATACAGAGCAACGCAGTCCACAAGCAATACTACGACGACGAGGTGGAAATTAATATTCCAATTGATTCAAACAAAGATTGGACTTGTCCCTCAAATCAATATGCTGAATCGGAATTTCAGAAAACCTTTGTTGACGACAACATCAGAGATAAAATAGTTTCTATATCCAATTCTATTCCAATACAGAAAGAGGACGACATCGATATCACGAAATGTAATAGTCAACAGCAAGATGCATTGTACGTATGGAAAACAATTTGTATCAACTGCGGTAATAATCGCATAACATCGTCGGAATATAGCGATAATGCAATCATAATCAACGGTTGGGCTGGAGCTGGAAAGTCTTTTTTAATCGAAGCCATGATTCAAACTTGTCAATCAATAACAGGCAACGCTTCTAAAAAGGTTTTAGTCCTAGCTCCAACTGGAAAAGCTGCTGTCGCTGCTGGTGGCTTTACCCTACACAGTTCGTTCGGTCTGTTACTACCAGCCGATCCCAAACGACGATCAACTTACACCCCTTTGTCTAATAAACAGCTTCTTGTGATGCAATCAAGATTTGATTGTATATCAGCTTTAATTATTGACGAATATTCAATGATTAGTCTTGTCGACCTCTTATATATTGACAAAAGATTGAGACAAATATTATGTTCAGATTTACCTTTCGGTGGAATTCCAATTTCATTTATCGGTGACCCTGGTCAACTACCCCCTGTGGCTGCTCCTTGCTTGTGGGCAACAAAAGATAGCAAAGGGAGAAGCTTTAAGTCTAGTTTACGAAGAGAAGGATCACAATTATACCAAAAAATAAGAAATGTTATGAAACTCACTAACGTTATAAGACAGTCGGACAAGCAAGAAGTTGATTTTCTCTTGGCTTGGCTTTAAGAGATGGGAAGATTGATGACAATCATTGGAAATGGATCAAATCTACTTGTTCTTTACAAGCAATCAAGCAAAGCGGAGATGTCGAAAGATTTCTTAGTAGTGATTGCATTCATGTGTATAATACAAACGAGAAAGTAAGATTGCATAATCGGAAGATGCTTTTGCATCTAAATCTTCCAATAAATAAGATCTCAGCTAGACATGATTCTAGTACATCAGCAAGGACAAGCACTGAAGCAACCGATAATCTGCCCAAAGAACTATATTTTTCGATTGGATCTTCCGTGATGATATTAAAAAATCTATATCCTCAATGTGGCGTTGTCAATGGATCAACTGGTGTTGTGAAAGATTTTTTATAAAGTGACGATAAAACTTTTCCTCATTATGTAATCGTTGAAATAAAGGATTATTTCGGTCCACCTATTTTCTCACTTCCACATCAACAAAAGTGGTTCCCAATCGTAAGAACGACCTATAGATGGGGTCCCAACAATTTACATTACAGGGAATCATTCCCATTAATATTATCATACGCCATAACGGTATGGAAGTCACAAGGCATGACGATAAAATCACCGCTATACACTTCGCTTGGAAATAAGGAGCCTGAGCATGGTTCGTCATATGTACTATTTTCCAGGGTTACATCATTTCTGGACATATGTATTGGGAATGGTGTTGAAAGGGAAAGATTAACAACAAACATATCAAGTGGGAAAAAATTAATAGAAACACTGAAAGAGGATAAAAGATTAGATTACCTATGCCTTGATACAAAACTCAGACATGAGATCATAACTCAGTCGGACTACGTAAATCATCGAGAGTTTTTGAATGACAAGTATGCTACAAACATTGACAATAGCACGACAAATACTATTCGCCAACGTGGGAAAAATGAGAATGAACTATCATCATCAAACATTCAAAGTATACGGCTACAAATACGACTCACGAGAGCAGTTCTCATACCAAAAGCAAAGAGACTACTAAAAAAAATTTTTCCGTAAACGTAAAGAGGTAAAAAGAAGGAAACTGCAACGTGTGACGAATAAGGAAAAGCTATCATCAACGTTTGTAAACAGTCTGGATGTTAACATAGAAGATGCCTTAGCTATATATTTTCTTCAAGAACCATTAAAATTCAGAGAGGAGAATCTTCACTCACCATTTCTGCTGATAGTTTACGTAGGGTCAGATGGCATTCATACATTCCTTCTCGAGAAAGATGGCTCAATGATGAAGTTTTTGCCAACTTACGCTGATGTAGCAATAAGATCACGACCTCGCTCTCACGAACACTAACAGAATGAACAAGTCCCCAATCCTTCATCCATGTAGACAAATAACCATGGAAAGACGAAGAAGCTTTCTCATAAAAAGAAAGTCATAAATTATCAATCCTATAGTATCACACCGAAGACATATTAGTGCGATCATACTAAATTAATATGGAAGAAGACGATCTCATCACAGCGAGTCGAATGGGTAACATCGACCAAGTTCTTCGTATCTTGGAGAAAGGCGTTGATGTTAACGCTGTGGATGAGAATGGATGGGCAGCCTTGATATGGGCTAGCGATGAGGGTTATTTAGATATTGTAATGGCACTGATGGAATATGGGGCCAACGTTGACCATCAAAATAAGGATGGAGATACAGCCTTGATATTTGCTAGCTATGAGGGTTATTTGGATATATTCAAGGCATTCTTGGAATATTGGGCCAACGTGGATCATCCAAGTATGAATGGAGTTACAGCCTTGATATTTGCTAGCGATGAGGGCCACTTGGATGTTGTCACGGCACTGTTGGAATACGGGGCCAACGTGGATCATCCAAGTATGAATGGATGGACAGCATTGATATCAGCTAGCGATAGGGGGCATTTGGATATTGTAATGGCACTGATGGAATATGGGGCTAACGTGGATCATCCAAGTATGAATGGAGATACAGCCTTTTGTTATTTGCCAGCGATGAGGGCCATTTGGATGTTGTCAAGGCACTGTTGGAATATGGGGCCAACGTGGATCATTCAAGTATGAATGGATGGACAGCATTGATATCAGCTAGCGATAGGGGATATTTGGATATTGTCAATGCACTGTTGGAATATGGGGCCAACGTGGATCATCCAAGTATGGATTGTGCTACAGCCTTGATATTTTCCAGCGATGAGGGCCATTTGGATGTTGTCAAGGCACTGTTGGAAAAAGGGGCCACCGTGGATCATCAAGATAAGAATGGATATACAGCCATCATACAGGCCAGCATGAAAGGTCATTTGGATACTGTCAAGGCACTGTTGGAATATGGGGCCGACGTTGATCATCCAAATATATATGGATGGACAGCATTGATATCAGCTAGCGATAGGGGGCGTTCGGATATTGTCAAGGCATTGTTGGAATATGGGGCCAACGTGGATCAACCAAATATGGATAGTGTTACAGCCTTGATATTTGCCAGCGATGAGGGCCATTTGGATGTTGTCAAGGCACTGTTGGAAAAAGGGGCCACCGTGGATCATCAAGATAAGAATGGATATACAGCCATGTTACAGGCCAGCGATAAGGGTCATTTGGATACTGTCACGGCACTATTGGCATATGGGGCCAACGTGGATCATCCAAGTATGAATGGAGTTACAGCCTTGATATATGCAAGCAATGAGGGTCATTTAGATATTGTCAAGGCACTGTTGGAAAAAGGGGCGAACGTGGATCATCCAGATAAGGATGGAAGGACAGTCTTAATACAGGCCAGCATGAAAGGTCATTTGGATATTGTCGATGCACTGTTGAAAAACGGGGCCAACATTGATCTAAGTATGAATGGAGTTACAGCGTTAATATGTGCCAGCAATCAGGGTAATTTCGGTATTGTCAAGGCACTATTGGAAAGAGGGGCGAACATGGATCATCTAAGTATTAATGGAGATAGAGCGTTGATGTGGGCCAGTGATCAGGGTCATTTGGATATTGTCGATGCACTGTTGGGAAAAGAAGCCATCGTGGATCATCAAGCTAAGGATAGAGATACAGCCTTGGTAATACCGAACTTTAAAGGTCATTTGGATATTGCCAGGTATTGTTGAAAAATGGCGCCAACATGGATCAACAAGATAATGATGGATAGACAGCCTTGATAAAGGCCAGCGTGACGTTCATTTGGATAATTGCTAGGAACTGTTGGGAACCGCTTTACTTAAAACCTATAAGTATGGTCATAGTGTTATCGTCAACTTAGTTCTCCAATCGAATATGACCTTGATCGACTTTCTAGATAATGATAGTGACTTGGCCATGATATCCAGCAGGAGAGGGGCATACTCGAATTGTAAGGAAGGTCCATAAAAGTAACGCGATTGTTAACATTCAAAATTTCGATATGAATTTTAAGATACACAGATACACATCACCAAATATGAGCTATTCAAAGAATCATTTCAAAAGAAAATTCTATATTCCTGTCGTGCAAGAAAAGTTATGTTTCTATCGTTTACATATGTGATGACGATTTCATTATATCCATATAAACAGTAGAAGTAAACTGTTGCAATAAACTTGTAGCACAATCTTTCCAACTCATATAACGGAGATATATATTTGTTGTTTTGATGTCCAAGTATCTATAAGAGTTGTTACTGTAGTTGTTGAATCATCATCATTCAACCTCTGATTGTTAGTTAGAATAAGTTTGATAATATAAGTCGTAAGATCGTTTCTATACATCATCTTCTAGACGTATATTAGTCTGTTCTAAAAAATATCCATGTGTCAAATATCGTTTATCCCATAATGCTTAAGGGATGATGTTTATGAATCAAAAGGGGATAATGATAACTTGTAATCCAAAGTGAAAACTTTGTGTAGACTACTTTTTATATCATATCTGCGAAAAAGAAGTATAGTTGGGTGGATCTAAAAGATTCAATAACAAATCAACGATAAGTAGAAATGTTGTGACTCTTGTGCTTGTTTTCAATGACAGTATATATTGGGATGTTTTTGTCCGGGCGGCTACCGCTGCTCTCATTTGTAGTTTTGCCCAATAAGCAATTAGATCACGACCTCTGACGAACGCAAACAGAATGTAGACGTCACCAAACCTTCATCCATGTAGATAACCAATGAACGACGAAGAACTTTTCTCGTAAGAAAGAAATTCATAAATTATCAATCCTATTGAGCACACATTAGTGAGGAAAATGTTGAACCAAATATTAGTAAAAGTACCTCCAGGAATTAGACCCCCCATGATACTGACTCATGAAGGGATATTCGATATTAATATATAGGTACACATCACCAATCATGTGCTGTTCATAGAAACATTTGTATAGAAACTTCTATATTCTTGCGTAAGAAAAGTAAATGTTTCTAACTTATATATATTTATATATATATAAGTTAATGTATTTAGTAGAAATCAAGTTCT
>Ga0169931_10015177_pt1 | contig 10332 bp, 7 predicted proteins | sample Kivu_15m_20L_FD_129675 | JGI IMG/M metagenome (GOLD analysis project Ga0169931, IMG submission 129675) | Freshwater microbial communities from Lake Kivu, Western Province, Rwanda to study Microbial Dark Matter (Phase II) - Kivu_15m_20L... | ecosystem: Environmental > Aquatic > Freshwater > Lake ... | reverse complement strand
AGGAGTTGAGTAGTTGTGAATAGAGATAACATCATAGAATCTTATAACCTTAGATATGCCATTTTATATTTGAATAATCTATTCGATTTTCCATATAAACATCCATTTGAAGTTATTCTTTTTGGATTGACTAGTTCAGCTGCTATAGTAGATGATTATAATTATCTTATGATTTCTATTCCTATTGTAATAAGTGATAATATTGAGGAGGAAGCAAAATATTTTGATGACATTTTCGATAAATTTTTGGATTATGATAAAAAATATGTCGACATCCCTATAAAAAAAATTTTTGATGGAGTGAATACTAAATTTGTTTACTTTAATCAGAATGAGGAAGCTGAGTATAATTCATCGTTGGATAAAAATTTTAATTTTTTTCTTTTTAAAAATCCTGTGAAGATTTCTAAATCCAATTTGAAGAAGTTAAGGGAATACAAGACGAATATTTATGCAAATTCTAAAGGAAATTTAGTATCAGAAGGTAGATTTATCAACACTCAAAGAATAGGCGAAATAAAAAATATGAATTCTAAAGAAGGAGATGATAGTTCTTTTAATATAAATAATGAAAAAGATGAAATTTCAGAGATCGCAATATCGCCTGATAAACTATATAGAAATTTCGATTTAGAAAAACAAAACGAGGAGATAATAAAACTCAAAAACTTACAAGCTTCTGATTCTATGAAAGATTTCTATTCGTTAGATCTCCAACTTTGTAATAGGAATTATACAATCTTAAATTCTACTCATTCAACCAACACGACTTTAGGCATAAATGAGAAAATTAATGAAACAGTAGAGGAAAAACATTGTAACAAAACTAAATTAGCTTCTGAAAAAAAGACTGATAATTATAATATGAGTAAGATAAACATGATTTAATCTAATTATTTAGACAGGAATTTATTCCCGAAAAATCCAAAATTTTTAAGAAACCAAAAGATAAAATTTATAAATGGGACTATTGTTGTACTCGAGGCTATCATGTTTAATAATAAAAAAGAAAATTCAACAGATTTAACAACAAAATTCAATAATTTATTAAAAAAGTTTGATGACTGAACTGATTAATTATAATAATATGATTAAAAACTAATTACATCCAGTTACTATTAATCAACAGCAACTCCAATATTCATTATCACAAAAATTAAATCTTGTGTTTGTCGCATTTAAATTATTATGAAAAATTCTAACCCAATCACTAAATATATTTAATCATTATAAGTAGTACCATTCCAGATCATTGTAATAGATATTTTTTATATTTTCTAAAATACCCTGGTCGAAGGGATTCATCGGCATCGCACCGGAAACTCTTATGTTAAAATTCTCCATTTTTCTTTTTCTTAAATCTCTGAATTTATTAAGATAAAACAAGGTATTCCTATGTAACAGTTCAAAAGTGGTTTGATTAGTGAGTATTAAATAAGAATGTAGGAAGAAAAGAATACTCTGAATAGGTAATATTAAGTAAAATATATTACGGTCAATAGTAAATATCCTCCCAGAATGATTAACAGAAGGTATAAAATTACAGGGACCTTAGTATATTTCTCTTTATTTTCGTCTAAGTAGTATGAAATAGTATCTAAAATCGTGTAAATAGTCAGAAGAAGACTAATAGATTGAGTAGTGACATAAATTAAAAAGCCCAAATGATTTCTTTCTCCTATGCAACCTCCTATCATACCGCAATGATGATCAAATTTTCTAACACAGATATTGCAATTCTTGCAATGTTTTCCTCTTAATGGCTATTATGATAATTCAATAAATACAATATAAATTTACTATTGTAACACTGCAAATATTGCAAAAGGAATTAAGGTCATTGTAAAGAACGGATAATTCATCTTTTACTACGGTAGTTTCTGATATATCAGAAATATTTAAATCTAACTCTGATGACGTGGTATTTTCTTTTCCAATTGATATTTCTATATTCGAACTGTTTCCTTTTTCTAATTCTCCAAAAGATTTAGTTTTTTCGATTTTTCCTGGGTTCTTTCGTAATGTTAGCAATAGATACAATGAAATTATCATATTAGAAAATAAGGTAAGATGGAAAAATAGAGAATACCTTGTAAAGAAATCTTTTGCGAAGATTATGAGTGCGGAAAATGTGTAAAATGTGAGAACTATATAGAATAACACGAAACAAAATTCTCCAGTATTCATTTTTATAGTTTTTTAATAAGTATAATAATTATTTTTATTAACAATATTTTTAATTGTGTTTGAATATAATTTTCGATTTTATGAACAGATAATTATAGCATATATTTTAGAAATTACCCTATGGATATATATTTCAATATTTTGAAAGTATTATTTAATGAATCAGGAGTTTATAAAATATTATATTAATTATACCTAATAAAACATAAAAAATATCAAATATTTTTTCAAAATTTGTGCTTAATTTTGTTGAAAATTATATTTTATAGTAAAAGACTAATTTAATTTTATGTTTAATTTTTTAATCTTTAAATACCGTATATATTATTTATTTTCTTTTGAAATATAAAATATTAGAAAATTATTTAAATCTTCAAAATTTGAAATACTTTTATGTAACCTCAATGAATATAAATCTTATTAATTTCTTTTCTCATATTTCCTATATTTTTAATTTTTTCTCACTATCCCCATGAACATATTTATGAAATTCATAAAAAATATTTTTAAAATCAATGTTGGCATTTTCTCTTATCTGCCACAAATAAAAAGAACATATCCCCATAAACATATGCCATAGACTGTGAGCGATTCTAAGATAATCAGAATGCTCATCAAGTCCTTTGACAAACATGGCAATCGCGACAATAAATACAGAAAAGGCCCTGACAAGCTCTTTATAATTAAATTCAGGTACACCATGGATGTAATAGTCGTAAATGAGCAAAATTCCAAATAATAAAATAGGCACGATTGTATTTAACAAATTCCAAGGATTTTCTGTTTGAAGTACAATAACCAAAATTAGAGAGGCCAAATTTAATTTTAATCTTTTATCTTCCGTTTTTATATTCATGTAAGTAATTATAAGGGCATTAAAGCAGCAAATAGATCCTATATTATCCAAAATGTGCCATTTGCCTGGTTCCATGTAAATTTCTATATTCAAACTTTCTGTAAAGTGGTACATAAAAGAAGTTACCATCGTAAACAAACTTATATAAGATTCAAAATGTCTCTCCCATATAAAATTTAAAAGAATTGTTGGGATAAAAGTAAAATTAGATAGTCCTGTAATTATAGACATAATAATCTGTTCAGAAAATGTGTAATCATATGCCATTTATTTAGCTATTTTTTTATTTTATGAAATATTACTTGATTAGAATCTATAATAAAAATGTCAAATTACCAACAAAATCAGATTTCAAACTCAAACGATGTAGAAATAGAATTGGTCCTTAAAATTAAAAGACCTTGTATTATAGACAAGGATACGACTGTTTCCGAAATGAAGCAAATCGTGAAAAATGTTTTTAAATCTTTTGGGAGAAATTTTATATTGATGGCTGGTGAAAATGACCTGACTTCCTTAGATAAATTGGGATTGATCAAAACAATGGATTATTACAAATCTAATTCGATAACAATTGTCCCTGATAATTACAACATATCATCAAATAGCGATTGTTTCAATAGTATTGCGGACAATATGAACAGTCAACGATTATATAAGCAAAATTTTATCACAACTGACGAGTGTGATATCAAATTTAAAGAAAACGAATTTTATAGGCGCAGTATAAACACAGCATGCCTAGATTTAGACGACCTCAAAAATCATTTAATGAGTATAAATATAAGTAAAGAAGACGATAATTTAGGAAAAGCTTCCTTATTGCTGAGAAAAACTGATGATATTATAGATGAAACAAATAAATTTTTAAGAAAGTACCACATTATGTGCGGAGGATTATCATATGAGCATCTAAATATCGATAAAAATATCCCAGTTTCTCAATTGAACAATACAAAACAAGCAAAAGACAAAAACATAAATCAGTATAATAATGTTAAAGGAACAATCTATACATACGATAATTACACTCCCAATAGAAATATAAAAAAAATAATTTTACCTTCAACTGATAAAAAGTTCCCACCGAAGGTTTTAAAATCTGTTGCCAATAAATCAACAAAAGCAGATTCTGATAGAAAATTTCAAAATAATAATGATAATGACCAGAATACAGTATACACCTTTAGAAACTCTGGAAATAATTCCAACCGAGGTTCAAGAGAAAATTCAAAAACAAGGAACTGCAAGTCTCCCGCTAGAAATGATAGTCTAAGTAGAAAAACTAGTTTTAAAGAAGAAAATTTAGATAAACTTAAGACAGTCGTGAAGAAAACTGAAATCAATCTATTAAAAGAAGAAAATGAATACCTTAAAGAAACTATTGATGTACTTACTAAAAATATAAATGAATTACAATTTAAGATAATCCAAACAGAAAATGAATTGAGATACATAAAAGAAAAGGAAATAAATGAAATAACTATCAAATACAATAACATTAATGAAAAGTATCTGACAAGTAATAAAAATAATCAAGAGATGCAAGGATATTTGGATAAATTAGAAAATTCTATAAAAAGTTTGAAAAATGAAAGAAAGAACATATTAGAGAAACTTTCTTATATTGAGGAAGACTCAATTAATTTAAACAATCAAGTTAAAAATTTAGACGAAGATAACAAAAAACTCAATAAAGAAAAAGAGTTTTTAGAAAAAACTATAGAAAATCTCAAATTAAAATTGGAAGAGTTGAATAAAATTAATATGAACCAGAAGGAACCAATTATTAAAACATGCGAAGATAACAATAATTATTTTAAAAAATTAAAAGATGAAATTGATGAATTAAATGAGAATATTAAACAAAAGAACTATGAAATAGTAAGGCTGGTTAACGAAAATAGGATTTTTCATGAAAAACTAAATTCAAAAAATTCTAAGGAATTTGAGGAATATGAAGAATTAGTGAAGAAGTTGAATGATGAGAATTCTGAAATTAAGCTGGAAAATTCAAAATTTCATGAATTCCTTTTCACAATCAAAACCAAAATCTTACAAATCCAGCCATCTGAAATTCAATTTTTCAGTCTCATAAGTGATTCTAAATTCGATCTTAAACCTTTAGTCAACAAAATAACATATGAACTTGAAGAAATTGAAAAAGAAAAAGAAATAATTTCAATCAGACATGAAAATCTTAAATCAGAAATTGAAGCGAAAAAGGCATCGATAACAATATCTGATACAGAGAATTTAGTATTAATTTCCAATAAAAGATCAATGTTCGAATTACAAGTAGAAGAATTAAAACAAAAATTAGAAATAAATAAAAAAATCCTCGATGATAAACTTGCAGAACCAAAACATGAATATTGTAGGCTTGCTTGTAAAAATATTCCAAATGTTTTATCTACTTATTTTTCTTCCATAAGCGGAAAGCGAGTTCGCCACAATCAAGAAAATTTTATCTCAAATTTTCTGAAAACAAAAGAAACAGTCAGAAATACTAATTTACTAAAAAATTCGGATAAATTGGGAAATAAATTAGCCAAAATTCAATTACCTGAAATCATTTCAAGCAATACAGGAAACAAAGAAAATATCCTTCTTAGAAACGAAATAAATCTGAACATCAGCAATATCGATCATAAAAATTCTAATAACACATCTAAAAAGCTCATGAAGATCAAAGATTACACAGATCCTGATAACAGCGATTTTATTGAGATTAACGCTGATTTGTTAAATAGCAGTGAATTAAAAACTATTGCAAGGGTTAGGCCAAGTTCTAAAGCAATAGAAGTGAGTGAAGGGGCAGTCTATTTGTTTAGAGTGTACGATAAAAAAAGTATTCTTCGATTTGATATAGAAAACAGAGAATTTAGAGTGATTGAATTTGCAGACTATGGAAATTTCGAAGAAAATTTCAACCCGAATGGATCAATATATCTTAATACTCTTAACGGATTGTTTATCGTAACCGGAAAAAATAATGACATGTTCTACTTCTATATTCAGAATACTAATAGTATGATAAAGCTTGCTAAATTAAATGATAATCACACATTTGGATCTTTAATTTATTATCCAAAGGGAAATTCTTTAATTTGTCTGTCTGGATGGCATAATAAAAAGGTAGAGAATTATTACAACGATGAATTAATATCAGGATTTTTAACTAACAAGAACGCAAAAATTTTTGTAAATCAGAGTAAATCAAACAATTTAAAGAAAACATGGAGTTATCTACCAGAAATGAAAACAGAAAGAGGAGAATGTCCATATCTGATTATTAATGAATCTTATTTATATTCCTTTTTTGGATATAACTGTCCCACTGATTCATATATAGAAAACATAGAATATTTAAATTTGGAATCGCAAATCAATTGGGAAGAGATTAAAATCAAGAAAAATGATGACCATTTATCCGCTAGAATTAAGTCTCACACAGCGATATGTTTTAATAAAAACAATCTCTTATTCTTTGGAGGATATGATGGGACAAATGATGAGCCAATAGAAAACTTTTTTGAATTAAATCTTGAGGAAATGAGCTTATCCTCAATAGGAAGAAAATATAGAGATATTAATCAAAATCACTTTTATAACTTCCAGCAGGATTCCTCGATGATTCCCTTTATAGATTTCAAGGATAGAAAGCATTTTGCTTGTTTTGATGAAAATGACAGAATACATGCGTTTGATTTGACAACTATGAATTATGATATTTTCTATTTTGATTAATTTGTTAAATTTTTTATTTTAAATAATAAAGATAAGATATTAAATTTTATATTTTATATAAAAAGTTTTTCAATAAAATAATAATTAGACATCTTTTGATTCAACTTCTTGTGGTAATAAATTAATTGTATTCTTTTTAAAATCCTTCAATAAAATATAATAGGAAAAAATAATCCACACGAAGTATAAATAGATTGCTAATATTAACATACTAGATAGAAGATAAAGAAATCCAGCCCTAAAGTAATCTAAACCTCTCATAGGATTATAAAATCCAAGAAATATAAGCAATGTCATAATAATTGTATCAAGTAAATTCAAAATAAATGAGATAGCGTATATTAAATAAGCGTAAAAGCAGTGTTTGTAATTATTATTCATAGAGGAAATAATTATTAAGACGCACGCTGAAAAATAAACAAGAAATATCAGTCCATTAATTAAAACTTTAGAATCTGATTCAAATTGAAGGGATACCATGAAATTTGAAAAATTTGAAATCATTATTAGAATTGCAATTATTATAGATCCTGTTCTTAACGAGCATCCGCAAATTGATTCTTTCGCCGTAAAATCTGGTTTGATTAAAAATAAAAATTTATCTTCATCGCTAAAGGAATCCCTTATGTTCTCATCTTGAATTCTATTATAAACTACGTTCGATGACATTAACTATAACAAATATGTTTTATAAATATGTTTTTATAAATTTATTTTTTTATTTAAATATTTAACTTAAAAATTTTTTTAATTTTGATTATTATAGGTATTTTAAATAATAAAAATCAGTTGATAAAATTAATAATTTATATTTTTTAAAATCTAACTACATCATAATATATGCGATATGGATTATTGTGATTTATTTTCTTGGTTATTGTCTTGAGTGTTTTGATTTTGGGATTGGTCAGCACTTCCTTGAGAAGCATTTTGATAAATGGCACGTCCCATTTCCATTGAAGAATTTCTAAGATTTTCAAGAGAATTTTTGGTGGTCTCGTGGTTGTTTGAGTTAAGAGCTTCATTCAAAGCGTTAATGTCGTTTCTGATTCTGTCTTTAACATCTTGAGGGATTTTAGCGTCGTTTTCTTTAAGTTGTTTTTCAGTGTTATAGATCAAAGATTCAGCTTCGTTTTTCATTTCGATCATTTCTTTTTTCTTTGAATCTTCTTGTTTCATTTTTTCAGCTTGTTTAAGCATTTCTTGAATTTGAGATTCAGAGAGACCTCCGGAAGATCTGATGGTGATACTCATTTGTTTATTAGTGGCTTTATCAGCAGCAGTGACATGGACAATACCATTGGCATCGATGTCGAATGTAACTTCAATTTGTGGAATACCTCTTGGAGCCATTGGGATTCCAGATAAATCAAATGATCCCAATACTTTGTTATCAGCAGCCATTTCTCTTTCTCCTTGGAATACCTTAATTGTGACTGAAGTTTGGTTATCAGCAGCTGTTGAGAAAATTTGACTCTTCTTTGTTGGAATAGTAGTGTTTCTGTTGATGATTCTGGTGAAGACTCCTCCAAGAGTTTCAATACCAAGAGATAAAGGAGTAACATCGAGTAAAAGTAAGTCTTTAACTTCTCCTCTGAGAACTCCTCCTTGGATGGCAGCACCGATAGCAACAGCTTCGTCTGGGTTTACAGATTTATTTGGCTCTTTTCCGTAGAATTTCTTTACTAGTTCAGCGACTTTTGGCATTCTGGTCATACCTCCTACCAAAAGAACTTCATCGATTTTTTCTTTAGTCAATCCTGAATCTTTCAAGCAGTTTTCACATGGTTTCAATGTACGATTTAATAATTCTTCCATAAGTGATTCGAATTTAGATCTGGTAATTTTTGTCTTTAAATGTTTAGGTCCAGTTTTATCTGCAGTAAGGAAGGGTAAGTCAATATCGGTTTGAGTAGTTGAGGATAACTCAATTTTAGCTTTTTCAGAAGCTTCCTTCAATCTTTGAAGTGCCATTTTGTCATTGCTGACATCGATTCCAGTTTCTTTTTTGAAAAGATCAATAAGATGTCTTTGTAAAACTCCATCGAAATCTTCTCCTCCAAGGCTGGTATCTCCGTTTGTGGCTTTGACTTCAAATACTCCAGAAGATAATTCTAGAATACTGATATCGAAAGTTCCTCCTCCCAAGTCATAAACAGCGAGGATTTTATTTTCGTTTTTATCCATACCATATGCTAGTGCAGCGGCAGTGGGTTCGTTGATGATTCTTTTAACTTCTAATCCAGCAATTCTTCCTGCATCCTTAGTTGCTTGTCTTTGAGCATCGTTGAAATAGGCAGGAACAGTAACGATTGCTTCTTTGATTGGTTTTCCGAGATAGGCTTCAGCTGTTTCCTTCATTTTAGTCAAAACAAAGGCACCGATTTGAGATGGTGAATAAGTTTGTTTATTAGTGGTCTCAACCCAGGCATCTCCATTTGGGGCTCTGGAAACTTTGTATGATAAGTGTTTAATATCTTTTTGTGTTTCCTTATCGTCGAATGTTCTTCCTATAAGTCTTTTTGTGGCATAGAAAGTATTGCTGGGGTTGGTTACCGATTGTCTTTTAGCAGCTATTCCAACAATTCTTGATCCATCTTCCAAAAAGGCGACAACTGATGGAGTTGTTCTCATACCTTCGGCATTTTCGATGACTTTAGCGTTTGATCCTTCCATAACTGCAACACATGAGTTTGTCGTTCCAAGATCAATACCTATAATACTGAATTTTTAAATGATCGTTTCTTACCTAAAATTCTTCTTTGCGTTTTTGAAAAAGTTCTTTGACAAAGTTTTATTGAATAAATTTTTCATCATTTTCCAATAAGATATAATAAATTTATTCTAGGCTTTATATATTTATTAAATTATTTTAATTAAATATAATTTATTGGAATATATAATTCGATGATTTTAATTAGTATTTTATGTCCTACAAGCAATTCTTTAGAAATATAATAAACACCTTAGATGATTGAATTTGATGCATTTATTTTGAACCATTCTATTAGGGTAATTAAATACTTAAAACAAAAAAATTATATGTTAAATATAAGAAAAATATTGGACATAAATTCACAATCCTACCAATTTTTTGATTCGAATTAAAAAAATATTGAATTTTAATTAATTTTATAAAATTTTTTAATTTATAAAAGAAATGAAAAATAAAGAAAGCCATAAAAAAGTAGAATCCATCAAAAATTATAAAAGGACTTCCAGTGCCTCTTCTCAATCAAGAAAAAAGTCTAAAATAGAAAAAGATCTTGCAAAGCAAATATCATCTATAGGTGAGGATCAAACATTTACAAAATCTCAGATGAATAGATTGAAGAATTTTTACTATACAACTAAATGGCTACCTAATTCCGCATTTACTACTTATTTCGGAAAACCAGCATTCGAAAATTATGGTAATGGAAATACAAATCCTGTCTATGGTGGATTATTATATGGCAATTACATGTTATCACACAATATAAATCCGATTGACGGTGGTAATTCCCCAGATACCAAGCAAGTATATTCTTCTGCAATGT
>Ga0169931_10015176_pt1 | contig 10332 bp, 5 predicted proteins | sample Kivu_15m_20L_FD_129675 | JGI IMG/M metagenome (GOLD analysis project Ga0169931, IMG submission 129675) | Freshwater microbial communities from Lake Kivu, Western Province, Rwanda to study Microbial Dark Matter (Phase II) - Kivu_15m_20L... | ecosystem: Environmental > Aquatic > Freshwater > Lake ... | reverse complement strand
GATCATCCGCTGGTCGGATTGGCGGCGGGACCGCAACCGACGCGCGGCAGAGAGCCATCGGAAACGCCGGGCCAAACGCAGCCGGCGGCGAAGGAATAAGTAACCGGCGCTGTAGTACTAGCCCCTTGAGGCTCTGAACCGGGAACCCGACGACGATCAGGCCCTTCAGTGGAACGTGCTTGAGCGGCGCGAAGTCCGTGACGGGGTTGCCGTCGAGCCACAGCCACTGAAGCGGCATCCCCTTCAGCGGCGTCAGGTCCGACACGCGGTTGTGCCGCACCCAGAGTTCCGTCAGAGCCAGCCCCTTCAGTTGCGACAGGTCGGAGAAGAGTCCGGGGGCGTCCTGTCGCCCCTCGGCCTCAAGTCTCTTGAGCCGGGTGAGGGCGCGAACCGGGGAGAGGTCGAAGACGGCACCGCTCGGCAGGCGCAGCGCGACGACCGCGTCGTTCTCGATCGTCTGCGTGAAGGTCCCGTCGTAGCCGGGGTTGCGCTTCTTCAGCTCGCGGCGCACCTCTTCGAGCTGCTCGGCGGCGGTCATCGCCGCGATCCGCTTCACGTCGGCGTCGGTGAACGGCACCCCGACCGATCCGAACTCCTTCAAGAACTCGGCCGCGGGCTTGTCGTTGATGCGCGCCAGCGTGGGAATGCCGCGGAGCAGCGCGGCGTCCCGCTTCGCGTCGAAGTCGAGGTAAATCTGCGACAGCGGCTTGCCCTTCAGCGCCGCGGTGTCCGTCACCTTCGTGCTCTGAATCGTTAGCCACTCCAGCGGGGCGGCCTTCAGCGGCGCGAGGTCCGCCACGTCGGTGTGGTTCGTCCAGAGGATGCGCAGCGGCAGGTTCTTCAGCGGCGCGAGGTCCGTCACGCGCGTGTACGAACAGTTCAGCACTTTCAGCGGCATCTCGGCCAGCGGCGACAAATCCGCGACCTGCGAATTGTCCACGTGCAGGTCGGTCAGCGGCATGCCCTTCAGCGGCGACAGGTCCGCGACCGGGTTCACGCTCAGGGTCAGTTTCGTGAGTTTCAGCCCCTTGAGAGGCGACAGGTCCGCGACGCTGCCCGCGGCGCGCTCGCCGGTACAACTCAGTTCGCGGAGCGCCGGCACGCCGCGCAGCGGGGACAGGTCGGACACGCCGACGGGTGAAAACGTCAGCCCCACCAGCTCGTTGTTCTCGATCTTGTGCTCGACCTTGCCGTCGAATCCGGGGTTGCGCCGCACCAACTCCTTCCGCACCTCTTCGATCTGTGCGTTCGCCGGAAGCGCCGCGATGCGTTTCGCGTCGGCGTCGGTGAACGGTGCGAAACTCACCGGCGGCGCAGCGCCGGGCACCAGCTCCTTGCCGGTGGCGAGGTCGTAGAACTTCGCCTCTGAACCGGTGTGGAAGCCGATGCACGCGGTGCGGAACGTGGGGTCGACCGCGAACGCCCGGTGCGCTTTGCCGGTCAGGTCGAAGCCGCTGACGCGTTCGCCGGTGTCGAGGTTCCACACGCCGACGTGAACGCCGTCCTGTCCATGTCGCAACACCACTCGCTTGCCGTCGGGCGAGATCGCGCCGACGCTGATCTGGGTGTAGGCCTGTTGCGGCACGATGTCACGCACCTTCGCGCCGGTCTTCACGTCGTGAACCGCGACGCGGGTCAGTCCGCTCTCGCCCCGGCAGAACAGGGCGCGCGCGCCGTCCGGGCTGAAGTGGATCATTCCGAACGCGAAGCCGTCGTTCGGTGCGTCCCATGTGCGCAGCCGCTGCTTGTACGTCGGCGACTTCGGGTCGGTGTCGTAGAGGTGGATGCGCGAATCGTGATCCCAGCGGCCGTCGCGCTGGAAGGACCCGCGGTCCTCTTGCAACAAGAGTCGGTCGGCGGTCGGGCTGAACGCGAGTCCGAGCAGCCCGTGGAAGTCGCTAGCGAGGCGCAGCACCTCCGCCCCGGTGCGGGCGGTCCACAGAATCACCTCTTTATCTGCGCACGCGGCGACAACGGTGCTCGTGCGGTCGAACGCGATTCCTTGCACGCTCTCGGCGTCGCACGGCATCCGCTTCACCACGTCGAACGTGCCGGTGTTCCGAACGACTAGGTGCAGCCGCCCGCCGTCGCGCTCGCGGTGCGCCAGCAGCTTGCTGTCGGGCGAGAATGCGCCCCCATTGGTCGAGGGGTCGGCGAACGTCGCGCGCAACTCGCCCGTTGCGACCTCCCACACGCGCACCGCGCCGATGTTATTGCCACCGGCGTAGTCGCGGGTGACGAGCCACTTCCCGTCGGGGCTGTATTGAAACGCGATGGATTCGGAAGGGCCGCGAATCGCCTTCGGCGGCACACCGGTGTAGCTCGCGGGAACAGGGGGCAGCTTGCCGAACGACGAATCCGTAAAATCGTTCATCGCCTTCCCCAACTTCGCGAGGTTGTTGGGGATTCTCGCCCGGTTCGCTTCTTCGAGGGCTGCGAGTTCCGCGGCAAAGTTGACGCGAGCTTTTCCACCGCGTTGAACCTCAGCATCGGTACGAAAGACTTCGTTTTCGCGACCCGTAGCAAAAAAACGCAACTCAACCGGCACACCGGCGGCGATACGAAACTTGCGCCGCGTTGATCGCGTGACAAGGTCTGTTCCGTTCTGGCGCACGGTGACCTCGTAACCCGCTTCGACGTTGTCGAGTTCCACTTCACCGCGGTTTGAAAGAAACATCTCCAGAGGTGAGAAAAAGAGGGCCGCGAGCAGCGCGGTTGGAAGCAGCAATCCGGCCGCGGCCCACTTCCACTGCGGTCGGCGCGGTGCGTGCGGCGGTGCGGGCGGGGCGGCGGTCGGGGCGGCGGGCGGCGTCACCTGCGGGAACCCGCGCGGGTCGGTGTTCGATTTGAGCCGCTCCTCGCACGCGGCCAGCACGTCGGCCACCTCGCGCGCCGTTTGGAACCGGTCGTCGGGATTCTTCGCGTGCAACTTGGAGATGATGTCGCACAGCCACTTGGGCGCTTCCGGGATCAGTTCGCGGATCGGCCGCGGGTCGTCCTCGCACACGCGCTTCAGCACCGCGAGCGTGTTGCTCGCGCGGAACGGGGGCCGGCCCGACAGCATCTGGTACAGCACGCTGCCGAGGCTGAACAGGTCGGCGCGGTGGTCGATGTGGTCGCCCTTCGCCTGCTCCGGGGCCATGTACAGCGGCGTGCCGGCGATGAGGCCGCTCTGCGAAATGCTGGCGTCGTCCGCGGCGCGCGCGAGGCCGAAGTCGGTGATTTTCACGCGCAACTGTGGGCCTTCGAGCAGCACGTTGCCGGGCTTGATGTCGCGGTGAACGAGGCCGGTGGCGTGCGCGGCGGCCAGCCCCTCGGCGATCTGCCGGCCGATGCGCACCACCTCCGCGGGTTCGACCGGGCCGACGCGGTCGAGGCGCGCTTGCAACGTTTCGCCGGGCACGAACTCCATTACGAGGTACGGCAGCGGGGTCTCGCCCACCTCGTACACCTGCACCACGTTCTCGTGGCGCACTTGCGCGAGCGTGCGGGCCTCGCGCAAGAACCGCTTGCGCGCGGGCGAGGTGGCCGCGATGTGCCGCAGCAGCACCTTCACGGCCACCACGCGGTGGAGCATCTCGTCGAACGCGCGGTACACCGCGCCGAACCCGCCGCGGCCGAGCACTTGGAGCACTTCGTAGTGCCCGATACGGCCCTTCGAGTCCGGGCGGCCGGGCGGCGCGAGCAGCACCAGCGGGTCGTTTTCGTCCGCGCCTTCGTCGGGCGCGTCGGGGCTGAACGTGCGGGTGTTCGTGCCGACTTCGGCGCGCCCCGGGACCGGGCGCTCCAAGAACGAGTTGGCTTCGGCGTGCGCCGCGAGCAGCGCTTCGACGCGCGCGCGCTGCGCCGGGTCCGGGCACGCGGCGCGCAGGTACGCGGTTCGCTGCGCCGGGCCGAGGGGTAGGGCGGCGGTGAATGCGGCTTCGTCGGTCACGGGGGCGCTCCTCTGGGTACACCCGCAATGCGTACTCCGCGCGGGGATCGGCTCACGAGTTGTCGCTTTTTTTCTCGCCGCTCACGGCCGCGAACAGCCACGCCTTGCTGTAGGCCCAGTGCCGCTTCGCCGTGGCCGGCGAAATGCCCAGCGCATCGGCCGCTTCGTCGATGGTGAGGCCGACGAAGTAGCGCAGTTTCACCAACTCGGCTTTTTCGGGTTCGAGTTCCGCGAACCGGTCGAGGGCTTCGTCGAGCGCGAGCAGGTCGTCGTCGGGTTGCGGGGCCGCGAGCGGCAGTTCGTGCGCGTCGTGCCGGTGCAGCGCGCCGCCGCGCTTGTCGGCGCGCTTGGCCCGCGCGCGATCGACGAGCACGCGGCGGATGGCTTCGGCGCACGCGGCGAAGAAGTGCCCGCGACCGTCGAACGCTTGGTCCGCGCCGACCCGCAGGAACGCCTCGTGAACGAGCGCGGTGGGCTGGAGCGTCTGGCCCGGCGGCTCGTGCGCGAGCTTCGCCGCCGCGAGCCGGCGCAGTTCGTCGTACACGAGCGGCAGCAGGTCCGCCGGGGCCGCGCGCCCGGCCCGTACCGCGTCCAGCATTTGCGAAACGTCGGACATGGTTGCGACGATACCCGCTCGGCGCGCCGCGGGCAACGCGCGGCGCTCACTTCAGCTTGCCGTCCTGTTCCAAGCGGCGGCGGGCCTGCATGAGCGCGCTCAGCATGAAGCGGCCGATGTCGTCGCGGCGCTCCGCGTACTTCGCGCTCTCGAACGGTGCGCCGTCGAACGCCTTCGGGTCCAAGTACGGCACCGGGACGCGCGCGCTCGCACCGGGCACTACCGGGCACGCGTCGTCGGCTTCGCTGCACACCAAGAGCGCCGCGAACCCGGTCTGTGGGTTGTGCGCGTCGGTGTACTTCTTCGAGAACTCGAGCGTTTCCAACCCCTTGCCCCAGCTCACGCGGTAGATCGGGTTCGCTGTGTCCGCTTTGCCGCGCGCCGCTTCCTTCCCGGTCGGCTCGATCTCGACGCCGATGTCCTTCAGAGTCGCAATCGTGCGCGGGTTGAAGGCGTCCGGGGCGGTGCCGCCACTGTAGCACCGCACACCGGGCAGCCCGTAATACGCCGCGGCCACGTTGCCCATCGTCGCACTCAACATGCTCCGTCGCGTGTTGCCCGTACACATCGCAATGAGGCTCAATTGCTTGCCCGGTTCGTAACTCTTCGCGATCCACCTCACCAACTCGGCGTTCGCCTCGCGGTGCCGTTCCCCGATGGCGTCGAACTGGGTAGCGAGCAGGTCCGCGTGCGCGCGCACCTTCGCGTGAATGTTGGTGCGCGACTTGGGCAGGCGCTCGCGGAGCAAGCTCTCCATCTTTGCCACCGTCAGCGGGCCGTCGCCGGCGAGCGCGCGGAAGGTGTCGCGATCGAGGAACGCGCTCGCTGCTTCCGCGCTCAGTTCCGGCTTTTTGCCGAGCGCCGATATGAGGCGCACTTTCAAATCGCGGTCGTTCGCGGGGGCGAGCGCGTCGGGCGTGCCGAACTCGTGTGCGAACGCGAGCGCTGTCGCGACGCGGTTCCCGGCTTCCGGCTTCGGCTCCTCGGCTGGCGCCGCAACGAGCGCGCACGCGCACAGGCCCACAACGGCGAACGGTCGGAACATGAGCGCACTCCGAAGCGGCGCGGCAACGAATCACCTACCTTAAACCGGCGCGCGCGGCTTTTCAATCGGCCCGTTACGCGGGTATAGTGGCGCGCCGTTCTTGGAGCGCCCCGCGATGCCCGAACCGCCCACACAGCCGCACACGCCGGCCGGCCGCACCGTCGATCAGTCGCCCGAAGAGATCGCGGCGCTGAGTGCGAGTGCCGCGGTGCCGCAGGTGTCCGGCTACGAGATACTCGGCGAACTGGGGCGCGGCGGAATGGGCGTCGTGTACCGCGCGCGGCACCTCGCGCTGGACCGCCCGGTTGCGATCAAGTTCCTCCGGCCCGAACTGGCGCGCGCGTCGGCCGCGCGCCGGTTCCGCGAAGAGGCTCGCGTCACGGGGCAACTGGCACACCCCGCGATTCCACCCGTTCACGACTTCGGCGAACTGCCGGACGGTCGCCCGTTTCTCGTGATGAAGCTCATCAAAGGGCGCACGCTCGCGGACCTGCTCGATGAGAACGGGCGCGACCGCGGCGCTCTCGTCGCGGCGTTCGCGTTGGTGTGTCAGGGCGTAGCGTACGCGCACGCGCGCGGCGTCATCCACCGCGACCTGAAGCCCGCGAACGTGATGGTGGGCGCGTTCGGCGAAGTGCAAGTCATGGACTGGGGGTTGGCGAAGGTGCTCGGCGCGCCGGCACACGATTCGGCGACCGAACCGGCCGACGACGCGACCGAGATTCGCACCGGGCGCGGCGGCGAGGTGACGCACGCGGGCAGCGTGATGGGCACGCCCGCGTACATGAGTCCCGAACAGGCCGGCGGCGAAGTGGACAAGATCGACGCGCGCTCGGACGTGTTCGGGTTGGGCGCGATCCTGTGCGCGATTCTCACCGGCGGGCCGCCCTACGCGGGGCCGACGACCGATTCCGTACGGCTCATGGCGGTGCGCGGCGAAACCGCCGACGCGCTCGCGCGCCTCTCCGCGTGCGGCGCGGACCCGGAGCTGGTGGCGCTGTGTGCGCGGTGCCTCGAACGCGACCGCGCCGCGCGTCCCGCGAGCGGGGGCGAGGTCGCCGCCGCGGTCGCCGCGCATCTGGCGAACGTCGCGGAGCGAGCGAAGCGGGCCGAACTCGAGCGCGTGCGGGCCGAGGGTTTGAGGGCACGTAGCGCCGTTGAAGTGCTCGAGCAGCGCAAGCGCCGGCGGGTCGAACTGGCATTTCTGCTTTCGGTCGGCGCTCTTGTCGCCGTCACTGCGACCGCCGCGTGGCGGGCCGACTCGCGCGCCCGTGAGGACCGCTACGCCGACGAGCGGCGCGCCCACGAGCGCGAGGAGAACTTGCGGGCCGAACACCTGCGACGGGAGCGGAACGCTGAGGCGCTCGAATTCCTATTGGACCTGTGCAAAGAGTCGCTTCGTGCCAAGAACTTCAGCGGCGCGCGGAAGACGTTCGGCATTGTGGAGGCGCGGTTGGCGGACGGCCGACTCGACGACTACGCTCAGCGGATCGAAGACCTGCGCGCCGACCTCGTGCTACTCGAACGGCTGGAAGGTACTGCCTCAGAGCGCTTCAAGCACTTTCTGTACGACGAGCGCTCGAAATTGAACGAGTTGTATTCGGCTCCGTTCCGCGACTTCGGAATCGTACCCGCCTCAATGTCGCCGGACGAACTGCGCGCGCGGCTCGAACGGTCGGTCGCGCCCCAGCGTGTCGTTGCGGCACTGCGCGAGTGGCAAGACCTGACGCGCTCTGGCGAACTCCAACAGCTCGCGGATCGGTCGGGGTTGTGGGTCGTCAACAAAGGTGCGCCGCGCCGAATCGAGCCCCTCCGACCGAAGAATGGGCGGTCTTGGCTCACCGACAGTGTCTACGCTCCGCCTCCGGGGGGGCGGCTCGAGATCGACGACGGGTTCGTCGCGCCGCCGCCGCGCGCGAAGTGACGGCGGCTTGTGTGAAGATTGCGCGAAGCCGCGCGGTGCGTTAGTGCCGCGAGCGCGGCCCGCGAAGTACCCTGTGGGTAACTCGCTTTTCCACGGGAACCGCCCATGAACTTCTGGGACGCCGTCGGCAATCTCGGCACCGGGCCGCTCGTGTTTCTCTTCGTCGCGCTGCTCGTCGCGTTCGCGTTCGAGTTCATCAACGGGTTCCACGACACCGCGAACGCCGTCACCACGGTGATTTACACGCGGTCGCTGCCGGCCACGCCCGCGGTGATTTACTCCGGGTTCTGCAACTTCCTTGGGGTTCTGCTCGGCGGCACCGCGGTCGCGTTCGGCATCGTGAACCTGCTGCCGGTCGATCTGCTCGTGGACGCGCGCAGCGGGGCGGCGCTGGTGATGGTGCTGTCGCTGCTGCTCGCGGGCGTCGCGTGGAACCTCGGCACGTGGTACTTCGGCCTGCCGGTGTCCAGTTCGCACACGCTCATCGGTTCGATTCTGGGCGTGGGCATCGCGAACAGCCTGTGGAACAACACCGGGCTGACCGGGGTGAACTGGAACGAGTGCAAGAAGGTGGGCCTCGCGCTGTTGGTGTCGCCGGTCATCGGGTTCATCCTGTCGGCGCTGCTGCTGCTGGTGCTGAAGGTGCTGTTCCGGTCGCCGCGCCTGTACACGCCGCCGCAGGGCGACGACCGCCCGCCGGCCGCGATCCGCGGGGCGCTCATCGCGACGTGCGGCGGCGTCAGCTTCGCGCACGGCTCGAACGACGGGCAGAAGGGCATGGGCCTCTTGCTGCTCGTGCTCATCGGCTTCATGCCGATTCACTACGCGCTGACCGTGAACGAACCGGAGCGCGCCCCGGACGTGGTGAGGGCCGCCGCCGAAACGCGCGCGGTGTTCGCCAAGGCCGGGGCCGAGCCGTCGAAGGCGCTCGCTGAGGGTTTGCAAAAGGTGGAAGACGACCTGAAGGGCGTTGCGAACTTCCACGACCTGCCGAGCGACAAGGACGATCCGCGGTCGGAGGTGCGCTGGCGGGTGCGCCAAGCGGTGATGGCGATTGCGAAGGAACTGAAGGCCGCGGAGGCCGACGAGAAGCTGCCCCCGGAGGCGCGCGCGCAACTGACCGAGTTGCGGAAGAAGAAGTTCCTGCCGACGATCGAGTACGTCCCGCTGTGGGTGGTGATCGGTACCGCGCTGGCGCTGGGCATCGGCACGACCATCGGCTACAAGCGGATCGTGGTGACGGTGGCAGAGAAGATCGGCAAGCAGCACCTGACCTACGCGCAAGGCGCGGCGGCGGAAACGGTGGCCGCGGGTGTGATTCTGGTGACCGCGCTGACCGGGTTTTCGGTGAGCACGACGCACGTGCTGAACAGCGGCGTGGCCGGCACGATGGTGGCGAACAAGAGCGGGTTGCAGTGGAAGACGGTGACGAAGATCATGACCGCGTGGGTGTTCACGCTGCCGTCGTGCGTGCTGCTCGCGGGCGTGCTGTTCTGGATCGGCCGCACGATCACCGGCTGACCCTACTTGCCCGGGAATTTGGGCTCGTTTGCTTCGTGGACGGCTTTGACCAATACGTCCCAATCTTTCGGCAACCGGTACCACGGGTTCAGGACCCCCGGTTGTCGCTCGAGCGCGTCCGTGACGTATACGAACCCCACTTGCTCGCGCAGCAGGTTCTCTACCAGTTTCGCCCGGTCCTCTTGCGCGACGCCGTAGGCCAACACGCCGCACCGGTCTTGGTACCCGCGCTTGGCCCAAGCAGGGAGCGCGACGACATCCCCCTGCGGGCGGTTCTCGAACGCGCAGAACGCGAACCCCGTGGCGCTATCTATGAACTCCCTCGGACACTCGGTGCCGGGGTTACAAATCAGCATCGGTAGTGGCTTCTTGGCAGCCGCGAACTCGCGCAGGCAATCGTCCCGCAGTTGAGTGCAGTACGCGAGGTCGGCGAGTTGGGACGGGTACTCGTCGAAGAAGATGCCTTCAATTTCCGGGTACTGCTTGAGCCACCGCTTTACTTCTGCTTGAATTGTCGCCCGGTCGCGCAACACCACGCGGCCGTTCACCTGTTCGCGCAGGTGGCAGTAACCGAGTAATCGCACCCCAGCGGCGCTCGCCTGTTTCACAATCGCCGTGTAGTTCGCCATCTTCTCTTTCCCCGGGCCGTTGTGCGGATTGACGACGGCCCAGACCGGGACGCGGAGGTGACGCTTGTCCGCCGGTGACAACTTCCCGCGTTTGGCGACGTCAAGTACGCGCTGCCAGTCGCGGTTCGTGACGGCGACGGGATCCTCGAAGTAGCCCGGAACCAACAGCGCGGTGGTGTAACCCACGTCGCGCCCGATCTTGTCGAGAGTGGCTTCTACCTCTTCGCGCACCGCTTTAGGCCCGTAGTTTTTTGGTAGCGCTCGCACCACCGCCCGAAACTTGTCCCGAACGGACACGGTCGCTTTACCTGCCTTCTCAAGTTCGAGTTCTTCAAATACTGGTTTCATCCCGATAGTGATGTTCTGGACCGCGCCTGCTTCAGCCGCGAGGTACGCATAGTCTGGGAGGTATTGGTTCGAGTAATTGAACGCGACCACCACCGGTTCGCCGGGCGGCACCTCGATTTCGTACAACCCCCGCTTATCGAGTTCTTTTGCATCACTCGAGCGCCAGTGCTCGCCGAATTCGTGAAGGTTGTTCGTAACGGCCCGGCGAATCACGTCAGTGAAAGTGTGTGGAATTGCCCTTGTCGAAATGGGTTCGGCCAGCGGATCGCTGGATCAGCCGGCTCGGGGCGTGCAGTTTGGTGAGTGCTCAGCCCG
>Ga0169931_10015175_pt1 | contig 10332 bp, 9 predicted proteins | sample Kivu_15m_20L_FD_129675 | JGI IMG/M metagenome (GOLD analysis project Ga0169931, IMG submission 129675) | Freshwater microbial communities from Lake Kivu, Western Province, Rwanda to study Microbial Dark Matter (Phase II) - Kivu_15m_20L... | ecosystem: Environmental > Aquatic > Freshwater > Lake ... | reverse complement strand
CTTCATGAAGGAAAGATTTATCATGGAATGCTTGCTACATCACTTGGTCCACTAGATGTTGCATTAGGTGAGATTTTGACGGCACTTCTTCGCGGCTTTGCCTACGCAGTTGGTTTTATGGCTGTTGCTACCCCAATGGGACTAATTCCAAGTTGGTGGGGGGTATTAGCTATTCCTGCTGCTGTATTAATTGCATTTGGCTTTGCCTCAATTGGAATGGCGATTACCTCTTACTTTAAATCCTACCAACAGATGGGGTTAATAAATATTTCACTACTACCAATCTTTTTATTCTCTGGCTCCTTCTATCCGCTATCTGTCTTTCCAGATTGGGCTCAAATCATTATTAAAACCCTGCCACTCTGGCATGCGATTGAGATGATTAGGAATTTGTCCTTAGGAATTGTTAATTTCTCTTTACTAGGACATATTGCTTACTTTTTAGTGATGATTTTCAGTGGAGTACTTATAACTTCTAGAAGGATATATTTTCTCTTCTATCGCTGATTACCCTGTATTTGGGTGTGTCGTTGAAAACGAACAATGTTGGTTACCCTCATTTAAAAATCAGAAGCCCAAATTTCTAACAACTCCATAAATCAACTATCTTGATATACTACATCCATGGTTGCTTCTCTCAGCAAATTTCAAACTACAAGGACAATATTATTAAAACCTATGACGAGGGACAATGATATTATTATCTCCTACTAAGAGTTTTGACTGTTAATGTGTGGAATAGTAGGAACGTTTGGGTGTAGTTCCGATCTGAACTCGGACACTATAAATTGTGCCTTACAAACCTTCCAACATAGAGGTCCAGATCAACAGTTTAAATATCACTCACAGTATTTTACCACAGGAGTTAACAGGCTTGCAATAAATGACGTTGATGGAGGTCAGCAACCATTCTTTGGATCTGATAATTTAATTACAGCAGTTTACAATGGAGAGATTTATAATCATAAACAATTGAGAAAAAGCTTGATTGATTTAAACATCAATGTATCGAGTCTGGTAGATGGCGCCGTTATTCCTCTCCTGTATGAACAATTTGGTGAAAATTTTATTGAATTATTGGATGGTATGTATGCGATTGCCTTATATGATTCAAAATCAAGAAAACTCCTATTGTCACGAGATATTGCAGGGGAAAAACCACTTTACTATTCAATTACAGATGGCAATGTGAATTTTTCCTCTTTTTTGCCAGCATTTAAACATATGCACAAATCAGCCCTGATTCTCAATTATCAAGCCATTTGGGACCTGGTTTCGTATCTTTGGATTCCAGAGCCTTCGACCATTTACAAAGAGGTATTTTCTGTGAATGCAGGTGAAACTATAGTGTTTGATCTAGATGGAAAAACAACATCTACTATTAGGAAATACACAAGAGATGAGAATTTTCCAAAGGGAAGTGCCGACGCTCAAAGTTATTTACTCGAATCATTAAAATCAAACATAAAGAGTTGTTTAATGTCTGAGGTACCAATAGGTACATTCCTCAGTGGAGGTCTTGATAGTTCTATAGTTACATCTTTAGCGTCAAAAAATAGTATCGGTCTCAATACTTACTCGGTTACCTTCGAAAATACCAAAGATCCGTATCATGGGTTCTTTGATGAAGGGCCTTTGGCAAAAGAGTTATCTCAAAAATTGGGAACTAAACATCATGAAATTTTCATGACAAGTAATTACGCAAGTTCTTTGCTTAACGATTTTATAAAAAAAGCAGGTCAACCTTTTGCTGTAAGTTCCGGCCTAGGAATCTTAGCCGTGGGTAGAGCCGCTAAACTTAATGGTACAAAAGTGCTCTTAAGTGGTGACGGTGCTGACGAACTTTTTGGTGGGTATTCGTGGTATGCGTACTTAGATGAAATTTTCAAACTACGTTTAAAGAACAAAAATAGAATTCCATTATCTTTGACAATGCAAGATGTTGGTATTAATGTAAAAAAAAGAATAAACTTGATTTCTCAGTATTCCGACGCAGATCTTTTATTTGCTCTGCATTACTATGGGACCGAATCTGAGAAGAAAAAACTTTTTAGTAAGGAGTTCTACCACGATAACGAATTGTTAGCGAGCAATCGAATATTGGAAAGAAATAGTGAAACAGATTTTACGATAGATTCTGTGATAGAGTCTGACCGTGAGGTTTATTTGCCGCAAGAAATGTTAAGAAAAGTAGACTTGTTTACCATGGCTTCGTCCGTAGAAGGTAGAGTTCCTTTCGTTAGGAGAGATGTTTTCAAAATTTCACAAAGTTTATCTTTTAATCAATTAGTTGAGGATGGAAATTTAAAGTCGTTACTTAAAAAATCGGTTAAGCCCATATTATCAGAAGAGGTGAGATCTAGACCTAAGCATGGATTTAATTTCCCAATCGAACAATGGCTTATAAATGATTGGTCTTACTTAGTTGAAGAAACTTTTTCACCAAGCTCATGCATATTTAAGATGGGTATTATTGATGGCAACTCATTAGAATTTGCTAGGCACATGTTGCGTTCAACTAATAAGTTAAATGGACACACAATCTTTGCTTTGATAGTGTTAGAAAGGTTTCTGCAAACTGAACAGGATAAAACTTGTTGTGAAAGCTAAAATTATTGCAGAAATCGGCCAAAATTTTAATGGTAGCCTAAGTCTGGCAAAAGAGTTAATCTCCGCTGCTTTTGAATCAGGCGCAGATGTAGCTAAATTTCAGGTTTTTGATGCCACGGCACTTTTCTCTCGGAAAAATAACCCCTGGTATGAGTATAACTTGAAAAATGAGCTAAGTTTTGGACAAGTTGAGGAATTAGCCGAAGAATGTGCCAAATTAGGAATTGAATTCATGGCTTCATCATTTGATCCCACGAGGGTTTCTTGGTTAGAAAGAATTGGGGTTAAAAGTCATAAGCTCGCATCTCGATCTATCGAAGATAAAGTCTTAGCAAATGCAATGTTATCAACAGGAAAGCAAGTTATTGTGTCGCTTGGTATGTGGAAGGAGAAATCTTTTCCAAATTGGTTGATAAGCAATAAGACTCAGTTTCTTCATTGTATTTCAGAGTATCCAACCCCACTCAATAGAGTAAAACTAGGTGATGTAAATTTCTTAGAATACGCTGGCTTTAGCGATCATACAGTGGGAGTCGATGCAGCTTTTGTTGCTATTGCTCGAGGAGCAAAGATTATTGAAAAACACTTTACGCTTGATAAAAATGCTTATGGTCCAGACCACAAAGGAAGTATGGACCCTAAAGAGTTATTAGCAATTTCTAAATTTGCAAGAAGTGTTAATATATGCCTGTAAAACCGAAAGTAACCGTATATATACCTAGCAAGAATTACGCTCATTTTCTTGAAGAGGCAATAGGAAGTGTTCTGACGCAAAGCATGCAGGATTGGGAATTAATCTTGATTGACGATAATTCCACAGATAACTCTTTTCAGATAATGGAGAGATACTCTGACGATCCCAGAATTTCGGTCTATAGAGTTTCTGGAATAGGTTTACCGGCCGTGGCAAATTTTGCTCTAACAAAAGCATCAGGAAAGTATTTTCTAAGGCTTGATGGTGATGACTACCTCAATCAGTATGCACTGAAGATCTTAACTAGTGTATTGGATGATAATAAAGATCTTGATTTTGCTTTTCCAGATTATTATGAAATAGATGACGAGGGACGGCAACTTTCATTGCATATTGCGGGTCAAATTAACAATTATGATCACTATAGGGGACAGCCCCCCCACGGCGCGTGCACTATTTGGCGTATAGAAAAATTGAAGGCTCTTGGCGGATACCGAGAGGATCTAAAAAGCCAAGACGGTTTAGATGTTTGGATCAAAAGTAATCAAAATGAGAATTTTACAAATATAGCACTACCGCTTTTTTATTACCGAAAACATAATTTAAGTCTTACTAATTCCAAAAAACTAATATCTAATGCGAGAAGAAATTTGAAGTTAAGTGAAGTCAATAAAATTAGGAACAAACCCAAAATTACAGCAGTCATTCCTTGCCGTTCTAAGTACGATTTTGTTCCAAATTTATGGAACGTGAAAATTCACAATGGGTCATTATTATCAATTTCATTAGAAACTTGTTTATCAAGCTCGCTAGTAGATGATATTTTGGTCTTAGGCGATAATCCTGAAATTCAAAATGAGATAAAAGATTTTAGTGAAAAAAATAATGTGAATAACATTTCTTTCATTGAGAGAAATTCAAGTGATATTAGAGAAAACATCCCATTAGTTGAGGCACTAAAACAATATGTTCAGGAAGATGAAGAGATTGCTTCAGGAGTAATCTTAATCAAACACCTTCATGCACCTTTTGTTACAACGTCTGACATCGATGAAATTCTTTGCGCTCTAATATTAGATCAAGCTGCAAGTGCTGCGTTAGTTGCCAAAATCGACTGGACTATATTGAGTAGAAATAGGTACGGGTTACATTTAATTTATGAAAGAAATTTCATTAATATTAATATGGAAAGGTTTTATCAGTATAGGAATACCGTAATGGCAACTATGGGATCCAATTTAAAGAAATCCTCTTTATGGGGTACTTCAACTACATATGTCGAAGGAGATAATTTTTCTAATTTTGTAATTGAGGGCAAGAATTTCATAGAAATTGCTGAAACAATATGGCAAAAGAAATAATATGTTGAATGAAAGAAACTGTTTAAAAGTAGTATCTTGTAGGACTGCTTCAACCCGCTTGCCGGCGAAAGCATTTTTACCTATAGGCGGCGAGCCATCCATTATTTTTCTTTTAAACAGGTTAAGAAATTTGTCGCATCTAGTACTGGCAACAAGCTCATTACCCACCGACGATCTGTTGACAAGGGTAGTAATGAAACAAGGATTTATAGTTCATCGAGGTGAGAACGAAAACGTCTTTGAAAGATTAAGAAGTGTTGCAATTCAAAGTAAGCTTCCATACATAGTGAGGATAACAGGGGATTGTCCATTGGTTGATGAGGAGTTAGTACGGATCACAATTGATAAAGCTATGGAATACCAATCTCAAGGCATCGACTGGGATCTAGTTAGCACCAAAGGTCAAACTCCCCCTGGGCTTGATGTAGAGATAATTAAAGTAGAAGCGATGGAGAGGATCAAGAGTGAAATAGATTCGATCGAGCAAGAGCACGTAACGCTTGGCTTCTTGAATAGACCAGATTCATTCAAAATCTGCAAATTAGATATACCTTTGTTTAAAAATTTTAATGGATCTTATCTTCTCGACGAATTTTTCGATTTCATTTTTCTAGCCTCAGAAATCGAAGAGGATAAGAAGTTTCTTCGGACAAGAGATATTTTAGAAAAAATCAACAACCATCTGGATTTTCCTAAAAATTCTGCGCCTTAAACCAGTTAATGGTCTCCTCGACAGCTTCTTCAATTTGCTTTGGCTGAAAATTATTAAACAAAGAATTGAATAAAGCTGCATCGTTACTAGACTTAGAGATGTCACCTACTCGTTCTGGGAAATTTTGTACTATTAGTTCATCAAAGTTTTTCCTTAGAATTTCAATTATGTTATTCAATTCGATTTGTCTACCAAACCCTATGTTCACTTCCGGGTATTTAAATAAACTACGATTAAAGAGAAAAGCAGTCAGAATATCAACCACATCACCAACATAAGTAAAATCTCTTGAATTACTTCCATCACCAAACAAGTGTAGTGGTTTTTTGTTCAGAGCAGAATTTATCCAACGAGGAATCACGGCAGCATAGTCATGGTCACCACGTTGCAAAGGTCCAAACACATTAAATAATCGAACTACTGTACATTGCTGTGAAAAGATTTTTCTATTAACTGTCGATGCCATCTCCATTGCTAGTTTTGATACAGCATAGGGAGAAATTGGATTTTTTAAATCAGCCTCTGAGCGTGAGCTAAGATTTGAACTGCCAAAAACGGAGGATGAAGACACAAGCACCAAAGGAATAGAGTTGACTCGTGCGGCTTCCAGTATTGCAATAGAACCTACTAAGTTTGCTTCGTAAGTTAATTTCTGATTCGCAAATGACCTGGGAACCGAGCCTCTAGCTGCAAGGTGATAAACAAAATCCAAACCTTCAAAAAAATCTTCCACTGAGTCATCGTCCATAATCGAACCAGGAATGTATCGAAATTTATACCCATCTAAATTTTCTCTTTTACCTGATGACAGATCATCAATAATTGTGACATCGATGTTTAAACCCAAAATCTTTTTCGCTAGATTAGAGCCTATAAAACCCAATCCACCCGTAATACCAACCCTCATCAGCATTTACCCATTCTGATAACTAGATTTGTCAATGACTTAGTACTTATGATATTGTTAATATAATGAAAAAAGGTGTGAAAACACAAGAAATCATAAATTCCTTTAGTGGAAACGTAAGCAAAACTGACTTGATTCCGTTGGTTGAGACAAAACAATTCCTTCAGGATGGTGACTCGCTGTTTGTAAACCAAAAGACTGGCATAGTATCGTCCAGTCTTCCAATCGATGAAAGGGCTGTCGTAGAATATTGGTCAAACTCGATATTTACTAGTAAATCCGCTGAGGATTACAATGGATTTTTACCTTATGCTCAAAGCCGACTATTTTATGTTTTTAGAAACGCATGCGATTACTTCAAACTAAACAAACACAGTAAAATTAGAATTGCAGATTTTGCATCAGGTCAAGGAATTTTACTCGATATCTTGGCCACTTACCTAAAAGAGTCAGAACTTTTTGGTACAGAACATTCTTCGTATTTATCAGAGGAGCAATTGAACCGCGGACTAAAAGTTTTTAATACTGCAATTGGTAAAGATACTAAAACAATGTTTACCGCAGATATTGGCTTTGTAAATTGGACGTTGAGTTGTTCAGCTAGTCCTTACGATTTCCTTCAGGGAGTGCGTAATAATTTAAGTGAAAACGGGTACCTTGTTGTCTCAGAATCTTCCAGAATTCTCGTCCCGTTTAAAAAACCTTTAAGTTATCTTTTGACACCTTTACACCCAGCCAATACTCACCCTTGGTACTTTAGTAAAAACTCTTTAAGTGCCTTGCTTTTGGTGAGCGGATTTGAAATTTGTTACGTTAATCGGTACTTTGATTCAGATGTTTTGTTAATAATTGCACAAAAGATAACCCATCCCATGAGTGATAATCAAATTAAAGTTGATGATTACAAAGTAATTGAAAAGTTTTTTAAAGAATACTTAAAGATTGAGCAGTTTTATTCAAGTCTAGGGTAAACTTGAGTTGCGTTCTATTCTTCAAATTTTAAAGGATATCTTAAACTCCAACCCGATGTTGTTCTCTTCCAAATATCTGGACGGCGATGGGAATCAACAATCTGGGTAAATTCAGAATCACTTATTTCTAGATATTCCAAAGAGGATTTAATACTTTGTTCAGGATATTCACCATCATAGGCAGCAATTAGGTCAAAAGCCTCAGTCCTTGTCATCCTACCCCTTTGTATTTGACGAGCACAATCCCGCAGGCATCTTCCAAATCCAAATTTTATGTACTGCATATAATAGTAAAGATCATCCATTACATCATCTAAGCTATCAAAATCAGTAAAAGTGCCATAAGTTCTGCCACGCCCATTTCGCTTAAACTCCACGGAATCTTCAACAGTTTCGAGGTTTTTAACTACATCCCAGGGAAAATAGTATGCGAAATAGGCAATTTCTAATTTGGAAACAAGCCTTTGTTTTATCAAGTATGGATCTAACTCTTGAATCCCTATTTTGTCGTCAATCCAATTGATCGGATCATCCCCAATGAGATTTTCTAGGATCGATTCATGAGTTCTTTTCCGACTATCTTCTTTCGAAGTTACTTTACCCCCATACTCTGATTCTCCATGTTCCGCATAAAAAATTATCGGTATGCGAAGCGCTGCGGCAACATTTATAGTCGCAGCATTAACGCCCGCATTCCAATGAACTTTCGGGTCACCTCTCTCAATAAAAAACCGCTTGCTAAGATGTCGTGAAGTTTTAATGCTTGGTGAAATAAACACAGAGTCAAATCCGAAAGATTGCAGTGCTCGGCGATTAAAGTCACCTTCAGGCGTAGGGATTAGTGGAGAAAATGTTACAAGCAGCGGATTTAAACCCAAATCAGTCTTTAGCTTCAGTGCAATGGCGCTCGAGTCTTTTCCTCCACTCCAACCCAAAACACAGTCGTAAGTCGGGTTTGTATCTTCAGTTTTATTCTTAGCAATTAATTCCTCTAACTCTAACTTCCTACCAAGCCAATTGATTTCAGTTTTTCGGGTACTGTTATAAGTACAGCCGTTACACACACCTTGGGAATTAAATTGAATACGTGGCCTCGTGCTAGGCATCAAGCACTCTTTACAATAAATAACTTCGTTCATATAGCTCGAACTTTACCACCGCTAGCAATAATTTGCTTTCTCCAATTCAGAACAGTTGAAGTAGATAAATGATAAATATTACTAGTAAAGACTCCGGAAATGTTTTCAATTTCAAGGCCCTCAAGAACATGAGACCAATTACCAATTCCACCAGCGATTAAAGTTGGCTTCTTAATTATATCGGCAATTTGATTTAATAATCTCTTATCAAAACCCATTAAACTTCCATCATTTTCAACCGAATTAATCAATATTTCACTTCCACTATTATTAGCAATCTCCATTAATCTTGAATACAATGAAACAGAAGTTCTCTGCCCTCCAATAAATGTATTTTGGCCCCAATGGTCGATTGCAGATATTATCGTCGAATTACCAAATACCTCCGTTGCTTCTTTTACAAATATGTCTTTACTCGAGGAACTTTGATTAATGATATATCTATCGGCACCTAAGCTTCGGTAGGCTTTAATATCATTCAGATTTCTTATCCCCCCCCCGATTGCTATCGGTAGTTGCGAGTTTTTCATTAATTTTTCAATTGTAGATGCAAATAAACTAATTGACTTAGGTCCCCTATTTTTTGAAACATCAAGAAACGCTATCTCGTCAAAATACTTTGTATCGATGAACAAATCACTATACAAATAGTCGGAGATAAAATTCTTCGTTCGACACACAAAACCATTATCGAGTAGAACTAAACCAATTATTCTCTTATACACGTTTCATCCCCAAAAAATTTTTTAACATTGTTAACCCAACAATTTGACTTTTTTCTGGATGAAACTGAACCGCATAAGTATTGGACTTCTGGAGTGCAACTGCAAACTCATCACCAAAATCACATATGCCAACTATTTCACTTGTGTCTTTAGGCACTAAGGCAAAGTCATGGTTAAAGAAAACGTCAACACTGGAGCCTTCACTTATTCCCAGGAACTCTCGATTAAACAAAACTTTATCCCAACCTGTATGAGACATATTAGTCTTTGCTACATCAGAGAGACTCTCAACACTTCCACTGAAAATCCCCAGTCCTGAATTCTTGCCGCCCTCGTAGCCAATTTCCATCATTATTTGCGCTCCAAGACAGATACCTAAAGTTGGTAAATTCAATTTCTGTGACCGTGCAAATAACGCGTTATCCAAGTTTGTAGACTTTAGGTATTGAACCGCAGTAGAAAATGAACCAACTCCTGGGATTATTAGATAATCAACTTCCAAAACTTTTTTGGCATCGTAAACTACTTCGACTTGAGCATTAATCTGAGATAGAACCCGTTCAAGGGATGGGAGGTTACCAAACCCAACTTCCAAAACTCCTAGACTTTTACCGGATAAAATATCTATTTCCACTGATCTATTCTATTCCACCGAGATATGATTTCTAAACTTCTTTCAATCAACTAACTTAATTAAAGTTATCTTCCGCGTTTAACTAACCTTTCATAATCTAAAACAATTACAGCTCTTGGTTCTAGCTTTACCCAACCACGGGATGCAAAGTCAGCTAAGGCTTTATTTACTGTCTCACGGGAGGCGCCAACTAATTGTGCAAGCTCCTCTTGGGTTAGCTCATGGTTAACATGAAGACCATCATCTTTTTTAGTTCCAAATCGCTCACCTAATTCAATGATCGCTTTTGCAACTCGTCCCGGCACATCAGCGAATACTAAATCTGATAAAACATCATTTGCTCGTCTTAGGCGTTGTGATAACCGCTTTAATAGTTGAAGTGAGACTGACGGGTGTTCTGTTACCCAACCAATCACCTGATCATTTGCAAGGGCAAGTAACTTAGAGTCAACCACTGCTGTTGCAGTTGCAGTTCTTGGCCCTGGGTCAAAAAGAGATAACTCACCAAACATATCCCCAGGTCCTAAAATTGATAAGAGATTTTCTCTTCCATCATTTGAGGTTGTGCCAAGTTTTAAT
>Ga0169931_10015172_pt1 | contig 10338 bp, 8 predicted proteins | sample Kivu_15m_20L_FD_129675 | JGI IMG/M metagenome (GOLD analysis project Ga0169931, IMG submission 129675) | Freshwater microbial communities from Lake Kivu, Western Province, Rwanda to study Microbial Dark Matter (Phase II) - Kivu_15m_20L... | ecosystem: Environmental > Aquatic > Freshwater > Lake ... | reverse complement strand
GCCGTTTTTCCAAGCGGCCCTACCCTCGGTGCAGTGAAGGTTCTGGCCGTCTTTTTCGATCAGGGCGGCAAAGGTGCATCCGCCGATTTGCAAAGACGGAACGCGCCACGCTTCCCCTTGATTTTGAGCTGAAAGCTGGAAAAAAACCGGTTCCTTGTTCCAAGTGAGGCTTTGGCCGAGCGCAGAAATGGCCATTCCTTTGTCGCGCTCAAAGGCGATCTCAACCCAGGCGTCGCCATCGAGAGGCAGCGAAATCCACCCCAAGGTTTCAGGAAACCAGATCGGGGCTGCTGCGAGAAGCGATTTCCAAGAGATGGGCGCCTTCATCTGCATTGAAGACACGCCCGCAAGATCGCAAACGCAATGGTCGATCTGGATCGCCTTGCCTAAAAAATGGGTTTTAACCGGATCGAAATCGCAAATCCCTTCTTGGGCAGTCCCTACTAGGCGCAACAGGTCCCATGAAGGAGTTTCGATCCGGACGTCGAACGCAATCGCTTCGCCCCGTTTTTCAATCCGGGGGCAATAGAATCCTGCGCCGATCCCGAGCGCTCCCTTGGCTTGAAGAGCCCAGTCGCAGGAAGAGAGCGTCCCTTCGGCGGAAAACCCGCCGCCGACCGATTGAATCGTCCCATCGCTCACCGCTTGAGCCCCGGCTAAGCGAGCCAAGGGGGCAAGGGCCCCATCGAACTGGGTGAGCTGGACGGAAAAAGTCCCATCCGGGGCAATCCAGCCGTCTCCGCTAAAGGAAAGCCCTTCGAATCTTCCCTTGTCGATCGAGGCCTCGATCCGCTCGTTCCACACCCCGCGTAAAGCGATTTCCCCCGCCTCTCCTTTCGCTTCCAAACGGAATCCGTCGGGCTTGCCGAGGGCTTGGAGTTTGACCGGCAGCCCGTCGACGACCCCTTCGAGTTCCGAATGGGCAAGCGCTCCTTGGTCGATAATGCCGCGGCCATGCCAATTCTCAACCGAAAACGATTTGCCGCCGAATTCCGGCTTGCAAAACAGCCCTCCGAACCGAAACGCGCCGTTTTCAAGCGAGGTGTATTCAGCTTCCCCGAAACGGCAGCGAATCGGCGAATCCAAAACGGTAAAAGCGAGGTTTTCCCCCTTCAAGGCGAGGCGCCAATCCTTCCCGAACACGGCCTCCCCTTCAAAATCCCATTTCCCTTCCTCGAAGGCGATCGCATTGACCCTCGAATCGAAATGGGCACTGAGCGATTGGATGAGCGTTGCTGCAACGGAGCCGATCCCCGAACCCTCGCCTCTCCACCGGAAGCCTTCTTCGTCCTGGCCCCCATGGATGAGGATCCGCCCCCCGAAGCCAAGAGCCTGCGACTCGACCCAGCGGGGCCGAGTCTCGTGCAAAAAGGCCCTTCCCTTCCATTCGACCGGGAAATGGGATCCTTTCGCATAGCCGTCTCCGGTAAATTCCCACTTTGCCCCAACCCCGGAAGTGAAACTGCAATCCCCCCGGATCGTGTCGATCCCGCCTTTCATCCCCTTGAGGGAAAGGTTGGTGAAATCGAGCCGCACGCGCCCTGATTCCAGCGTATTGAGGAGGGGGCTTTCCCCAAGATCTCCTTCCCAGTCGAGCGTGCCGGAGGCATTCGCCACCGAATCGCGGTAGCCCGCTTCTTGAAACGCGAGCTGGGCCGATCCTCGCTTGCAGCGGTTATTTTCAAAGACCAGATGAACCCTTCCGTCCGCAATTCCCCTCAAGTCGGTCCAGTGTTTGAGAAAGCGGATATCAAAGCTCGACACCTCGGCGTCGATCCAAATCTCTTTCTCTTCTTGGATGGCCTCTAACGCGAGGCGGGAACCTTGCCTCTCCAGCACCAGCCGCCCTAAGTGATGCCGCCATGTCTTCTCAAAGGAAAAGCGGAGATGTCCCAACTCGTCTTGAGCGATCGTCCCGTCCCGCATTTCGAGAGTCCAATCCCCTCCATCCCCCTTCAACTGGGGCGCCGCTCGAAGCGCAATCGCCGGGCGGTCGAATTCTAAGTGGCGGGCCTTCCAAAAAACGTCGATTCGCTTGGCCTTCAGCGTCGCCGCAGGGTCGATCAAAACCGCATCCCTGAATATGAGCTTGCTTTCATGCCAGTCGGCCGACCCATAAGAAAACTGCCAGCCGTGCTCGAGATAAAGGTACGCTTTGGCAAAAAGCCCGACCGCACCGACCGCGATGGGTTTGCCGAAAAACGCTCCAGCTAAAAAGATTAGGACGGGGATGAGTCTGCGCAGGGACATGTCGCCTCGTCCTCATTATCTACGAACGAATGAAAAAATCCATATCAGAAATGAGGAGGAGAGAAATCCATCAGTAATCGGGAGGCAGGACGCATTGCCCCTGTGAAAAATAAAACATCCGCCGGAACGGATTGATTCTCCGGCGGATAAGCTGATAATTCAGGTTCTTATTTACGGGCCGGAGTATCTTCTCGGCATATCAAGAGAATCGAGGCAGACGTTCCATCTGGCTTGGTTGCAGTGATACACAACCGATGCTCATCGGTGCGAGTGACGGCCTCCCCTACTACGTTCGTCGAAATCAGATTCTTTTTCTTCACCATTTTGACTTCAAATCCATTACGTTCGAAAGTCTTTTGAATTAGCGCAGCATGAGCTTCCATATTTTGAAGACTTGCATATCGATCACGGATAACTGGCTGATTCCCTTCTGATTCACGACATAATGCCTCAACCCGCACTAATTTCTTGCTCGGTTTGAGTTCCATTTGTCCTTGATTGATTTGGACTTCATATCCAAATTTCTCGAGTTCAACCTTAGTTATCTCGATTGATTTAGGGTGATACTCCTCAATGGAGATCCGCACCGGAAATTGTCCTTTCTGTATCTCCTCCATACAGCAGGAAGTGAAAGAAACTGGAGTGATGCTCAATTTATGATCTTGAAAACTGATTTTAAAACCTGGCATTTGATTAGCAATTTCATCTAACAAAGCATCATCAATACTCCATCCGGTGAAATCGATCACGAGATTTGACCCCATACTCTCCTCCAAGCGCGGACGAATCATAGAATTCACAATAACATCAGCTCGCTCTTGAGGTGTTTTCTTCACAACAACTGGTCGCCGAGATGGTTCTGTCAGAGGCCGAGTCTCACTTGGGTCGGGCTGGAGTGAAGGTGGTGGGGGACTTTCCTGCACTGATGGAGTCGATGGGAGAATTTTAGGGGTTGGGGGGGTAACGATGATTTTGGGGATTTGGAAAATGGGATGGGACTCGTGGCTGGAAGAACTCGAAGAAGTTAGGTTGCCGTCTCTATCACTTTCCCTCTTCGTTGTTGGTTGTTCTGATTTCGGCGACAAGCAACAAAAAATCCGCCCAATCATCTTGAAAGGGGTCAGAAAGCAGCTAAAGCAATTTTTAAATACTTTCAATGCAGATTCAATCCGTCCAGAGGCTGGCTTTTCGGTCCGACCACTGTGAACGGCAATATTTAGATCTCCATTTATAACTGTAGTCATATATCTCCTAAATTTTATAATAAATAATTACAGACTACACTCACTATTAAAATAAAACAATTTAGTTAACAATTAATCTAAATAAAAACATCCCAAATAAACCTGAAATACAGAGCCTATCTCAATACAAATCGCTATTATATTTAGGAAAGTGAGCCGGAAATAAGGGATTGGTATTGCTGAAGAGTCATCAACCGATCGGCTTCTTTGGGATCGGAAAGCTCTATCTCGAAAAGCCAGCCGGCTGATTCAGGCTGGTCATTGAGAGCATGGGAATTGTGTTTGAGAAGGTCGTGGACGGCCGTAACGGTTCCGCTCACGGGGGAATAGACGTCTGCGGCGGCTTTTGTGGATTCGAGAACTGCGACCTCTTCGCCGGCTTTCACCTTTTGTCCCGGTTTGGGGAGCTCGACGTAGACGATCTCCCCTAATTCGTTGCGGGCATGGCCGGTGATCCCCACTCTGCCCTTATTGCCGGTAACGGCGATCCACTCATGTGAATCGGTATAGCGCATAGCTAATCCTTGACCAGTTTGAGAGTCCCCCAGGTCGCCGGATGCTGCTCGATCTCATATTCTTCAGAGGACACCGCAAAGTGCTGAGGCGGAGCGCCGGTCCGGTTAATCCGGTAGGTAAAGCCGATTCGGGGGAAGCTGAGCGGATCGAACCCGTGTAAACAAGCGGAGGGGATCTCGATCAGTAGACGATACGAATCATCGTCTAAATCAGGAGTGGCCTGGAGATCTTCGGGGTGGCAAAGGCGGTGAATATCCTCGCCCCGGAAGCGGGTCATTTCACGCCCATAAAAATTCTGGACTTGCACAGGGAAGAAAACAAAATGATGGCAGAAACGGGAAACGACCCCTTTCGTTTTCAAATCCCTCGTATCAATGAAGAGCTCGATCGAATCGCCCTTCCTAAAATCGCCGTCCCCTGCGCTTTGGAATGGAACGCTGGAGGAGATGAAAAAGGATAGCTTGTCCACATTCCAGCTCGTATAGACGTCGGCAAATGTATCCTCGCCAAGCATATCGGAGGTGGAGGGCAAAAGATGGGTTTTATCGGGCCTGAGAGGATGCTTAGAATATAAGCAATCGCAGCTCAAACCAAAGAACTGAACGGGCGAAAGGGCGGGAAGGTCTTCAAAAAAGCTCATTCTGCCACCTCCTTCGGAAGTTGGATCGCTTGCTTTTCCAAAATGGTTTCAAGCAGTTTTTGGGCCAAGAAACGCTGCGCGTCGGCGGCAATCATCTCTTTGCCGAATGAAATCTGGTCAAGAACCAGATTATCGCTCGGTTTCTTATCGACCAGATAGAAAAACGAGATCTCTCCTTGCGGAGGGATCCGGATCGGCGACCACTCATTGGGCGTCATCGCAAATGCTTTTTCTTTCATCCACACCTCCTGGCTGGTCCGTTGGATCGGCAGCTCAGTGCGTTCGAGTTTAAATTGGTCTTCATAGGAATCGGTTGCTTCCAATGCCACCCATCGCGGATCGAGGGGCTGGCCTTGGAGCTTCCGGTATGCATCCCGCATAGACGGGAGGAGGCGCATCTCCGCATAGAGGCCATCGCTCCACTCCGCCGTCTTATCTAATTGTTCAATTGCTTTAAAGACGTACGAATAGACCGATTTAGCAACCTCCCCTTTCACTTCTGAAAAAGGCTTCCAAGCCCCTTCTTTTGTCTGGAATTTAGAAGGGTTCGACACGCGGATTTTGGCATATGCCGCCGACAAGCTCCTCTCAGAAATTTTTGCGAGAAGCTTTTGACTTTTCGCTTCGGCAAAAGTCAAAACGCGCGGATCGGAAAGTTTTTCCACTTCCTCGATCCGATAGATCGTTTTCCCGTCGTCGGAATAGGAAGAAAGTTCCGTTTTTGCTTCCTCGTCTCCTTCCGCAGCGCGGCGAAGAAGGGTTGCAAGCCGCCACGGTTTTTCGACCTTGGCAAGGGAACAGCTCGCTTTGGAAATGGATACGGCCGTCTCAGCGCTCTCCGCAGCCTCAAGCGCCTCGTCTCTCCATTCAGAGTGCTGGCCCAAGATTTTCGACCGGGCGAACGCGTCGATGGAAGCTCTTTCTGCCGGAGTCAGTTTTCCCAGGGCATGGAACCGTTCTTCCCTTGTGCATCCTTGAGAGAGGAAAGAAAAGGCGGCCTTGAGTCCGTCCCAGTTCTTCTCGTCCAGTTCCCATTCCCATACTTCTTTCACCTGCGCCCTTAGGGCAGCTTCGGCTAAGGAAACCTCCCTGACCTTCGCTTTGAATGAAGCCTGGACTAGCTCCGGGTAATCGTCTTCGATCAGTTCCATCGGGTGGAAAACGGAGGGAAGCGACAAAGGCTCATCGGAAGGGAGAGCCACCGCGTTCATATAGGTTTCAAATTCGATCAGATCCTGCATCGTTTTTAAACGCATCGGGTCTGGCCATCGATACAAGGCGACCGTAGCAGTCTCCCTTGCGTACGAAGCAAAGTCCTTATAGGGGAGGCGGTCAACGAAAGCGGCGTTAGACACATCTTGGAAATAGTGGCGGAAAAGAAGGACTTTGCGCCACACCTCGGCCGCGCCCGTCTCGTCGAACCCGAGCGTCCAAAGATGCTGGGAAAACGAGGGGAAGGGCTTCAAAGGGTCCGGCTGGATCTTGCGGAGCGATTCTTGGTAATTTGCGATGAGATCCCCTTTCGCTTCCTCCAGAGAAACTTTTACTCCTTTTTGTTCGGCTGAAGCTGCCGCGTTCAGGATGAATTCCGCAGCTAAGATGAGGAAATCGCGGCCGAACCAATCGGAAAGCGAATGGAAGCCGAAAAGGGATAGATCAGCGTATTGCAGCCCCTGGTCAATTTGCAGGCCGAGCTGCTGATGCTGGAAATACAACACCCTCCGGAGGGCCTCCGGAGTCAGGAAACTCTGCTGCTGGTAAAGGCGGGAAAGGCGGGAAAAGACCCCAACGCTCGACTCGGGCTCTTCGCGTAGCGCGGCCATCTCTTCATTCATGGCCGGATTGAATTGGCGCCAGACTGCTTGCGAACTTAAGAAAGGGTACTGAGGGTGGGAATAAGGACGGAAGCGCTTGGCCTTATCCAAGCGGGCGTTCATATCCTCGCGGATCGACTCGTAATAGGCGCCCGCCAAAAGCTCCGCCAACCCGGTCCTGAGAAGATCGCAGCGAACCACGCCGTCGTTGCACAAGTTGGGAACCGCTCCCTGCACCGCCCCATCTTCCCGATCCGCTCCGATAAAACGGGCGAGAGCCTGGATTTCAGACAGCATGATCGCCGATCCATCGACCGCGCGTCCTACCTGCCGGTCCTCCCGTTTTTCTTCACGGGAAACGGCGCTAAATGTCCCGAAGAAGGAAAAGGAGGCGATAATCACCGCAGTGATGAAGACGAAAAAATACTTCTGATACTTTCTGAAGAATGCCAACATGCCTAGTCTCTCAAGAAAAGATCACGATCCTATCAGATCGTCCCCTTTTTAAGCCAGCCGGCGATTTTCCGCGCTCTCTTCCTAATCATATCTAATCCTTTCAAGCACAAACAAATAGGCCAACCGCAAGATTCTTTATATAGAAATCAAATGGATCAATAAGTTAGAAGGAAACAAAGAGGCCTTTACAAATCAAGGCTTCCCGAATTTGCAGACGTCCGGCTGAAATTTCATTCAGCTAGCCGAGAGACTGCAGGAACAGAGCGGATCCAGGGGAATCGATGTACGAAGAGACGCAAGAGGACGAAGTATCGATCCAAGTTACGGAAGAGATCTATGTAGAAGCTCCTGAAGCAGAGGTCAGCGAGAACGCGCTAACGGACGACTCTGCTGATTCCGCCGGGGACGAGGACGACGAGGCGATGACGCAAACGGAAGAGTCCCAAGGGGTCATGATGAAAGATGTCCGGGACATGCTGGACACTCTCGACTTCGGCCACAGGGCAAACCTCTATATTATTGGCTCATCGATCATTTTCCTTCTCTTAATTCTCATCATCCTCCAAGCCAAGACACTAAAAGCGATCAAGCACCTCAAGAAGCATCATTAGCAAGTCTTATTAATTCAGGCCCCCTCCTGCGTTGTGGGGATAAATATAAGAATTAAGAAAAAATAGACGTCGGGCATGTTACGCGCCGCTTCGCGCGCTGCACCCCCGCGCCCAGCAGGCAGCATCTCGCTTTGAAAAAGGGAGTGCTCGGCGAGGGGACGTGCAAAGCACTGTCCCCCCGCCCGAAACGGGCTCTCGCCTGCGCTTCCCTTTTTCTTTGCGATATGCCGCCAACGGCTGGCACGTCGGCCCCGCTGTCAGCGGGTCCCCCGCGCGCCAGAGCGCGAGGGGGAAGCCCCCTTCGCATCCCCCAGCGCTTCGCGCGCCGGGAATCGACCTGTCTACCTCTAGACTCCTTCCGACGATGCGTCGGCGGGGACCCCGTCTCACACCCCTTCCGACGATGCGTCGGCGGGGGCCCCGTCTCACACCCCTTCCGACGATGCGTCGGCGGGGACCCCGTGTGTCTATGCGTTTCCTCGACTTTTTTTTCAGGAGCATTCCAAGTATCCACTTCTGTTTGCGAGCGGTTGAGATGTGTGCCATGGGAGCCAATCTAATGTACGCGGAGCGCTGGGGGATGCGAAGGGGGCCTCCCCCTCAAGCCCTGGCGCACGGGGGGACCCGCTGACAGCGGGGCCGATGCGCCAGCCCTTGGCAGCATATCGCAAAGAAAAAGGGAAGCGCAGGCGAGAGCCCGTTTCGGGCGGGGGGATAGTGCTTTGCACGTCCCCTCGGCGAGCACTCCCCTTTTTCTTTGCGATATGCTGCCTGCTGGGCGCGGGGGTGCAGCGCACGAAGCGGCGCGTAACATGCCCGACGTCTCTATTTCCTTAACCATTTCACTTATACCTCCCCTCGACGAAGGAGAGGGAGGCGCGCTATTAATAGGCTTTGGCGAAAAGAACGCGGCGGGGGCTTTTTTCGCCGGTAAATAGGCAATGGCCTGGCTCCGCTTCGCCGTCCAGCGGAATGCAGCGGATCGTCACATTGAGATCTTCCTTCACCTTTGCCTCGATCGCAGGATCGCCGTTCCAATGGCAAAGAGCGAACCCTCCATGGATTTCGTCTCCTTTGTCTGCAAAGAAATCGGTAAAATCGCTCTTTTTGTCGATTTTGACCGTGTGCTGATCGCGGAATGCCGTCGCCTTCCGGTACAGGTTGTGCTGGATCTCGTCCAAAATGTGGGGAATCCGGGAAGAGAGCTCAGCCTTCCTGACGGAAGTCCCTTCCTTATGCGGCTTGTCCCGGCGACATAAGTTGACTTGCTCCGACTCCATTTCCCTCGGACCGATCTCGAGGCGCAGCGGCACCCCCTTCTTGATCCATCCCCAGGTCTTTTCCCCCCCGCGCAAATCGCGCGTGTCGACGACGACTTGAAGAGGCTGTGTATTGTAATGGACGGCGCGGAGGCTTTCGGCCAGCTGCTCGCAGTAAGCGATGACGGATGCGCGAGTTTCCTCGTTATGGACGATTGGGATGATCGCCAAATGGGCGGCCGCGATCTTCGGCGGCAAGACGAGTCCGTCGTCGTCGCTGTGGGTCATGATCAGCCCCCCGATCATCCGGGTCGTCATGCCCCAGGAAGTGGTCCAGCCGAATTCCCTCTCGCCGTTGACTGCCTGAAACTGGATGCCGCAGGCCCGGGCGAAATTTTGCCCGAGGAAATGGGATGTTCCGCCTTGGATCGCCTTCCGATCCTGCATCATCCCCTCGATTGTATAGGTATTGAGGGCTCCTGGGAACCGTTCAGAGGGGGTTTTCTCTCCCTTGATGAAGGGGATGGCGAGCGTATTGTGGGTGAAGTCGACATAGACTTGGAGCATCCGCTTCGCCTCTTCTTCCGCCTCTTCCCGCGTCGCGTGGACGGTGTGCCCCTCCTGCCAAAGAAATTCGGTCGTGCGCAGAAACATCCGGGTCCGCATTTCCCAACGGACGACGTTGCACCATTGGTTGATGAGAAGCGGCAAATCCCTGTACGATTCAACCCATTTTGCAAAAGTATGCCCGATGATCATCTCGGATGTGGGACGGACGATAAGCGGCTCTTCCAACTCGCCTGCCGGAACCAGTTTTCCCTTCCCGTCTTTTTCCAAACGGTGGTGGGTGACGACGGCGCATTCTTTTGCAAACCCTTCGACGTGCTCCGCCTCTTTCTCCAGGTAGCTGAGAGGGATGAAAATGGGGAAATAGGCGTTCTTATGCCCGGTTTCCTTAAATTTGTGGTCGAGGATCCGCTGGATGTTTTCCCAGATCGCATAGCCCCATGGCTTAATCACCATGCAGCCGCGCACCGGCGAGTGTTCGGCCAGGTCGGCCGCTTTCAAAACGCTTTGGTACCATTCAGGATAATTTTCGGATCGGGTTGGCGTGATCGCCGTTTTGGGCTTTGACATAATGGATAGCATTGTAAAGCGCGGCTTACAATTTTTCCATGAGTTTCTGGATCAAGCGGTCTCGAACCTCTCCCCTCGCCTCTTTCAAAGGGGCGGGGCTCCAGCAAAACCCGAGCGGCGCGAACGTGTAGCTCGCCATGGCGTCAAGGACAGATTTCGACCGGAGAAGATCTCCTAATAAATCGAGATGGGGCCGGGCGAGCGAGATCGTTCCCTGGTGGAGATAGCCTTGCTTTCTCCTTCTTTGCGCAGCTCCCGCGATTTTCCTCCCCTTCCAGACGACGTCGTAGCGGGTCGGCTTGGCCATGCAGAAATTTTGGCACGCTTCGCTTGTCGACGGAAAATTATCCTCGATGATCTCCGAATCGGGGACCGGAAAAAGAGTTGAAACAGCGGAGAGGACGGCCTCGT
>Ga0169931_10015169_pt1 | contig 10340 bp, 9 predicted proteins | sample Kivu_15m_20L_FD_129675 | JGI IMG/M metagenome (GOLD analysis project Ga0169931, IMG submission 129675) | Freshwater microbial communities from Lake Kivu, Western Province, Rwanda to study Microbial Dark Matter (Phase II) - Kivu_15m_20L... | ecosystem: Environmental > Aquatic > Freshwater > Lake ... | reverse complement strand
CGGATTCGCCCCCCAGTTGTACGGCCACCAAGGACCCGGGGCAGTGATCGTCCTGGCGTCCATCGTGTTCGGCGGCGTCGGCATCATCGCCTGCGATCTGCTACTTCCCGACAAGAACAACCCCTCACCAAAGGGCTGACGTGTGCTCACAACCCATCGACGTCGTTCGCGCCTTCATGAAGGCAACGGCTTCGCCGCCATGAGTTGAACGTCGGCGGCCCCGGCCAGGAGTCGCGCGATCAACTCCAGGTCAGTCCGACCGCCGTCACACGGTCCTCGATCGCCTGCATCAAACGTTGCGGGGCCCCGCCGGCGGCTTCGATCTGTGCTCCGTCGAGTAGCACGACGAGGCGACCATCCGTCTCGGCCAACACGACCGGGGCGCTGTCTCCCGTCACCGCGCGAACCTCGTCGGGCTGGTCGTCTCGGTGAAACGTGTCGAAGGCGACCGGGAGGCCGTCACGACAGCGCTTCCACTCCCCCTTCACCGTGAACAGACCATGGGTCACCTCGCACAGCGAACAGTGACGTCGTCCGAGGCGTGCTCCGATCCAGTACGCGATTTCGCCGCGCAGAGTTCCGTTGGCGTCGTAAACGCCGATCAGGCGATCGATCTTCACGCGGTGACGCGGAAGTCGGTCACCTGCGTGTCGTCCACCCCGAGATCGGTGAAGTTGTCGTAGGCCCGAGCGGCCATGAATTCACGCCAGGCGAACGGTCGATAGCGAACTCCGTCGGCACTCAACTCGGAGACCGGCGACACCACGGCTTCTCGCGCGGGATTCGAGAAATACGGAATGGAGTAACGACTGCGCTTGGTCATGGGCACCACTCGGTGCACGGCCGCGCGATACCGATCGTTGGTCCACGCCTGCATGCAGTCGCCCAAATTCACCACGATCGTGCCCGGAGTGGGCGGCACGTCGATCCAGCCATGGTCGAGCGACTCGGCCTGCAGACCACCGGTGTCGTCCTGCAACAACAGCGTCACCACGCCCGGATCGGTGTGGTAGCCGAGCGCGGTCTCACCCAGATCGGCCAGACCGCCACGCTCGCCCTCCGGAACCGGATCACCCACGGGATAGTGATTGAGACGGATGGAACTGCCGTGACGGCTGCAAGCCACCTGCCGGCGCGACTCGTCGCCCAGACCCAGCGCATCATGAATGAGCACCATGGCCCGATCGGTGAGGACCGACAACTCGTCGAACAACTCGGTCATCGTCTCGCGGAAGCCGGGAAGCGAGTGCGGCCAACGATTGCGCTGGTCGATGGCTACGTGTGACGGATCGACGAAGTCGAACACTTCCTTGTGATCACGCTTGCGCTTGGTGAGTTCGCGATCGAAGTAACCCATGGGGTTCTCCTGATCGCGCACGATCGCGGTCTTGATCGAACGATCAGCGGCGAAGAAACGACGCGTCTCGTCCCATGCGCGCTCGATCAAGTCGTCGAGGCCATGCCCGGCCAACAAGAAGAACCCATGATCGCGACAGGCCGCGTCGAGCGCGGCGAGCGACGTGGCCGAAGGGTGCGAGATGTCGACGGTGGGGACCAGCTCCATGCCGGCATTCTCTCACGACAACGGTCGAGCGCCACCTGGGTAGAGTTCGTCCAGCATTCTGGGGGGATCGATGCCGAGGACTCATTCGCGATTCGTCGTAGTCACATTGACCACTTTGCTGGCGATCGCCTGCTCAGGATCGGACGATTCGGGCCCGTCACTCGGTGTCGATGCCGAGTTCTCCACCGACTCCGCACTCGACGACACGGTGGGGGCCATCGCGATCCAGGCCGACGGCAAGATCGTCGTGGGCGGAGGCTTTTCCACTCCCAGTCGGTCACTCGCCCGATTCGCCGCCGACGGCACTCCCGACAGCGCGTTCAACGCCAACGTGGCCGAGGTCATCGACAAGGCCGTCTACTCGGTGGCCGTTCAGGCCGACGGCAAGATCCTCGTGGGTGGCTACTTCACGGCACCGAGCAGCCGGCTGGCTCGCTTCAACTCCGACGGCACCCTCGACACCGCGTTCAACACGGCCGTCGGAGATGCGATCGACGGTGGTGTGGTGTCGATCGACGTGTTGAGCAACGGCGACATCGTGATCGGTGGGCAGTTCACGACACCGAGTCGCTCACTCGCCCGCTTCGACGCCAACGGCGAACCGATTCAGTCGTTCAACACCGCCGTGGGTGACGTGGTGAACCTTCCCATCGGCTCGGTCGCGGTGGATGCCGACGGTGGCTTCATCGTGGGCGGTGCCTTCAGCACCCCCACCACATCGTTGGCTCGATTCAACTCCGACGGCACGCTCGACGCGGCGTTCAACGCGAAGGTCGACAACTCGGTGGCTGGCTACGTGTCGACGGTGGAGATCGACACCACCGGTCGAATCGTGATCGGCGGTCAATTCACGGCCCCCTCCAACTCGCTGGCGCGTTTCGCCGCTGACGGCACACCCGATGACGACTTCAACCAAGAGTTCTCAGCGGCCGTCGGCGACACTCTCGACGGCTACGTCGAGAAGTTGGTCGTCGAGAAGTCGGGCGAGAAGTCGGGACGGATCACCGTGGGCGGTTGGTTCACCACACCACACAGTTGGCTCATGGCCGTGAACGACGACGGAACCATCGACACCACGACATCCACGGCGTGGAGCAAAGAACTAGACGCCGCCGTGCTCAGCGTGATGATCGACCGCGACGGCCGTCTGGTGGTGGGCGGCGCGTTCACCACGCCCGGCCGACACCTGATGCGACTCGGCTGAGTCAGTTCTTCGAGGTGCGGGGCAGGTGCAGGTCGAAACGAATGGCCACCGCACGAACCGCGACCACGACGACCATCGGAACCCACACGATGATCTCCTCGCGCGAGGTCGCGGCGTCGAGACCCACATGGGCCAACGATCCGATGAGAGCGGCCACTGCGTACACCTGACCCACCAGAACCATCGGCTGGGTGTTGGTGAGAATGTCACGAATCACGCCACCCCCGACCCCGGTGATCACGCCCATGAGCACGGCCACGAAGGCCGACGTGCCCGACTCGAGAGCAATCGACGTTCCGAGTACCGCGAACGATCCGAGACCCACGGCATCGGCCAACAAGTACGGAGCGTGACGAGTGGGGTTCGCGTCGGGGCGCACCCGCAACACCACGATCCCAACCGCCGCGGTGGTCAGACTCACCCACACCGGCCATTGATCGTCGATCCAACCGACGGGAGTGTTGCCGATCAACAGATCGCGCAGGGTCCCGCCACCGATGGCCACGACCACCGCCAGCACGGCCGCACCGAGCCAATCCATCCCGGCTTCGGCGGCCGCCATGACACCCGACGTCGCGAACGCGATCGTGCCGATGATCGCGACGATCAGGAACGCACCACTCGACGTGTCAATGGCACCGAGGAGTGGAATTGCGGTCATGGTTATCGCGATGACGCGGACTCGCGCTCGGGCCCGCGGAAGAAGACGAACAACGCGGTGACGGCGGCGATACCGACACCGACCCACATCGCACCGGTCCAGCCGTCGACCAACGCGCGCTGGGCGGCGTCGATGATGCGCGGAGCCGCATCTCCAGCCTGCTGAGCCACGGCGTAGGCCTGACCGATTCCCTCACTCGCCTTGTCGACCAATGCCGGATCGAGTCCGTCGAGTTTGGGCTCGACCGCGGCGCGATAACCCGCTGAGAAGATCGAGCCGAGCAACGCGACTCCGACGGCGCCCCCGAGTTCACGCGATGTGTCGTTGATGGCCGACGCGACACCCTGCTTCTCGGCCGGAAGGTTTTCGGTGATGACTTCGGTGGACGGAGTCATGGTGAGACCCATGCCGACACCGATGAGGATCAGTCCGGGCAACACCGAGATGTACCCGCGATCGACCGACGTGAACAGGGCCATCGACATCAGGCCCAATCCGAACACCACCACACCCGCGAACATCGTGTTGCGCTTGCCGAATCGTGCCGCGATGCGCGGAGCGACAGTCGACAACGGCATCATGCCGCCGGCCATCGGAAGCATGGCCGACGCCGAATGCAACGCCGACCAGCCGAGCACTGCCTGGAAGAACGGGAAGAGCACCAAGAAGATTCCGAACATGACGCCGAACATCACGATCAACGTGACGGTTCCGGTGGACAGTCCGCGATCGGCGAACAGAGCCACGTCGATGAGTGGTTCGCGATGACGGCGCTCCCACGCCACGAAAGCGAGAATCGCCACGACTCCGACCAGCAGACCAGCGATCGTGAGCGGATGGCTCCAACCCTTCTCCGGACCTTCGTGGATTCCGAGGACGATGCCCCCGAGTCCGAGCGCCGAGAGGACGGAACCCACCAGATCGAAGGAGTGGTGGCTCACCTCGCGCGAATTGGGCGCGAAACGCGTGGCCAGGAAGAATGCCACGACAACGAGCACGATGGGCAACGCGAACACCCAACGCCATGACAACACGTCGATCATGAACGACGAGAAGAACAAGCCGATCATGCCGCCCGCGCCGGCGAAACCGGCCCACACGCCGATGGCCTTGGCCCGCTCGTCGGGCGGGAAACTCGACGTGATGATGGACAACGTGACCGGCATGATCATCGCCGCACCCACGCCGGCGAACGAACGGGCCACGATCATGGCCACGGCACTCGACGCGAAGACCGCCGCCACACTCGAGATGCCGAAAATCACCAGGCCCGTGAGCAACACCGGCTTGCGGCCGTAGCGATCGCCGATCGCACCCACCGGCATCAGCAAGGCCGCCAACGCCAACGTGTAGGCGTTGATGATCCAGAGAACCGAACCTTGCGATGCACCGAGGTCGACGGCGAGTTGCTGCTGGGCCACGTTGAGACCCGACATCGCGGCGATCACGGCCACCAGAGCGGTGATCATCGCGAAAAGAATGGAACGAAGACGGCGCGCGTCGTGAACGAACGGATCGATCACGTCGAGTTCGGGCGTCTGGGGGGCGACGGTCATTGCACTCCTGGCGTGACAGGCCCGATCAGACCTGGAAAAGCCTCACGAACCGTAGCGACGCGGCTCCGAGGCAACAACGCCGAACGGCTCGTCAGGCGTCGGCCACGGCGGTCAGTCGTCTCAGACGCAACGGCTCAACTCGCGCGGCGCAGCCACAACGACCCGCCACCGTTCACCCGGGTCGGCACGTCTCGGCCGAAGCGCTCGGCGTCGAGCGTCGCCAGGAACGTGGGCCACAACACGATCTCGAATTCGCGGTTGAACTGCAAGAACGAGCGCGTGAGGTACTGCTCGTTCCAACTCCGTCCCTCTTCGACCCACGAAATCGGGTACTCGAATCCGGCGAAGTGATCGTGGAGGTGGATCCACACCCCCGGCCGCACCGCCGGAAGGATCTCGTGGAAGATGCGCACCACATCGCTGCCCGTCTTGGCCACGTGCGTGGAGTCGACGAAGAGAACGTCACCCGATTCGAGACTCGCTATCAAGTCGAGCGACACGTCCTGCGTCCCCACGGCCATGATCTCGACGGTCGCTCGATCGGCGTCGCGAATCAGACTTTCGAGCAACTGCGGATACGGATCGACGAACGTGATGCGAACGTCGAGTCCGAGGTGACGCTCACGAGTGTCGAGCAGACACGCCGACGAGTATCCGCAGCCCAGCTCCACCACTCGGCGGGGTTTCGCGTGCCGCAACATCGCTTCGAGAGTCGAACCGTCACCGTCGGCAAAGGCTGGGTTGTCGGAGAAGTAACGACGCCCGGCCGATTCGGCGGCGGTCCGATCGAGCGGAAACTCGATGTCGCGCAACAACGGTCGCAGCTGGTCGTACAACGCCCACTGGCGGTCGACTCCGAGGTCGACGCCCGGAAGCCCGCGGGTGGTGTCGGAGAACAGCTGGGGTCGACGACGGATCTCGGTCACATCGACCACGGGTGAATAGAAGTGTCCGGGCGGCATCCACAGACCGCTGTCAGCGGTGGGCCGAGCCACCACCTGCTCGGTCAGTTCGGCGATACGACGTTCGTACGCCCGAATCACCGGGAGGCGCCGGGCCACCGCCCGCAGCACTCGGTTCCCGCGCAGACCCATCGATAGGGACGGTACAGCGAACCCCAACCGCGAGGGAGTACCCTGCTGGAGGCCCTGAAAACGGCCCCGTCGCGGGCCCGGGCACTTCCTCCTCGATCCCCGTGTCCTCCACCGAGACCCACTCCCACACCAAGGTCGGCACCGTCGCGCTGGCCCTCGGCGCCCTCGGCGTGGTGTACGGCGACATCGGCACCAGCCCGCTGTACGCGTTGAAGGAAGCCTTCAACGAGAAGTCGCACGTGATGACCGTCGACAAGATCAACGTCTACGGCATCTGCTCGTTGGCGTTCTGGGCTCTCGTCGTCATCATCTCGATCAAGTACCTGATGTTCGTGATGCGCGCCGACAACCGGGGAGAAGGCGGCATCCTCGCTCTCACCGCACTGGTCATGCCCAAGAAGGGTGAAGCCGTCAAGCGGGCCAGCGCTCTGGTGATCCTCGGCGTCTTCGGCACCGCGCTTCTCTACGGCGACGGCATCATCACCCCGGCCATCTCGGTGCTCTCGGCCGTGGAAGGCCTGGAAGAAGTCTCGACCTCGTTCGCCGACTGGGTCGTGCCCATCGCGATCGTCATCCTCGTCGGCCTCTTCCTCGTGCAGCGCAAGGGAACCGGCGCGGTCGGCAAGGTGTTCGGCCCGATCATGATGATCTGGTTCGCGACCTTGGCTCTGCTCGGTTTGCGGCACGTGATCGACAATCCCGACATCATCAGCTCGGTCAACCCCAAGTACGCCATCGATTACTTCACTCACGAGTCGGGCAAGGCGTTCCTGTCGCTCGGTTCCATCTTCCTCGTCGTCACCGGTGGTGAAGCGTTGTATGCCGACATGGGCCACTTCGGGCGCCGACCCATCGCATTCGGTTGGTACGGCATGGTGCTGCCGTCATTGGTCCTCAACTACTGGGGACAGGGCGCGTACTTGTTCAAGCACCCCGACGACGTCGAGAACATCTTCTTCCGCATGGTTCCCGAAGGGCTCACGTTGCCGATCGTGATCCTGGCCACCATGGCCACGATCATCGCGTCGCAAGCACTCATCTCGGGCGTGTACTCGCTCACCGCTCAGGCCGTTCAGCTCGACTACCTGCCGCGTATCGAGATCCGCCACACGTCGCAGCAGCACTTCGGTCAGATCTACGTGCCGCTCGTGAACTGGTTGCTCATGGCCGGCTGCGTCGGGTTGGTGATCGGATTCCAGACCTCGAGCAACCTGGCCGCCGCGTACGGCATCGCCGTCACCATGACGATGGCCATCACCACGCTCATCTTCTTCCGCGTTCTCACCGATCGCAGGAACTGGAGCACGTTCCGGGCTCTTCTGGTGTGTGTTCCGTTCTTCGTGATCGAGTGCGGATTCCTGGGTGCCAACATCATCAAGATCCCGCACGGTGGCTGGTTCGCACTCGCGGTGGCAGTGGTTCTGATGGTGCAGATGCAGACCTGGCGTCGGGGTCGCGCCCTGGTGGCCGCTCGTATTCATCGCGGCGAACGACCCATCGAAACGGTCCTCGACGAAGCCGAAGACATCAAGCGCGTGGCTGGTACGGCCGTTTTCATGTTCAAGGATCTCGGCAAGGCTCCGCCCGCACTCGTGAACAACCTGCGCCACAACAAGGTCCTTCACCAGACCACGCTCATCGTGTCGGTGGAGACGAGCGACGAACCCCGCGTCGATCCAGCCGAGCGCTGCGAACTCATGAAGGTCGCCCCCGGCGTGTTCCAGGTGCAGCTCGTCTTCGGATTCATGGAAGATCCCGACGTGCCGGCCGCACTTGCCACCATCGATCATCGTGGTCTCGAGTTCGACCCCGACGACGTCACGTATTTCCTCGGTCACGAATCGATCGTCGCGGGTAAGGCTCCCGGCATGAATCCGCTCGCCGAAAACTTGTTCGTGTTGCTCAATCGAGGCGCCGACAGCGCCAGCCGCTTCTTCAATCTGCCGCCCGCGAAGGTGTTCGAGGTCGGCTCACACGTCGAGATCTGACATGGCACGCACTGTGACCGCATCGTTCACCGGCCTGGCCGCCGCTCTCGCCCTCTCGGCGTGCGGCTCGAACGACGAAACGTCGTCCACCTCCGAGCAGCCGGAAACGAGCACGACCGCGATCGTCACATCGGCCACGACGACAGCCACGACTCCGGCCACGACGACGTCTACGACGGCGCCGCCCACTGCCGACGACGCAATCGTGTTGGCCGATTTCCCGGACGTCGACTCGGTAAGTGGCTGGTCGATTCAGAACGACACCGTCATGGGTGGCGTCTCCAGCAGTCGCACCGAATGGGTCGACGGTCAGTTGATCTTCGCGGGCGACCTGTCACTCGACAACAACGGCGGCTTCTGCTCGATGCGCAGTCCGGTCTCGGCCGACTTCGGCGCCCTGGCCGCCGGGTCCACCGCTCTCACTCTCACCGCCACTGGCGACGATCAGGTGTACGTGGTGCAAGTGCGCACCGATCGCGATCTGTTCGTTCAACGCGTTTCCATCGCCGGTGGCGCCGAAGACACGTACGTTCTGCCGTTCGCCGACTTCACAGCCACCGACTTCATGCTCGACGCCATCACCCCGCTCGAACCTCTCGACCCCGGCTCGATCCTGCAGATCGCCGTGTACATCCTCGACAAGCAAGAGGGCCCCTTCCGGCTGGCCATCCGCTCGTTCGGCGTCGTGTGACCCGATGCGTCTGGTGATCGCACGCTGCAGCGTGCAGTACGAAGGCCGACTCGACGCGCAACTTCCCGAAGCGGTGCGACTGGTGATGGTGAAAGCCGACGGCTGCGTGGCCATCCACAGTGACGGCGGCGCTTACAAACCTCTCAACTGGATGAACGCGCCCAACACGATCCGCGAGGAAGAGTTGCAGTGGATCGTCACCAATCCGCAAGGCGAAACCCTCACCATCTCGTTCCACGAAATCATCTCCGACTCGGCTCACGAGTTCGGTGACGATCCGGGTCTGCAGAAGGACGGCGTCGAGGCCCACCTACAAGAACTTCTGGCCGCGGTGCCCGATGCGATCGCTCCCGGCTTCACTCTCGTGCGTCGCGAGTGGCCCACGTCGATCGGGCCGGTCGATCTCATGTGCCGTGACGAACACGGCCATTACGTCGCGGTCGAGATCAAGCGACGCGGCGAGATCGACGGCGTCGAACAGCTCGCGCGGTATCTCGAGGTACTCGCACCCGACACGACACTCACCAACCTGCGCGGCGTGTTCGTGGCTCAGGTGATCAAGCCGCAGGCCAAGACGATCGCCGAGGCCCGCGGCATCACCTGTGTGGAAGTCGACTACGACGACCTGCGTGGCCGTCGACCCGAAGAACTACGCCTGTTCTGACGTGACGATCTGACGTGACGATCTGTTACGTCGCTCGGGCGCAACCGGTCAGCCGAACTTCACCAGACCCTGATCGATCACGGCACGATCGCCCACCGACGTGGTGAACACCGCCTCACCCGATCCGATCTTCCAGATGCGCACCGTCAGCGCGTCACCGGGCAGAACCGGCGACGAGAAACGACCTTCGACGTGCTTGAACCTCGTGACGTCGTTGTCGCACAGCGCACCGAGGAGCGCGCGACCGGTGAAGCCGTAGGTGCACAGGCCGTGCAGGATCGGTCGATCGAAACCACCGAGTGCCGCGAACGACGGATCGGTGTGCAGCGGATTGCGATCACCCGACAAGCGGTACACGAACGCCTGGTCGGGCGACGTCTGCAGAGTGACTTCGTGGTCGGGCTTGGCGTCGGGCGGAACGTTCTGCGGACCTGACGGCCCACGATCGCCACCCCATCCACCTTCACCACGGATGAACACCGACGAGCGCGTCGTCCAGAGTGGTTCACCCGACTCGAGTTTCACTTCGGCTTCGGTGACGACCACCGCGGCCTTGCCCTTGTCGTACATCGCCACGACCTTGTCCTGCGTGGTCGCCGTTGCTTCCACCGGAATCGGACGGTGCAGCGTGATCGCCTGCGAACCGTGCACGAGCATGGCCCAGTTGAACGAACCGATCTCCCCCATCGCACTCTTGCCCGGCGACGCGGTGCCCGATCCGGCCACCACCGCGAAGGTGGGGAAAACGACTTGTTGCACGTTCTGCGTGTTCTCGGTGGTGAACGGCAGATCGGCCGAACCGGCTCCGACACCCACGGCGTACAACAGCGCATCTTTCGAGGTCCACGAAATGGTGCGCTTGTCGCCCACGGCACCAACGGCATTCGGATTCAACGGCATGGTGAGTTCCCCTTCAGT
>Ga0169931_10015168_pt1 | contig 10341 bp, 10 predicted proteins | sample Kivu_15m_20L_FD_129675 | JGI IMG/M metagenome (GOLD analysis project Ga0169931, IMG submission 129675) | Freshwater microbial communities from Lake Kivu, Western Province, Rwanda to study Microbial Dark Matter (Phase II) - Kivu_15m_20L... | ecosystem: Environmental > Aquatic > Freshwater > Lake... | reverse complement strand
TGCCGCTTCGCTATTACGACAACAATGTGGCGGCACACTAAGGCTGTGCGAAGCCATGGCCGAGCACGGTGTGTTTACGCTGGTATTCAGCTCGTCAGCAACCGTGTATGGCGACCCAGCCACGGTGCCAATTCGGGAAGATCAGCCGCTTGGCACACCCACGAACCCGTATGGGCGATCGAAGCTGATGATCGAGCAGATGCTTACGGATTTGGCTGCGTCGGATGCGCGCTGGCACGTGGCGCTGCTGCGCTACTTCAATCCGGTGGGGGCCCACGAAAGCGGTTTGATGGGTGAAGACCCCAACGGTATTCCGAACAATTTGCTGCCTTACATCGCACAGGTGGCCGCCGGCAAACTGCGCGAACTGTCGGTGTTCGGAAACGACTATCCCACAGCCGATGGCACCGGCGTTCGCGACTACATTCATGTGGTGGATCTCGCCGAAGGGCATCTCAGCGCGTTGAATGCGCTCAAGGCTCGGCCGGGTGTGAGCGTATGGAACCTGGGAACGGGGCAGGGCTACAGCGTGCTGGAAATGATTCGAGCGTTCGAAGTGGCCAGCGGTAAGACGATTCCTTTTCGTATTGCGCCGCGCCGTGCGGGCGACATTGCGATGTGTTTTGCCGATGCGTCACGCGCGGAAAGCGAGCTGGGCTGGCGGGCAAGGCGCGGGTTGAAAGCCATGATGGAGGACACGTGGCGGTGGCAGGCGGGGAATCCAGAGGGCTATCGAACGAAGCCATGACCTACTACAACATCGTCACCATTGAAGGGGACGGCATCGGCCCCGAAGTCTGCCGGGCAGCTGTGCGTGTCCTCACCGAAGCCTGCGGCACCGACCGGTTGCGCTTCATCGCCCATGAGGGCGGGGCCACCCACTATGCTCGCAGCGGCGACGTGCTTCCGGCTGACACCTACGAAGCCTGCCGCTCGGCTCATGCCATCTTGCATGGCGCCGCCGGCCTGCCTGGCATCACCTACCCCGACGGCACCGAGGTTGGAAACGATCTGCACCTGCAGCTTCGCTTCAAGCTCGACCTGTACGCTAACGTGCGGCCCATTCGGTTGGTTCGCGGCGTCAAGTCAACGCTGGCGGATTGGCAGCCGGGTCAGATTGACTACGTGATCATTCGCGAAAACACCGAGGGTCTGTACGCAAGCCGGGGCGCAGGGGTGAATCTGCGTAGCGAGGTGGTCACCGACACGCTGGTGATGACACGCAAGGGCGTCGAACGGGTGGCGCGCTTTGCGTTTCAGTTGGCGCGCCATCGATCGGGGGCACCGCGCGACGGGCGCCGTCGCGTCACCGTGTGCGACAAGGCCAACATCCTCCGCAGCTATGCGTTCTTTCGCGCGGTGTGCACCGAGGTGGCGCAGCAGTTTTCCGATGTGGAAATTGATTACGCCTATGCCGACGCCATCACCGTGCACATGCTGAAGCGCCCCGATTTTTACGACGTGATCGTTGCTGAAAATATGTTCGGCGACATTCTGTCGGACCTGGGTGCGGGCACCATAGGCGGCTTAGGCATGGCGCCGTCGGCCGAACTGGGCGACGAGCGGGGGCTGTTTCAGGGCGCGCATGGCTCGGCGCCCGATATCGCCGGGCTTGATGCGGCCAGTCCGTTGGCCACTATTCTGTCGGGTGCAATGATGCTGCGTTGGCTCGGCGAGCAGCATCACGACCTCGCGTTGCGCGAGGCCGCTGGCCGAATTGAGCACGCTGTGGAGACGGTGCTGGCGAAAGGCGATGTGGTGCCGGCGGATCAGGGCGGCAGCGCGCGATGCTCTGAAGTGACTGATGCGGTATGCCGGCAGATGGGCTGATTCGGTGATCCGACGAACGCGCAAGGGGGCGGTTTGCTGAGTCCTGCTGGCGTGTCACGACCATGGGGAAATCACGGGCACGACCTTGCGACCGTGTCGCCGATAGATGTGAAAGTCTCGGTCGAGCGTGAGAACGCGACAAGGCTCAAACAGTTCCGACATCCGAAGCAGGCACGCGTCTGCCAGCGAGGCTGGCACGTTGTCGTAGCGTTCGAACAGCGCGCGAACCGATGCGATCTGCTCGCCCAGCGGTAGGCCGATACGCACCACACCGCGCTCCAGAAAGGCGAGCGCACTTGCCGGATTAAACCCCTGACGCGCGAGCAGAAAACACGTTTCGGCCACGACCGCTTCGCAGGTGAGCAATGGGCCCGTGTGGCGGCTGAATTGCTCCCGAGCCCAGGTGTGGTGATTATCGCTTCGACACAGCAACGCAACCCATGGGCCCGTGTCGAGGATCAGGTTCATCAGCGAAGGCCAAAGCCCGCAAGATGGTCTGGATTGCTCGATAGATCAGCGGGTCCGCCTTCGAAGCATCCCACCAGGTCCATGACGGAATCCAGGGAACTGCCAGCGTCCGATTTCGCGGTGGACTGCCGAATGTAAGCCGCCAGTGCCTGCCGGACCACCTCAGACTTGCTAAGGTGCTCTCGGCGGGCGAGTGCGGCAAGCTGTTCGTCCAGCTGCTCCGGCAACTTTAAGGTGAGGGTGTTCATAGCGAATTGGTATTACCAACGGTCTGTGGATATTACCAGCATCTCGCGCGGATTTTGTCATTGCGACACCGCATGGCGGTGGCTGGGACCGTGGAGACAAATGTTTCCCGGGCGCCAGACCTAAACCCCACCACCCGGCACCCTCACAAACCCCTCCATCAGCACTCTTGCGCTTCGACTCATAATCGCTTTCTTCACCACCCACTCGCCGCCTTCCTGGCTGGCCTCTGCGCCCACCCGCAGCGTGCCGGACGGATGGCCAAAGCGCACCGACTGTCGCTGACCACCGCCCGCGGCAAGGTTCACCAACGTGCCCGGTATGGCGGCCGCAGTGCCGATGGCCACCGCAGCCGTGCCCATCATCGCGTGATGCAGCTTTCCCATTGAGAGCGCACGAACCAGCAGATCGATGTCTTGTGCTGCCACGGCTTTGCCGCTGGAGGCGGTGTAGCTTTTTGGCGGCGCGACGAACGCCACCTTGGGCGTGTGCTGACGGCGTGCGGCTTCACTGAGTTCGCGGATCAGACCCATACGAATGGCACCGTGCGCGCGAATGGTTTCGAACATGGCCAACATGCTGGCGTTGCCGTTAACGGCATCTTGCAGCTCAGTGCCCGTAAGGCCTACCGCATCGGCATTGATGAAGATGGTGGGAATGCCGGCGTTGATCAGGGTGGCCTTTAAGGTGCCTACGCCGGGCACCTCGAGATTGTCGACCAGATTGCCGGTGGGGAACATGGCGCCGCCCGCGCCTTCTTCTTCGGCAGCGGGGTCCATGAACTCAAGCTGCACTTCAGCGGCCGGGAAGGTAACGCCGTCAAGCTCAAAGTCGCCGGTTTCCTGCACCTGGCCCTCGGTAATGGGCACATGGGCAATGATGGTCTTGCCGATATTCGCCTGCCAGATGCGAACCACGGCCACGCCGTTGTGCGGCACGCGCGCTGCGTCAACCAGTCCGTTTGAAATGGAAAACGGGCCTACGGCGGCAGACAGATTGCCGCAGTTGCCCGACCAGTCAACAAATGCCGAATCGATGGACACCTGGCCAAACAGGTAATCGATGTCGTGATCAGCGCGGCTGCTTTTGGACAGAATCACCGTTTTACTGGTGCTGGAGGTGGCGCCGCCCATGCCGTCAATCTGCTTGCCGTACGGGTCGGGGCTGCCGATGACGCGCATCAGTAAACGATCACGGGCCTCACCCGGCGACTGCGCAGCAACGGGCAGATCATTCAGGCGAAAAAACACGCCCTTGCTGGTGCCGCCACGCATGTACGTGGCGGGAATACGAATTTGCGGAGCGTGGTGCGGATGGGCCATGACGGGGTGTCCTTGCGGGGGCCGAATAACAATCAGGCGGCTTGACCGGCTTCCAGAAAATCTTGCGCGAAGCGCTGTAATACGCCGCCCGCCTCATAGATGGAAACCTCTTCAGCGGTATCCAGGCGGCAGGTGACAGGCGCTTGCACAGTGTCGCCATTGCGACGCCGAATAACCAGCGTCAGCGTGGCGCGCGGTGTGCGCTCGCCAATCACGTCAAAGGTTTCGGTGCCATCAATGCCCAGCGACAGACGGGTGGTGCCGGGCTTGAACTCAAGCGGAAGCACACCCATGCCAATGAGATTGGTGCGGTGAATGCGCTCAAAGCCTTCGGCCACGATGGCCTCGACGCCCGCAAGCCGTACGCCTTTGGCCGCCCAGTCACGCGAAGAGCCCTGACCATAATCAGCCCCGGCAATGATGATGAGCGGCTGACCACGATTCATGTAGGTTTCGATGGCTTCCCACATGCGCATCACCTTGCCCTCGGGCTCAACGCGTGCCAGCGATCCTTTTTTCACCTTGCCATCGACGACAGCCATTTCATTGAGCAGCGTGGGATTGGCAAACGTCGCGCGAAGCGCGGTGAGGTGGTCACCCCGGTGGGTGGCGTATGAGTTGTAGTCTTCCTCGGGCAGACCCATTTTCTTCAGGTATTCACCGGCTGCGCTGTCGGGAAGAATGGCATTGGACGGCGACAGGTGATCGGTGGTGATGTTGTCGCCCAGTACCGCGAGCGGACGAAGCCCCCGAAGCGTGCGCTCGCCGGCCAGCGCGCCTTCCCAGTAAGGGGGCCGCCGAATGTAGGTGGACTGCGGGCGCCAGCTGTAAAGCGGTGACACCTTTTGGTTGTCGTCGCGACGGATGTCAAACATTTGCGTGTACACGCGGCGGAACTGCTCAGGCTTCACTGCCGCGCGCATCACTGCATCAATTTCTTCATCACTGGGCCAGAGATCTTTCAGACGAATTTCACGGCCATCATGAACGGTGAATACGTCTTTTTCGATATCGAACCGGATGGTGCCCGCAAGGGCGTAGGCCACCACCAGCGGTGGTGAGGCAAGGAATGCCTGCTTGGCATACGGATGGATACGCCCGTCAAAGTTTCGATTGCCCGACAGCACTGCAGTGGCGTAAAGATCGCGATCGATGATTTCCTGCTGGATTTTGGGATCAAGCGCACCTGACATGCCGTTGCAGGTGGTGCAGGCAAAGGCCACCACGCCAAAGCCCAGTTTTTCAAGCTCGGGCATAAGACCCGACTCGCGCAGATATTCGGCGCCCACCCGCGAGCCAGGCGCGAGCGACGTTTTAACCCAGGGCTTGCGTTGCAACCCCAGGCGGTTGGCGTTGCGGGCCAGCAGCGCTGCAGCAATGACGTTGCGCGGGTTGCTGGTGTTGGTGCAGCTGGTAATGGCTGCAATGATGACCGCGCCATCAGGCATCTGGCCTGGCACTTCCTGCCATGGGGCTGCGATGCCCTTGGCGGCCAGGTCGGCCGTGGCCACGCGTGCGTGCGGGTTGGAGGGCCCCGCCACGTTGCGCACCACGGTGGACAGATCAAATTGAAGCGTACGCTCGTATTGCGCGTGGGCCAGGCTGTCGGCCCAGAGCCCAGCGGTTTTCGCATAGGTTTCAACCAGCTTTACCTGCGTGTCGTCGCGGCCGGTGAGCTTCAGGTAATCGATGGTTTGCCCATCGATAAAGAACATGGCTGCCGTGGCGCCGTATTCGGGCGCCATGTTGGAGATGGTGGCGCGATCGCCCAGCGAAAGCGCTGCTGCACCTTCGCCGTGAAACTCAAGATAGGCGCCCACCACTTTTTGTTTACGCAGAAACTCGGTAAGCGCAAGCACCACGTCGGTGGCCATGATGCCCGGGGCCGGCCTGCCGGTAAGTTCAACGCCGATGATGTCGGGCAGCCGCATCCACGAGGCACGGCCCAGCATCACGTTTTCGGCTTCCAATCCGCCCACACCGATGGCGATGACGCCCAGCGCGTCAACATGGGGCGTGTGGCTGTCGGTGCCGACGCATGTGTCGGGGAAAGCCACGCCGTCGTGCACCTGAATGACCGGCGACATTTTCTCCAGATTGATCTGGTGCATGATGCCGTTGCCCGGGGGAATGACGTCGACGTTTTTGAACGCCAGCCGCGTCCAGTCGATGAAATGGAAGCGGTCTTCGTTGCGACGATCTTCAATGGCGCGGTTCTTTTCAAAGGCCTGCGGGTCGTAGCCACCGCACTCGACAGCAAGCGAGTGATCCACAATAAGCTGCACGGGCACCACCGGGTTCACCTGGGCCGGGTCGCCCCCCTGATCGGCGATGGCATCGCGCAGGCCGGCAAGGTCAACCAATGCGGTTTGACCAAGAATGTCATGGCAGACCACGCGCGCCGGATACCAGGGGAAGTCGAGGTCGCGCATGCGATCAATGAGCTGCCTGAGCGAGTCGGTGAGCGTGGCGGGATCGCAGCGGCGGACCAGGTTTTCGGCCAGTACACGCGAGGTGTAGGGCAGGGTGTCCCAGGCGCCGGGCGCGATGTGATTGACCGCGGCACGGGCGTCGAAGTAATCGAGCGAGGTGCCGGGCAGGCGGGTGCGGTATTGAGTATTCATGGGCTGATAGTTTAGCGAACGACCCTGACGCGAAGCTTATCGGTGCGCAGCCCGATGCTTTTCAACCCCACTCTTCGCGCAGCAGCTCCAAGCGCTCAAACACCACACGGTCGCTGACCACAAACAGGTCGGCGTCGCCCCCCAGGGCTTCATGACTGACCCAATGCCAGGACGGAATGGTGAACACATCATTGGGGCCCCACTCGAATTCGGCATCACCGATGTGCGACCGGCCATGCCCTGATACCACCAGGCACATCGACGTGTAAGCGCCGCGGCGTGTGCGCGTGCGCGAGCCCGCGTCGAGCCGCATCGCGTAGCAGTCAAGCGTTGGCATCACGGCACCGCCGGTGGCGGGGTTCACATAGCGAAGGGTGCGGGCGCCGTCGGCACCTGGCGCGGTGGCGGCCAGCGTCTGACGGGTGGCCTCGCCCGGATAGTGGAACTTGGGCGAGCAGCCGGGCACGGTGGCGGCCTCGGGCGAGGTCAGCCCCGCGGCCTGCCAGACGCGCTCTTCACCGGCATCCACTTTCCAGAAGTCATCGTCGGAAGGATTGCCCGCCTCGAAGAAGTGTGCATTGAGTGCGCACAGCAGGGAGAGATCATGAGCGTGCTCGCGGGGAGAGGACCAGACAGCCGATGGTGCGGGATTTTCAGTGGCGCTCGCAGCGGGTGTCAACACTGGAGGGTCCGATTCGGGAGCCTTGGACGCAGGGTAAGCGAACTGCCACTACCGGAACGGATTGACGATTCGTAACGTTCGCTGAAAAGCCCGCCCGTGCTGCATATCTTCTGAGTAAAGCGTTCGCGCCTGAGCATCCAGCGCGGCGGAAACGATCATGGCATCGTAGAGCGACAGACGGTGCCTGGCGCATAGATCAATTCCCCGCTCATGGATGGCCTCGGTAAGCGGAATGACCCGGCATACCGCGCGCAGGGTGGCGAGCATCTCTTTCACCTGAGAGATCGGGAGTAAAAGCTTTCTCAGGGCGACCGACGCAAACTCGTTCAGTACCTGAACACTGATGATGCCGCCCGCCTCGATTAAAGACTCAGCCCGATCAGCCTTGCGCGGGTCGTCTGAAAGCAGATACAGCAGCACATTGGTATCAATGAACGGCTCATTAGCGCTCATTTGACTCAAACCGATCGAAACGGAATGTGGCGGGCAGGCTTCCCCGGTACTTTCGCAGCCGCTGAAGCAGTTCGCGACGCCCTGGCATTTTGGCGACTTCGAGGGTTCTGCGGTTGGCGAGATGGAGTTCGATCTGGTCGCCTTCCTTCAGCTCCAGCGCACGAACCACTGAGGCCGGAAGGCGGACCGCGAGGCTGTTACCCCATTTAGAGACCTGCATTGCTGACTCTCTGGATATACGTATGCTTAAAGTATATCCGGCGCCTGCAGGCGTGGCGAGGCGAAGCCCGCGTTAGCTGGAAAGTTCTAACGCCAGCTTGCGTAATGCGGGCTTATCAGGTTTACCCACAGCTGTTTTGGGCAACGCTTCCAGCTGGCGGACATGCGCGGGCAATTTGTAGCGCGTAAGGCGCGCAGCAAGGTGCTCCAACAACGCGTCAGTGTTCAACGCGGGCGAGCGCGCCACCACGTACGCCACCAACGCCTCACCCCGATAGCTGTCAGGAATGCCCACCACCGAGGCCTCCTGCACCTCTGGATGGGTCAGCAGCGCCTCTTCAACCTCGCGCGGATACACATTGAAGCCACCCACGATCACCATGTCTTTTTTTCGGTCGCGGATGAACAGATAGCCGTCTTCGTCAAACTCGCCGATGTCGCCGGTGTACAGCCAGCCGTCGCGCAGCGCGCTGGCGGTTTCCTCTGGCAATCCGCGGTAGCCCTGCATGATCTGCGGGCCGCGTGCGCGGATTTCGCCGCTGGTACCGGGCGGCAACACGCTTGAACCCGATTCAAGATCAACAATCTGAATATCGGTGCGTGGCAGGGCAACGCCGACCGACCCCGGCTTACGCACGCCATTCACCGGGTTGTAGCTGAGCACGGGACCGGCCTCGCTCTGACCGTAGCCTTCGACCACCGTGCATCCGGTGGCCTGTTGCCAGCGCTCGAGCACCGCCACCGGCAGGGCCGATGCCCCTGAATAGCACAAGCGCAGCGACTGCAGCCTTGCCGATGCGAAGCCCTCGTGGGCCATGAGCCCGGTGAACAGCGTGGGGCTGCCCGAGAACAGCGTGATCTGATGACGCGCGATGGCCTCGAACACCCACTCAGGGCGGTAGCGCGGCAGGATCACCAGTGTGCCTCGGCAATACACCGCGAGATACAGACCCATGGCCACGGCATACACATGAAACAGCGGGGTGACCGCCAGAACTCTCTCGTCGTCCAGACGCGTAGGCAGCAGCGCCTCGCGCTGGCTGACGTTGATGGAGACGGCCGCATGCGTAAGGTTGACGCCCTTTGAGCGCCCCGTGGTGCCGCCCGTGTATTGAAGGGTCGAGAGCGTCTCGGGCGAGGGGAGTGGAAAACGGCTGAGATCGACGGCGTCGTGCCGCCATTGGGTAAGCCTGTTTCCGGTGCCAACCGCCCAGCGACGCTGAATGCCGTGTTGACGCGCCAACTCAACAACCGCGGGCGCGCAGTCGGCATCGTGAATAAGCCCGGCGGGCTCGGCGTTAATCAGAATGGGAGCGAGTTCGTGCGCCGTGTAGGCGGGGTTGAGTGGCACCAGTTGCAGGCCGGCCGCCTGCACGGCAAAACTGGCAATGGCAATATCGATTGAATTCGCCATCAACACGGCGATGCGGCCACCCGGTGCGCTCCAACGGCTGAGTTCGCGCGCAAGCCCGGCAACGCAGGCCGCGTACGCGCGATAGTCAAGCGTGTCGTCGCCGCAGATCAGTGCAGGCGTCGTGGGCGCCTGCCGGGCGGCATCAACCAGCGCGTGAACCACCGTGGGGTGTCGACGCGGAAGCCGTCCGCGTTCTGCGTCGATCACGCAGCGTCTCCTACGCGAATGATGACGGCCATGCCGGTATCGCCTGCTGCACATCCCGTGAAAAGACCCAGACCGCCGCCGCGTATCGCCAGTTCTTCGATCATTTCGATAATGGCGCGTAATCCGGTGGGCGCCTGCGGGTGCCCCCAGACCAGCGAGCATCCAAACCGATTGAGTCGATGCGAGGCAATCCCGAATGAGTCTGCAAGCACGATATCGTTGACGACAAACGGGTTGTGGGTCTTGATGACATCGATATCGTTGATGCTGAGCCCCGCATGTGCGAGCGCCTGGCGCGCTGCTGGAACCGGCGCCTCGGGCATATAGCCTTTTTCCACGCGCGACTGACCGAAGGCCAGCACGTGAATCGCAATTGCCGGGTTCGACGAAAGTTCGCGAGCGCGATCAGATGTGGTGACCACGATACCCGCTGAGCCATCGGCAGGATGGGTTTGTCCGCCATAGGTCACAGTACCCTCCGACCGAACCGGCGACAGCTTGGCAAGCTTGTCGGCCGAGGTGGGATGAATACCCTCGTCGCCTGCGAGCGTGCTTTGCACCCGCTTCATACGCGAGTCGGGCACCTCGAAGGGCAGATCCATGAAGCGCTTCAGAAAGGCGCTGTCGTTGGCCAGCGCCTCGTTGTATTGCGCGTAGCGTTCGAGCACGACCTCGTGCTGACGAGCGGTACTGATCCCGTGGCGGGCGGCCACCCGGTCCGCCGTGTCGACCATGGCCAGATTGGCCCAGGGGTCGCGCTCGAAGTTGTCGAGAATCCAGTTTTCGTGTTCACCCGTGCCGCCAGGACCATCGGGCGCGGGGTAGTACAGATGCGGGCCGTTCGAGGTGCGGTCGGTGGTGACCACCAGCGCGGTC
>Ga0169931_10015167_pt1 | contig 10341 bp, 7 predicted proteins | sample Kivu_15m_20L_FD_129675 | JGI IMG/M metagenome (GOLD analysis project Ga0169931, IMG submission 129675) | Freshwater microbial communities from Lake Kivu, Western Province, Rwanda to study Microbial Dark Matter (Phase II) - Kivu_15m_20L... | ecosystem: Environmental > Aquatic > Freshwater > Lake ... | reverse complement strand
ATTAAAAATAATGACTAAAATAGAGCAAGGAGAAATCCCTCCATCGGTTAATATTGTGGGGACCTCCTACTTTTTTAGTGAACGAACATTAACCAAATTGGGATTTGAACCTAAGAAACCGAGCCTTTTTTATCGAATTAATTTATTTGTAAATTTTATTGATTTATTTTGGATGTATTCGCTTTCTCGCGGAAAATTAACTATTCCCAGAGTTTGGAAGGCTCGAAAAGCATACGCTTCTGGCGAAGACCTTCTAAGCGCCAAGCAAAAAATCAGTGAATTGTACAATAAACTTTATAGCTAATTTAAAATAAGTGCTTCGTTCTAGAGAATAGAATTTTACTCTTTCATTCTTTTTCAAAAAGATCAGTAAAACAAAACCGATCCCCGTCAAACAAACCTAAATCGCTCAATTTCAACGACGGAATCACCAGCAAAGCCATAAAACTCAGTGTCATAAATGGTGCTCTCAGCGGACTTCCCAGCTTTTCTTTTACATACTTGTCGAGTGCTGTGTATGTTTCTGTCACCTCAAAAGCATCTGAAGTACTCATTAATCCTGCCACCGGCAGAGGCAATACATGATCAACTTCAGCACAAACAGCGCAAAGTCCGCCACGGGTTTTCATGAGTAAATTCACGGCTCGGGCCATGTCACTATCTGAACAGCCAACCACAACAATATTATGCGAATCGTGCGCAACCGAAGAGGCTATTGCTCCTTTTTTTAAACCTATGTTTTTAATAAATGCAATGGCCGGGGGCAACTGCCGATAACGGTTAATTACAGCTATTTTTAAAATATCTCTTCCGGGGTCGCTGATGCAATTACCCAACGCATCAGTTAAAGGTGCTTCAAGCAGGCAATTTGTAATTAATTGTCCCTCCAGAGCTTCAATTACTTTAATTTGAGCATCTCTATTTTTTATGTAAAATTCAGAAACATCCACATGCCTTGCATGGAAACGATTTTCGGCTTCAGCGGCCACGCTTTTAATTAGCGTTTTTCCTGAATCGGCAACTTTTTGCCCCTTAATATAGGTTTCTAGAATTTTAAATTCGCTTAGGTTATTCACTACAATAAAATCGGCCGGATCGCCTTCTTGCAACATTCCAAGCGGTAGCTTGTAATGATCGCGTATGTTTTTTGAAGCTGCACGCAATACATCATACATATTATAACCCAGGACCAGCGCACGTTTTACAATTAAATTAATGTGCCCTTCTGCCAAGCTGTCGGGATGCTTATCGTCTGAACAAAACATGACTTTTTCTGGATGGCTGGCCAGCAGAGGATGCAAAGCCTCAAAATTACGGGCAGCACTTCCTTCACGAATCTGAATTTTCATTCCAGCTGCAATCTTATCCAGCGCTTCTTCAAGTGTAAAGCATTCATGGTCAGTGGTTATGCCTGCGGCTGCATAATTCAATACGTCTTTTCCGCGCAGGCCAGGTGCATGTCCATCTATCGGTTTTCCGGCCCTGCGGGCCGATTCAATTTTTCGAAGCAACTCCTCATCACCGGCTAAAACGCCGGGAAAATTCATTACCTCTGCCAAATACCAGATGTCGGGTCGCTGCATTAAATAGTCAACACCTGCTGAGTCTATCTGGTCGCCGGACGTTTCAAACACGGTGGCCGGCACGCAGGATGGTGCTCCGAAAAAAAAGTGAAACGGAACTTTGGCGGCATTGCTCAACATGTATTTCACCCCAAAAATTCCCATAACATTGGCAATTTCATGCGGGTCTGAAACCGTGCCTACCGTACCGTGAACAACCGCCATGCGCGCAAATTCAGATGGAATCATAAGGCTGCTCTCAATGTGTACATGCGCATCCAGAAAACCTGGGAGAATGTATTGCTGACAATCGGCCTCCGGTGCTGACACAATCGATTGGATGATGCCCTCACTTACAAGCATCCGAGAGGGTACAATTTGATTTTTTTCCAGGTCAATCCTGTATCCTGTAATTTCTTGCGTATGGCTCATTGGCCAAAACTACAAAATGTTGAATACGAATATGAAATGAAGCGAATGATTGCTGCTTGTGCTGGAAAATCTTTATAACTTACACGCTACTAACCACACACTGCTACGCCATGATCAAACAACTACAATGCTACATTTTGCCAATTTTATTGGTTTTTATTTTTGCCAATTTAAAACTGGATGCCCAAAGTCAGCTAACCATAAGCATCACCGACACAACTGCCATTTCCTGTACCAACGATGGTGCAGCTACTGTTGAAGTTACCGGAGGAACGGCTCCTTACACTGTATATTGGATTCAATACAATCAGGGGCCTGCTCCAGGTCCCAATGGTCCCGATACAGTAGCAGTTGGCTTGTCTGTAACAGGTTTGTCAGGCGGATATTATTCAATCGTGGCCGTTGATGCATCCCAACCTGCACTCATTGGTTATTCAGGTATTTATATTCAACCGGCTTTCCAGGTGTACCAATTTTCAACACCTGCTACCTGTTCAAATGCTGATGGAATGCTTGGAATAGTTATGAATGGAGCAGAAGGTCCTTTTGATATTGAATGGAGTACCGGGCAAATTCATACCAATGTGAGTGGCAATCGCGATTCTATCTTTAATGTAGCGGCCGGCAATTACACAGCAACCGTTACAGATCAGGCCACGGGGTGTTTTGTTGGTGCGGGTGGTGGAAGCGGAACATCGGGCGAAGGCCTGTATATTTTTGCTACCTCTCCGGTTACTGCAACTTCCACAGCTACTCCCTCAAACTGCTTCGATGGCACCGCAACAGTGGTTCCCGCCAATGGCACCGCTCCGTATACGTATCTTTGGAATACCTCTCCTGCTCAATCAAATGCAACTGCTACCGGCTTATCGCCGGGATTTATTTCCTGCCTCATTACCGATGCCGAGGGATGCACCAGAACACAATTTGTGAATGTGCCCGCGGGGCCAAATTATTTGCAGGTTTCAAGCACGGTAAGCAATAGCCAATGCGGAAGTGCAAGCGGTTTTATTAACGTGAGCGTTACCGGTGGTGTTCAACCTTATTCCTACAATTGGTCAAACGGTTCCATCACAGAAGACATCTCCGGGCTAAGCCCGGGCTCATACAATTTGGTGGTTACCGATGCTCAGGGTTGTGAATTGAGTGTGTTTAAATACGTTCAAAACAGCAGTCCCGTTCAAGTATCCCTCAGCGGCACTTTCACAGGATGCAATCAGGGTGGCGGTTTTGTAACATCAACAGTAACCAATGGCACAGCTCCGTTTACTTATCAATGGAACAATGGTGGTAATACCGATGCCATTACAGGACTCAATACCGGGTTTTATTCGGTGCAGGTGACGGATGCAGCAGGATGCACAGGATATGCTTACACACAGCTGAATCTCGATCAGGCTTGCTACGTAAACATCACCGGGCGGGTGTTTAACGATTTAAATGGCAATTGCGTTCAGGACGCCGGCGAAAGCGCTCTGCCCAATGTTTTGGTAAATGCCGGTCCGGGTTATCACTATGCAACAACAAATAGTCAGGGAGCATACAGTATTTCTGCCCTTCCGGGCGATTATGAGATTCAGGTTTACAGTCCAAACAACTGGACTCAGATTTGTCCCGAAGCTCCCCAAACCATAAGTGTTTCTGCTAACACGCCAGGGCAGACGTATGGCTCAAACAATTTTTACCTTCAACCCGATTCCGTGTTTAACGACATCTCGGTGAGTGTAGCTAGCGGACCTGTGCGTCCTGGTTTTCCGGTTCATTGGTATGCTGTTGTGAGAAATTTGGGCACCACCACTTTAACACCTGTTCTTGAACTCGAACACGATGCTTTGGCCACATTCACAGGAGCAAACCCTCCGGTGACTTCTTACAATGCAGCTTCACATACAGCTTCATGGAATGTTGCCCCAATGCCACCTTTGAGTTCGCGAAATTATTATCTGTACACGGTTATGAGTACATCCGCCGTTTTAGGCGATTCTGCACGCGCAACGGGCATTGTATCACTGAGTGCTGATGCAAACGAAGTTGATTTTGAAAACAACACCGATATGTATGCACGCCTGATTACCGGTTCTTACGATCCAAACGATAAAGCTGTTCAACCTCAGGGTTTTTCAGAGCAAGGGTATATCCTGCCCGACGAAACCAATTTGTTTTATAGGGTTCGTTTCCAAAATACCGGAACGGATACCGCTTTTACCGTTGTGATTCGCGATACTTTGGATCCAGCGCTGGATGTACCATCTTTCAGGGTTCATGAGTCCAGTCATCCAATGCAATATGAAATTGATGGCGAAGGGTATCTTACATTTACATTCAATAACATTTTACTGCCCGACAGCTTCATCAATGAGCCCGCAAGTCATGGCTTGGTTAGCTACTATATTGACCTGAAAGAAAACACCGCTCCCCTTACAGAAATAAGAAATACAGCGGCCATTTACTTCGATTTTAATGCGCCTATTTACACCAATACCACACTCAATACCGTGTTCGACATAACTACCGGTCAGGAGTCTATGCCCGGCATGCAGGCTGTAGTTTTGCCAAATCCTTCCGCAGGAAGCAGTTTATTGCAGGTGCAAATGCCGCAAGCGGGTTCACTAAATCTTGTTATTACTGACTTAAGTGGAAGGACTGTTCTTCAGCGACAATTTGGCACTGTAGCCTCAGGCGAACACCTCATTCCTCTTGATAATCTTTCAACAGGTGTTTATTTGGTAAACGTAAGTGCCGGCGACACTTTCAGGAGTGTTAAGCTGGTTGTTGGCAGATAATTCAACACAGGTTTAAAGAACATCCTGCCAAGCTGGCTGTTTAATGCAACCATTACAAAATTGGTACGGAGTTCGGGATGACGTTTGAGATGCAGAGTGAAACACGGGCAGTAAAAGATACTGCCATTGATATTTCCTGGAAGGAGAATTTTTCAGCATGGATGAATGCAGAAGAATGTTCTTCGGTTTATGGTCGCAGCTCTTACCTGGAAGCTTTAATTTCCGGATCGGGTAGGGGAGGGCGCTTTTTGTTTCCTCACATCGATTTACAAGGCAGATGTCTGGCCCATGGCTGTTTTCAGGAACTTATTTTGTACCGCGAGGATTTGGATGAGATGGGGCGATTGTTTTCTTCAGACAGCAGTCTGATGCTTCGCATCGAATCACTTTTTAAAATGTTGGTCCATATCGGAAATGGCAAAAAAGGCATTCGCATTTTAATCGCTGGAAATTCGCAGGTCAGCGGTCCGCTTGGCCTTTTTTTTACACCTGAAGTAGATCATATTACCCAGGCAGAATGCTGGAAACAGGTGCTTGAAAATGCCGAGCAACAATGGGGGCCTTTTGCCATTATTCTTGCGAAAGAGTTTGGTAACGAGCAACAGGCTTCAACGATTAAAAAAATGAAAGCCGCCGGATTTAAAAGCGTATCCTCATTGCCGGTTATGATGATGCAAATTGAACCATCGTGGAATTCATTCGAGGATTATTTACTCGCCATGTCGGCAAAGTACCGGATCAGAGCAAAAGCAGCACGAAAGAAAGGCGCAAAAGTCAGTTCATCAAGTTGGGGGACAATTGAAATTCGAGAGCATCTGGACCAAATTGAGAATCTTTATCTGAATGTATACTCCAGAGCCCGCTTCAGACTGATGCGCATTGACCCGGTTTATTTTTTGAATCTTAAACACAATTTAGGCGATCGGTTCAAGTTTGAAGCATATCATACCAATGCTCAGCTTATTGGCTTCAGAACCTCCATTGATAATGGTAAAAGCCTGGATGCGCATTTAATTGGATTGGATTACGAGGCTAACAAGGAACATTCCTTATATATCAATATGTTGTACGATTACGTTGAGCATGCCATAGCAAACAATTTCTCTTCCATTGATTTTGGGCGCACAGCCATGGAAATTAAGTCAACTGTTGGCGCAGTTCCTGTTGATTTTACACCGCTTGTTAAAATCAGAAATCCTTTGCTCAACGGACTTACCTGCGTGCTCATGGAAAATACGGCTTCTGCATCCTGGATTCAAAGACATCCTTTTAAAGATTAGTTTGCTTTTTAATAAAAAATTAAACTAAATTCAACCTTTGTATTTTCTTTCAGGCTCTAATTAGCCCAAAGCAATACAGATGTTTACATTATCTATACCAGGCCTTTCTTTTATGGAAAGCACAAGCGGATTAAATCTTTTAATTGCTGATCGACTTCCGCTGTTTAGCAGCGGGATTCAGCATATGCTTATGGCAGAGGGTGGTTATGCCCGCATCGATGTAACCGACACACGAAAAGAACTACTTCAGTACGTTTCCTCCTTTATGTATGATGTTGTTCTGGTGGATACTCAGCTTGATAAAGCCGACGGCGTGGAGCTTTTACGACAAATAAGACAGTTTAAACCCCAACAGAAGGTCTTGTTCTTTGGCGACTGGAACAATGAGTTGTTTTTGCAGCAATGTTTGTTTATCGGATTGCAGGGATATCTTTTCAAACAAGTTAGTTTAAGAGAATTGAACCGGGCCATCAGGTCTGTGGCATCCGGAAACGAGTTCTTCTCGCGTGAAATTTCCAACAGGGTGTTTAAGATAGCCGGAAATCCCGGCGCATTGAGCGATTTACTCACCGGTAAGCTCAACGAAAGGGAATTGGAGGTCCTTAAACGGGTTGTACACCAATTCTCTAATCAGGAAATCGCCGACGATTTGCATATTAGTCTTTCGATGGTCAAAAAGTACAAAACCAGCCTGATGGAAAAAACATCCAGCCGAAATTCCGTCGGTTTAACGCTGTATGCCTTGGATAAAGGACTATTCTCCACCAACGATCTCATTTCCTCTTGAGGGTAAACTGTTAATAACAAGTTGAAAAATTCTATTGTTCTGATACTCAATTAACGCCTGCTGTACTAAAGTCACTCAAAACACTGTACCAAAAGACACTTGACAAAACATTGAATAACAAGCATCTTTGAATTGTAAAAACAACAGTCATATTATTTACTAATTATTAATTCTTTTTATTATTTGATCCGACGGGGTCACTATTATTCACATTCCACTATCAATGGAATATCACTTCATCAGCCGGGGAAGGTTGCCTCCGGCTGATGTTTTTTTTATTAGAATGCTTTATTTAAAGTTTGCAATACAAAAACCAGTTTGGTTTTGTTAATGCAAATGCGCGCCAATCAGGCTAATAAATTCTGCTCTTGTTTTTTCTTTCAAAAATTCTCCTGTAAATGCCGATGTGGTTGTAGAGGAGTTTTGTTTTTGAACGCCACGCATTTGCATGCAAAGATGTGATGCTTCAATCACCACTGCTACACCCAGGGGCTTGAGATTTTCTTCAATGCAGTCTCTGATTTGTGTGGTAAGTCGTTCCTGAACCTGAAGCCTTCGTGCAAAGGCATCCACAATTCTAGGTATTTTACTTAAACCAACAATGCGTCCGTCGGGAATATATGCCACATGAGCTTTTCCAAAAAAGGGAAGCAAGTGATGCTCGCATAAGCTGTAAAGCTCAATGTCTTTAACGATCACCATCTGACGGTATTCTTCTGTGAACATGGCCGAACGTAGAATTTCAGACGGATCAAGATCGTACCCGTGGGTGAGAAATTGCATGGCCTTCGCAACTCGCTCAGGTGTTTTTTGGAGTCCTTCCCGATCGGGATCTTCGCCAATCTCCTTCAATATCTCTCGGTACTTCACCGACATATCGTGAATTATACCGGTATTGTACCTGTCAATTTTCTGGTACCCTTCTGCCTCAAAAAAATCTTCTTCGGTCATCCATTCTGGGGTTTATTCACCATAATACTCTACTGAATTGTTTTCAGTTTCATGCAATTTGATGCTGTGCAGTAAGCAGTTATGCGATTTGATTACCGGATCCAGCTGCTGCCAGATTTTAATAGCCAGATTTTCAGTTGATGGCATAATGCCTTTCATGAAATCCACATCAAGATTCAGGTTTTTGTGGTCCAGCTTTTCTGTTACGTATTCTTTAATGATGTTGCTCAACACCTTCAAATCAATCACAAATCCGGTTACCTCGCTGGGCTCACCTTTTACTGTTACAAACAGGTTAAAATTATGGCCATGCCAATTTGTGTTGGCGCACTTTCCAAACACTTCAATGTTCTTTTCATCCGACCATTCCGGTCGGTGAAGCTTGTGGGCCGCATTGAAGTTTTCTCTTCTCGTTACGTAAATCATAAATTTGAAATCCGGTGCAAAGATAGTGAGCCTGATAATACATGCATTCAGGAATTTAACCCAGGTGACTCATTCAGGATCACGTTTCAGGAAGACAAATCCGTTTTTTTCGCCTAGGTATTGAATTCCGGGTTTAGCCAAAAATTCATCTGCATGCTGAATTTTACAAACAAAATAAGCCGGTTTATCAATGTTTCCGGTTAGTAACCAGCTTCTTAATGCATCAATGTGATAATATCCATCCTGCTCGAGGCTGTTCTTTAATTCGCTTTCGCTCAGACCTTGTTTTTTGAAATAAAAATATTGTGCATAGCTTTTAAAGCCGAGTGTTTCAACATATACATCTTTTCCTTCAAGTGATTTATAATGCTCGCAGGCTGCCTGCTGTGTATATCCCGCTATTTTAGCGGGAAAAATATACAGAAACAGGAAGGTGGATACCATGGTGAATCCTGAAAAGAACAAAAGAGTCGCCCTGTATGTCCCTTTTCCAAGATAGTATATTCCGCCGGCCAAGCCGGCTAACCAAATAAAACCGGGCAACATGTCAAAATAAGTCCATGCAACTTGTGCCTCGAGATTTGCTGCCGCAAAAGGATCTTTGAGTTTTGAAATGATGTATGATGTATGCATCCCCACCCAGGGCAGAGCCAACATTGCCAAACCAATCAGCATGCCCGGAACAACCAGCAACAAGGTTTGCAAGCGGGTCCATTTTTGCCGCCCCCTCAAGTATTCCTCCATGCTCATGGCCGCAATCGCGCTTAAAGGTAGATACGCCATGGAGCTGTAATGCACTATTTTGGTAGTAACCAGCGAAAACAAAATCATGACCACCCAGAATAAAATCTTCATCCAAAGCAGGAAATCAGGATCTTCTACTCTGAAATTGGGGTTTCGGAAAAGCGCTCTTAATCCGAGTAAGCTCATTGGGAAACAACCAATAAATACCACAACGAAGTGATAATAAATGGGTTGCTTGTGACCTGCATCAGGTGTTGAAAACAATCGTATTTGATATTCGATGAATTCACTTAAAAACCAGGGACCGTTTTTAATGGTTTCCACACCAAACCACAGGGCCGAGACTAGAAAAATACTGCATGCTGTTACCAACAAGTTGGGAAAACTAACTATGGGTCTGAATCGCTTGAATGCCCAGTAAATAAAGACAGTGAGCAATGCCAAAAGCAAGGCAACAGGACCTTTGGTAAGTATGGCTAGTCCTATAAAAATACCACTTAAAATGCTATATCGCCTTGCTTTTGTTTGTCCGTAAATTCGGGCTGCCTTCGCCATGTTCCAAACGCCTGCGAAAATAAAGGTGTTGAAAACGGGATCAATAATGCCTGATTTGAAATACACAAAAGGCAGAAAACTAACACCCATAAAGGCTGCCATTAACAAACCAAATCGCTCTGAACGCATTTTGCGACCTATTTCAAACAACATCAGCAGATTGATAATGCCAAAAACGGCATTCGGAAATCGTGCTGCGTATTCATTGATTCCGAAAAGCCACATGGATGCTGATTGCAGCCAGAAAAACAAAGGGGGCTTTTCCCAAAACGGCCTGAAATTGATTTGAACCCTGAAGTAATCGCCCGTAAGCAGCATTTCTCTGGCCGACTCTGCAAAGTTCACCTCGTCCCAGTCAAACAATGGAGCTTCACCTAAAAAAGGGAAGTAAAGCAAGGCTCCGGCAAGAACCAACAACAAACGGTATTGATTGGATTGTATCATCTTCGAATCAGTCGGCGTTCAAGTTTAATAAGCTTGCCCAAGGTTAGATATTCGACAACAAGTTGCGAAATGAGTCCTAGAAAAATTCCGGCAGCAAGATCTTCGGGAAAATGATGGAACAGGTAAACACGTGTGTAAGGAACAATTAAGAGACCTGCCAAACAAAGCACAGTTATGAATAGATTTCTGCTTCGAAATGCTAAAAAGGTCATCAATGCAGCAGCGGTTGCTGAGTGTCCCGAAGGAAAACTACGATTTTCATGCGGCTTTAACTCCGCAGGTACCTCGAGTGGGATTTCTTGTTGTTTAAACCATTTAACAGGACGGGCAACATCAGTGAATACTGTGTTTTTTAATCCCTGCACTAGCAGGCCACT
>Ga0169931_10015166_pt1 | contig 10341 bp, 4 predicted proteins | sample Kivu_15m_20L_FD_129675 | JGI IMG/M metagenome (GOLD analysis project Ga0169931, IMG submission 129675) | Freshwater microbial communities from Lake Kivu, Western Province, Rwanda to study Microbial Dark Matter (Phase II) - Kivu_15m_20L... | ecosystem: Environmental > Aquatic > Freshwater > Lake ... | reverse complement strand
TCGCCGACAACGGCCCGACCTGGCACGGCTGAAGCGCGCCCGCAGCGTCGCGTACGGGCTGCCGACCGCCCGCCGGTTGGAGGGCGGCCGAACAGGGCCGCGGCGAGGGGCCGCGGCGAAGGGAGGCGGCGGGCGCGTGGTCGCCGCGGCCCCGTCGCGCCGTCGAGGAGGACCTCCCGATTGCTTGCACCGGAAATCGTTCCTAAGGTGGAACGAAGGGGGCGCTCCGCGGCGGGCCTCCTCCGACCTCCCAGGGCCTCTTCGATGATCTTTCCAGCACGTCGATCCCGAGTCGCGCGAAGCGTTTGCGGGCTGGCGGTGCTCGGCGCCTGGATCGGTGGGACGTCGCTGCCTGGCGCCGCGGGCGGGACGCGTTCCTACCACATCGGCAACAGCCTGACCTGGGACAGCCACCCGCTGGGAGTCGCGGCCTTGGCCCGGACGCAGGGCTTCGACCACGAAGCCGGCTACCACATCCGCTGCAACTCGTCGCTCAACGGCATCGTCGCCAATCCGTTCAATTCCTGCATTTCGTTCCCCACCCCCTACTTGAGCTTCTCGACGGCGCTGGAGGGCTTTGCCTGGACGGCCGTGACCATGCAGCCCTATCCGATGCCTGGCGTCAGGTCGACGCTGGGCACCGACGCACGCGCCGTTCTCGACTTGATCGATCTGACCCGCAGGAATCCAGCCAACTCGGCGACGACGTTCTACGTGTTCGCCACCTGGCCCGACGCGTGGAACTACGACGCGGCGTGGAATCGCGAGGTTGCCGACAGTCCTGAAACGCCGACCGTGCCGTCGCGGGAGTACTTCGATCTGCTTGTCGACCGGGTGCGGGGCTCCACCGACGCACGCGTGGGGCTGATTCCCCTGGGCGAAGTGTTCTACCGGTTGGGCCTCCGCATGGAGGCGGGCGACCTACCCGGTTGGGAGAGTCGCGACGCGCTGTTCCGCGACGGCCGTCATCTGACCCAGGACGCCGGCAGCTACGTCGCGGCAGCGGCCGTCTACGCCACGCTCTTTGGATTCCCGCCGCACGGGCTGTCGAAGCCCCCCGGGTTGTTCGGCGAAGCTGCCTCGTTCTCCGCGGAATTCGAGGCCCTCGTCCATGACACGGTCTGGGACGTGGTGTCGACCCATCCGGCGGCCATCCGGATGACGGCCGACGCCGATTTCGACCGCGACGGCCGCGTCGCCTTCGCCGACCAGCGGACATGGGAGACCCGTTTCGGCGTCGATGCGATTGCCGATTTCGATCGCGACGGAACGTCGTCGGGACTCGACCTGCTCGGTTGGCAACGGGCGTCGCCGGGCCCCCGGCCGGCCCCCGCCGATTTCAACCGCGACCAGCGGATCGACGCCGACGACGCGGCGGTCTGGGAGGCCGCGTTCGGCAACGGCCCCGCGGGCGACGCCAACCGCGACGGACGGACGGGGGGGAGCGACCTGCTCGCGTGGCAGCTCACGCAAATGCTGTCGGCGGCCTTCGTGGCCGATTTTTCGGCGGACGGACGGGTCGACGCCGACGACATGCTGCGATGGGAAGCGGCCTACGGAGCGGCCTACGGAGCGGTCGACGGAACGGGCGCCGACGCCGACGCCGACCAGCGCGCCGGCGGCAGCGATCTGCTGGCTTGGCAGCGGTTCGCCGACTTTCCGGAGGCTGCTTGGGCGGCGACCGCGGCGACGAGCCTCTCCGTGCCGGAACCGGTGTCGGCCGCGTTGCTGACCGCAGGCTGCGTCGCGGTGCTCGTGCGCGGCCGTGGCCGCAGGACCCGTTGCCGGCGCGGTTGACCGGCCGCCGTTGCTCGGCCCGTCGCCGGGATGCCGTCGGCCCTGTCGACGACGCCGATCGCGGCGTCGCGGGATCGCGCGGTGCGACGGCCACCGGGCGCCGCCGCTTACAGGGGAGGCGTCGTGCTGGCCAGGAAGGCGAACAGGTCCCGAATCTGCTCGTCGCTCAACCCGTCGAGCAGTCCCTCGGGCATGAGCGACTGGTCGCTGGCGGCGAGGTGCTCGATTTCCTCGCGGGGAAGGGATTGCAGAATGCCGTCGGCGCCCCGCAGCAGAAGCGCCGTCGACGTCTCTTCCACTTTGAAGCCCGACAGCACCCGTCCGTCGGCGGTGACCGCCACGTACGATTCGTAGCCTTCGCGGATCTCCGCCGCGGGTTGGACGACGGCGCGGAGCATGCGGGCCAGGTGTCCGCGATTGTACGCCGTGAGATCCGGACCGATTTCTCCCCCCTGTTCGTACAGCCGGTGGCATTTGCCGCATTGGCCCGCGCGGTGGAACACGTCGCGCCCCCGGACCGCGGAGCCCTCGCCGGCCCGGATCATCGCGGCCAACTGCTCCAGTCGCTGCTCCGCGTCGGAGGTCGCGGCGGCGGCCAGGGGGAGCAAGGCGTCGAGTGCCGGGCCTCGTGCGGCGGCGACCTGCCGCATCCTGCGCCGCGCGTCCTGGTCCACGAGGCCCGGAGCGACGCGGCCGCTGGCCACGGCGTCCAGCAGCGTTTCCGCCCAGGGGCCGCGGCTCGCGAGGACGCCGACCGCCTGGTCCCGCAGGTCGTCGTCCAGTGCGTCCCACCGCGCGAGGATCTGCGGAGCGATCTCGGCACGGGCGAAGTGCTGCAAAGCCGCCAGGGCCGCCCGGCGAATCGCAGGGACTTCCGGGGCCTGCAGCAAGGCGACCAAGTGCGGCGGCGTCTCGTCGGGCGCCGCGCGGACGGAGCCCAGGGCGTCGATCAGCGACAACCGCTGCTCGACCGGCGCGTCGCCGCGGGCGACGACTTCCAGCGCGGCGGGATAGGCGTCGGCGTGCCCGCCGCGGACTGCCAACAGCAGCGCGTAGGGTCCGCCGTCGCGCGCCAATTCCTCGGCGAGCTCCCAGGGCAACGCGGGCAAACCGCGCCCGGCGTAAGCGGAGGCGAACGCCGCGACAAGCTCGGTCCGATCGGCAGGCGTCGGGGCGACGCGGAGCAATTCGCCGCACCGCTGCAGATCGGACTCCCTGCCGCGCAGCGCGTGACGGCGGATCAGGTTCTGGGGAATCGACCAGCCGCCGACCTCCAGCGCGGTTTGCCACAGCGCCGGGTTCTCGACCAGCGCGGTACGCAGCGCTTCGTGGTCGGCATGCGCTTCGATCGACCACCATACCGTGCGCGGAAGGAGCGGGTCGTCGGCGTCGGCGGAGCGGGAGAGCATCGCCTCCAGCACCGGAACGGCCACTTCCGCCGGCAAGCGCTGGCACGAGGCCGCCAACTGGCACCGTACCTCCGGGTCGGCTTCGCTCCGAGCGAGGTCGCACAACCGCGCCGCCAGCGGCCCCGACGCCGCGGGCTGGTCGCCCAGCAGGTGCAACGTCCAGCGGCGGACATGCGGCTGCGGGCGCCGAAGTCCGGCGGCAAAATCATCGGCAGTCAGGCCCGCGGAGAGATGCAGCGCCCACAGGGCATGCAGGGCCTCGGAGTCCGTTGCTGCGGCCAGACGTTCGCGGAGCCAGGGGGCGAGCGAGGCGTCGCGTCGGTCTCCGAGCAGGCGGAGCGCCTGCATGCGGCGCCACCGATTGCCGTCGTGCAGGCTGCGCTCGGCCAATTCCCTTGTCGTCAAGCCTCCCAAATCCTCGGGCTTGTGCGGCTGCCAATCGAGGCCGCTGAGCCGATAGACACGGCCCAGCTCCGGATTCGTGCGGCCCGCGCTGCCGAGCTTGTGGTCCGCCTGCTCGGCGTGCCAATCGGCGACGTACAACGCTCCGTCGGGCGCCAATTGGATGTCGACGGGGATGAACCAATCTCCGCGACCTCCGCCGCTCTCGACGAGAATCCCCGCGTCGTCCGTGCGGAACGTCGATCCGTGGGGCGCCGCGCGGCTGGCGAGGATCTTGTGCTCCACGGGGTTGATGGCCACCATGGCTCCGCGGTAGCGGGAGGGCAAATGGTCCGCTTCGTAGAAGCAGAAAGCGTGCGTGAACCGCTGCGACGGATTGGCGGCCATGGCCGGGTGATGGTCGAAAGCGAAACGGTTGGACAGCTGGCCGTGCTTGCCGAAGGTTTTGCGGTAGTAGCCCCCCTGTACGTAATGGAATCCGCGGGTGTCGCCGCCGTTGTGGCCGGAAAAGACGCGTCCGCACGCGTCGATTTCGACGCCGAATGCATTGCCCCCGCCCTCGGCGTAGATTTCGTAGATTCTCCGCTCAGGATGGTATCTCCAGATGTTTTGTCCCATGCTGTGCCGGGGAGGCGTCGCCGTCTGCGGCCGCCCGTCGGCGTCGTGGACGACGATCGCACTGCTGACGGTGCTTCCCTGGGCGCCGTAAATCCACCCGTCGGGGCCCCACCGCAGACTATTGGCCAGCGAGTGCGAATCCTCGAAGCCGAAGCCCGAGAGGAGCAATTCGGGCCGTGGGGCGTCGGGACGGTCGTCGCGGTCGCGGTCGGCGTAGAACAGCAGGTAGGGCGGGTTGAGGACGAAGACGCCGCCGCGCCCCGGCAGCGCGGCGGTCGCCAGATTGAGTCCGTCCAGAAACGTCGTCTCCCGCTCGTAGACGCCGTCGCCGTCGGCGTCTTCGTGGATGGTGATCCGGTCCCGGCCGCGAAAAGGGGATGCGGCGTCGTGCGGCGGCGGCGGCGCAAAGGGCGGATCGTACACGTTCCGCCAGACCGAATCGCGGCTGAGCAGTTTCAGCCCGGCGGGCCAGGGATACTGCCGGTACTGCACGACCCACAGTCGGCCGCGCTCATCGAACGTCAGGTACAGAGGATTGGCAACCGCCGGTTCCCGGAGCACCGGTTCGAACCGCAGGTCGTCGACGACGCGCAGTTCCGCAGCCTGCTGGGCGACCCGCAGCACAAACGTCTCGGCCTGCGGCGCGGCAGGCTCGGCCGTCGACTCGCGACCCTCGAGTGCCGCCAGGAACCCGACCAGCAAGCTTGGAAACGTCGCCCGGCTGCACCCCATCGCGCTGCTGCCTTCGAGAGGACCCGACAACCGGCGGCCGCGCTGCGATCGGCGCGGCACGCCTGCGTGCGTCGTTCCGCTGACGCTACCACTCCTCGATCCGCGGGGCAAGCACCGGCCGCCTGTGCCTCGTTGCGGCCGCTCCCGCCGGCCCCGCGGGGTCGCCGGCCGGTTGCCGGAGCCTCGCGGCAGGCCCGCCCCGCCGCGGCCCCGAAGAGATCGCGCGTCGAAGAGATCGCGGCGTCGAGGAACGACGCGGCGACCGCGCCGCAAGCCGTCGCAGCGCGGTCGCACATCGAGCCCGCCGCGGGCACAGCCGCGGCGAAAATCGGCGACCGCGGCCACTCGCCGTCGTCGGCCGGCTTGAGCGCAAGTCGTGCGTTCGCAGCGAGGCGTGAGCGGTCGAGCAACCGGAACCGCCCGCTTTGCGCGGGGACGAGCCGGAGCCGCCGCGCGGGGGGGGGGACTGGCCGCGGCCGCGGTTACTCGGGCAACGAAGCAGGACGCCGGAGCGTCCGCAAGAAGGCGATTCCCAGCGCCGCCGCCGTGAGCGGCAGTGCCGCGCCCAGCAGCACGTCGCCCAGCGATTTCGCGGAGGCCGACCCGACGGACGCCAGCACCAGATAGCTCGTATACGCCACGTAATACGCGAGGAACAAGCCTCCTTCCCACCGCGCGATGCACCTCCCTGTGAGGAAGACCGGCAGGCAAACGCACGCCGTGGCGATCATGACGGGGATGTCCAGCCGCATCGCTTCACCGGAGACGCCTACTCCGTGCGAGGCGACCACCGCCGACGAGCCGAGCACCGCGAGGATGTTGAAGATGTTGCTGCCCACCACGTTCCCCACGGCGATGTCGCGCCGGCCCCGGAGGCTCGCCACGATCGAAGTCGCCGCTTCGGGGAGCGACGTGCCTGCCGCGACGATCGTCAGGCCGATCACCAGTTCGCTGAGCCCCCATCCTCGCGCGATGGCGACGGCTCCCTCGACGAGCCAGTGGGCGCCCAGCGCCAGCAGCAGCAATCCCGCCGCCGCCGATCCGACTTGGCCCCACCACGGTCCGCCAACCGAATCGACGGCCGCGTGCTGCTCCGACGGAGCGCTTCGCTCCGGCTGCGGGTGCTCGCGGCGACCTGCCGCCACGCACCAGAGCGTGTATCCGACCGCGCCGGCCAACAACAGCGTCCCGTCAACGCGTCCCAGAGATCCGTCGAGGGCGAGCAGCGGCAGCAAGAACGACGTGCCGATCATCAGCGGAATGTCCCGCCGCAGCAGGGGGCCGGCGACGGAGAGCGGCGACGCCAGTGCCGACGCCCCCAAAATAAAGAGCACGTTGAAGATGTTGCTCCCCACGACATTCCCCAGGGCGATGTCGGCGCGTCCGCTCCAGGCCGCTTCGGTCGAGACTGCCAACTCAGGCGAGCTCGTCCCGTAGGCGACCACCGTCAGGCCAACCACCAACGGCGAGATCCGCCAGCGGAGGGCCAGAGCCGATGCCCCGCGCACAAGCAGTTCAGCGCCCGCGACCAACGCGACGAGTCCCGCCGCCAGCGTGACGAACGACAAGAGCATGGCAACGACCGAAGGGGAAAGGGAGCGAGCCGCCCGGCGTGCCGCAGGGCAAGGCGATTTCTCCACGGTCCGCGGCGGCGCGTCAAGGCGGTGTGCCGTCGCCCGGCGGCCTTGCAGCCCCCCCAATCGCTCCGGAGGCCCAGGGGCCCCAAGCGTCTGCACAGGACACGAGAGGCTGCCCCGGGGCGGCGACGTGATGGCCGAGCCCTCGCTCCCCCCCCAACCCCAGCCCCCCAACCCCAGCCCTTCGGGCGACCGCGAAGCAGCCACCTCGGTTTTGGCACGCGGTTTGCTGAGAGCAATCGCGAGACCACTTCCCCCGCAGGCCCGGTCGGGGCTAGAATAACGCCAGCCTGGGGTCGATGGGCCCCCGAAAGGAGCGCCGTTCGTCGATGGATCGCAGCCCCGGTGGATCATCCAAATCGCTGGCCGTTCTGGCCGTCGCTGCGTTCCTGGCGCCGATCGTGGTGCTGTTGGCGGGGCAAGCCATCCGCAGCAACCGCAACGAGGTCGCCGACTGGCTTCCGGCGAGCTACGACGAGACGGCGCGTCTGAAATGGTTCCGCGGCCGTTTCTTGGCCGACCAGTTCGTGATCATCAGCTGGGAAGGCTGCACGCTGGGCGAGGCGGAGAACGGCTTGGCTGACGATCCGCGGATCGAGCGGCTGGTGCGGGCGCTCCGTGCGGCGCGGCTGCCTGATGCCTCCGGCGGCGCCGGCGAGGCGTGCTTTGCCGACGTCACCTCCGGCCGCGAGACGCTCAAGCGACTGACCTCCTCGTCAGCCGCCATTCCCTACCACCTGGCCGTCAATCGCCTCAAAGGCATCCTGATCGGTCCCGATGGCAAGCAGACCTGCGTGCTGGCAACGCTTTCGCGAGGCATGGAACGGCGCTTTCGCGAAGCGGTGGGACGGGGGGCCGCCGGTCCCCTGGGCTTCCGCAAACGTCCTCCCACGCCCCTCTACGTGGCGCTGCAGCAGGCGGGCATCCCGGTGGACGAGGTCCGCCTCGGCGGTCCGCCGATCGACAATGTCTCGATCGACGAGGAGGGCGAACGGACGCTGGGTCTGCTCGCGGCTCTTTCGGGCGCCTTCGGCATCGGGCTCGCGTGGCGGTCGCTGCGCAGCTTCCGCATGACGATGGTGGTCTTTGGCTGCGGAGTGGCCAGTGCCGCGCTGTCGCTCGCCCTGGTTCCGCTCACGGGCGGTGCGGTCGACGCGATTCTGATGTCGATGCCGGCGCTGGTCTACGTGCTGGCCGTCTCGGGGGCGATCCATTTCATCAACTACTACCGTCAGGCCGCCGAAACGCACGAGCTTCACGAAGCCGTCGACCAGGCCCTGCGACACGCCTGGCGCCCGGCCTTGCTCTGCTCCGTGACGACGGCGATCGGACTAGCCTCGCTCTCGACGAGCGACATCGTGCCGATCTGCCGCTTCGGCCAGTATTCGGCCGCGGGCGTCATGGCGACGCTGGCGATCGTCTTTACGGTGCTGCCCGCCTACCTGCTCAACTGGCCGTGGCGGCCGACCGACAAGTTGCCGTCCGACGAACCTTCCTCGGAAGACCACATCGAGAACATCTGGACGCGGTGGACGCATCTGCTCGGCCAGCACCAGTGGCTGGTGATGGGGGGCTGCGTGGCGGCGATTGTGGCGTTGTGCGCCGGCTTGCCGCGCGTCACGACGTCGATCGACCTGCTGAAGCTGTTCAGCCCCGATGCGCGGCTCGTTCAGGATTACGCCTGGTTCGAGCAGCACCTGGGGCGCCTTGTTCCGCTGGAGCTGGTGCTGCGATTTCCCGCCGGCAACATGCAGGAGCAGTTGCCCGCCGACGCGCCGCTGGCTCAGGTGATCGAAAGCCACTCGCTGCTGGAGCGGCTCGACCTTGTGGATACGGTCCAGCGGGCCGTCGACGAAACCCTCGGGCCGGAAGGGAAGAATCTGGCGGGCGCCTCGATGTCGGTGGCCACCTTCACGCGCCCCGTCGGCCGTCCGGGCCTGGGATACGGCCGCACGACCGAGCGCTACGCCGCCGCCGAAGCGCTGCTGGCGCATCGCGACGATTTGGTCGACACGGGATTCCTGCGGATCGACCAGGAGACGGGCGAGGAGTTGTGGCGGGTCAGCCTCCGCGTGGCGGCGTTCCACAAGGTGGATCATGGACAAATCGTCGACGAGTTGCGGTCGGCCGTCGATCCGGTCTTCGTCGCTCGCCGCAGCGCGCTGAACGCTCTCCGCAGCCTGACGGCGGCCCGCGGCAAGCTGCCGTCGGGCAGTCGCGTCGTTCTGCTCTGCCCGGAGGGGATCGACCCGTGGGCGAAATGGACCGCGCAAGCCCTCGCCAGCAAGAACATTCTGGCCGCCGCCGTCAGCAAAAAGCCTGCCGAACTCGATGCCGCCGCACTGGAGGCGATCAAGGCCCGCGACGGCGTCGTGCTGGGCAGGGGGACGACCCCGGAAGACGTCGCGCGGCTGCAGGCGGCCGGAGCGGTCATCTTGGCCGACTACGAGGATCGACCCGCCTCGGCCGACGGCAGCGACGTGGGCATCGTCTACACCGGCGCCGTGCCGATCGTCTACAAGGCCCAACGCGCGCTGCTGGACAGCCTGATCCAAAGCACCTGGTGGTCCTTCGCCTCGATCACGCCGCTGATGATGTTCGTCTGCCGCAGCTTCCTGGGCGGCGCGATCGTGATGGTCCCCAACGTCTTGCCGGTGCTCGTCGTGTTCGGCGGCATGGGCTGGATGGGGGTGCCGGTCGACATCGGGTCGATGATGGCAGCCAGCATTGCGTTGGGCGTCGCGGTCGACGATACGATCCACTTCCTCGCCTGGTTCCGCGACGACCTGCACCATTTCCCCGAACGCTGGCAGGCCGTCGAAGCCGCTTTCGGCCGCTCCGCGACGCCGACCCTGCAAGCCGCGCTCATCAATGGCCTCGGGCTGTCGGTCTTTGCCGTCAGTTCGTTCACCCCCACCCAGCGATTCGGCTGGTTGATGCTCGCGATCCTGATCGTCGGAGTCGTGGCGGAATTGGTCGTCCTGCCCGCCATCCTTCTCAGCCCGCTGGGGAAGGTCTTCCACACCCAGTCGCTCAAGGTCGTGTCGCCCGACGACGCCGAAAACGGCGCCCGCAGCGACGCCCCTTCCGCCGCGTGAGACCGGCCACGGAGGCGCCCGAGCGGGCCTTCTTGCAGCATCTGCCGGCCGGCCCCCGCTTCCTTGCGCGTCGGCTTCGCGCGTCGGCTTCGCGCGTCGGCTTCGCGCGTCGGCTTCGGCGAGACCGTCGACGCGGTCCGAGCCGTCGCCCCGGCCTCTCAGTACTGCCAGCCGAGGCCCACGTTGGAAAAGAAGTTCGCCGCGTCGTCGCTGAGCCCCCAGCCGACGCGGAGGCCGACTTCCAGATCCGGCGACACGAGGTAATGCGCCCCAGGGCTGAAGTAGGACGACGCTCGGGCCGGATCGCGCCCCGAAGAATAGATGCCGAAGTACTCCGTATGCGCCGTCCACCGCTCGCTCAGTTCGACCTTCAAGACGGTCGACGGGGCCCACATCCCGAACCGCTCTTCTTCAAGCGATCCGCTGCCGTACCGCACCGCCGAGTCCCACTGCCAGCCTGCGAGCAGTTCCCAACCCCAGACGTAGGCCCCGATCACCCGGGAAGCCGTCTCCGGACCGCTCGTGGGGGTGGTTCCGCTAAGAATCGCGGAGCTGCGCGGCATCCAGCCCTCCTGCTCGGTCAGCCAGGCTTTGACGCCGTACAGCACGTTCGCCTCGGTCACCACCTCGCCCGATGCCAGCCGGTCG
>Ga0169931_10015165_pt1 | contig 10342 bp, 5 predicted proteins | sample Kivu_15m_20L_FD_129675 | JGI IMG/M metagenome (GOLD analysis project Ga0169931, IMG submission 129675) | Freshwater microbial communities from Lake Kivu, Western Province, Rwanda to study Microbial Dark Matter (Phase II) - Kivu_15m_20L... | ecosystem: Environmental > Aquatic > Freshwater > Lake ... | reverse complement strand
CGCGCTCCTCGCGCTGCTCCCCCTCGCCTCCTGCACGTCCATGAACTCGCACCACGCCGCAGCCGCACCGGCTCGTGACCTGCACTCCTTCGGCGAGCCCGCGCGCGTGCGCGTGCGGCACGTCGCGCTCGACCTCGAACTCGACTTCGCGCGCCGCTGCGCCGCAGGAAGCGTGCGCCTCGATCTCGAACGCACGGACCGTTCCGCGCCGCTCGTGCTCGACAGCGACTCGCTCGAGATCCTCGGTATCGTCGGCTCGAACGGAGGCACGCGCGCGCATCGGCTCGCCGAGCGCGATCCGGCACTCGGCTCGCGGCTCGAGGTCGAGCTCGCGCCGGGCGACACGTCTGTCACGATTCGCTATCGCACCACCGCAGGCGCGCAGGCGATGCAGTGGCTCGAGCCCGAGCAGACGAGCGGCGGGCGTCGGCCGTTCCTCTTCACGCAGGGCCAGTCGATCCTGACGCGCAGCTGGATCCCGCTGCAGGACTCGCCCGGCGTGCGCGTGACTTACGAAGCGACCGTTCGCGCGCCGGAGGGGCTTGTCGCCGTGATGAGCGCCGAGCAGCTTGGCCGCGACGAGCGCGGCGCGTGGCGCTTTCGCATGGGCGAGCCGATCCCGCCCTACCTGATCGCGCTCGCCTGCGGCGACCTCGAGTTCCGCGAACTGTCGGCGCGCACGGGCGTGTGGGCCGAGCCTGGCATCGTCGAGGGCGCGCGCGATGAGCTCGTCGACACGGAAAACATGGTGCAGCAGGCCGAGGCACTCTTCGGCGCGTACCGCTGGGGACGCTACGACCTCGTGATCCTGCCGCCGTCGTTCCCGTTCGGCGGCATGGAGAATCCTCGGCTCACGTTCGCGACGCCGACGATCCTCGCGGGCGATCGCTCGCTCGTCGGCCTCGTCGCGCACGAACTCGCGCACTCGTGGTCCGGCAACCTCGTCACGAACGCGACGTGGCGCGACTTCTGGCTCAACGAGGGCTTCACCGTCTACTTCGAGCAGCGCATCATGGAGCGCGTGTTCGGCGCGGAGCGCAGCGCGATGGAAAAGGTGCTCGCGCGACGCGACCTCGAGCTCGAGCTGGCCGAGCTTGCCCCGTGGCAGCAGGTCCTGCACTGCGACCTCGCCGGTCATCACCCCGACGACGGCTTCAGCGCGGTGCCCTACGAGAAGGGCGCGCTGTTCCTGCGCCGCATCGAGCAGCTCGTCGGGCGTGACGAGTTCGATCGCTTCCTGCGGGCGTGGTTCGACGGCCACGCTTTCGAGAGCGTCACGACCGAGGAGTTTCTCGTATCGCTCGATCGCGAGTTGCTCGCGCGCCACCCCGATGCCGCCGCGCAGCTCGACCTGCAGGCGTGGCTGTATGCGCCGGGCCTGCCGACCGATGCTCCGCGCACGGAGTCGACCTTGCTCGCCGCCGTCGACCGCGAGGTCGAGCGCTGGAATCGCGAGACGCCGGCGAGCGAGCTCGACACGACCGGTTGGGTCACGCAGCAGTGGCTGCGCTTCCTCGATGCACTGCCCGACGAGCTGCGCGTGACCCAGCTCGCCGAGCTCGACCGCACGTTCCGCTTCACTCAGTCCGGCAACAGCGAGATCCTGTGCGCGTGGCTCGTGATCTGCGCACACAATCGCTACGGAGCGGCGGACAAGGCCATGGCGGAGTTCCTGCTGCGCGTCGGACGGCGCAAGTTCCTGAAGCCCATCTACGCTGAGCTGGCGAAGACGCCTGAGGGACTGCGGCGGGCCAAGGAAATCTACGCGCTCGCGCGGCCGCGCTACCACGCGGTGGCGACGCGCACGCTCGACGAGCTGCTCCAGTGGGGGCTTGCCCGATGAACTGTGCGCGGGAGCACAAGATCGTCGCGCACTCGAGCAGAAGCTCAACGCTCTCGGTCGCGAGGGCCGGGAGCTCGTCAGCTTGCTCGCCACGACCGACGGCGGGGGCGAGTCGAACGGCCTGCTCGCGGTGTTGAAGCGCGACGCCTGAGTGCGCGCTACTTCAGGCGTGCGAGCTTCGTGATGCGCCCGAGGTAATTCCAGTCGAGCACGTACACGTCGCCGTTCGGCGCGAAGTGCGCGCAGTGGGGCGAGAGGAATTCGCCGTCCTTCCACTGTTCGCGCGGGACGCCGTTCTGGGCGCGCTTCTGCGGATCCGGGTTGTCGCCGAGGTGCGCGAGCACCTCGAGCTTGCGATTCATGACCGTGATCCGACCTGCGAGGTCGGCGATCACCGTGCGATCGCCCTGCTGGTGCAGGTGGCAGGGACGGCGCACGTCCGTGGCGACGATCCCGAGCGGCTGGCCCTCGAGCGAGAACGACTGCACGCGCTGATTCTCGCGGTCGGCGACGAGCAGCACCGGCTCCTTCCCGCTCGCATCGATCCAGATGCCGTGCGGCGTGCGCAGCTTTCCGAGCTCGCTGCCCGGACCACCGAACGTGCGCACGTACTTGCGATCGCGATCCCACTGGTGGACGTACGAGCGCCCATAGCCGTCCGCGACGTAGAGCGTGCCATCCGCCGCCACCGCGACGCTCGTCGGCGCGTACTGGCCAGCGTTGTCGTAGACCTTGGCCTCCTCGGGCCACGGCAGCGTCCACAGGATCTCGCCGTCGAGCGTGCTCTTGAGCACCTCGTGTCGCCCCGTGTGCGCGAGGTACAGGAACTCGGCGTCGCCTTCCTTCACGAGGCACATGCCGTGCAGCCCGCCCGCGAGCTCCTTGCCCCACGCCTTCACGAACGTCCCGTCCGCCTCGAACACGATCACGGCGTTCTCCGTATCCGTGTTCATGTACACGCGCCCCTTCGAGTCGACGACCACGCAGCCGTGCGTGTTGCCGAAGCTCATGCCGTCGGGCAGCTTGCCCCAGCCCTTCTTCCACTCGTAGCTGACATGTTCGCTCGAGAGCACGACGCGCTCGTCCTGCGGCGCGCGAAACGCAGCCACAGCGAGCAGGGCGGAGCAGGCGACGGCGAGCGCGAGGCGCGGATGCTTCATGCCGCAAGGCTAGCAACGCTGCGCGCCGACTCGCCTAGGTTGACGCCGCCGCGCCCCGTCCCGATGCTCTCGCCGCGATGGCCCCGCCGCTCGACACGGTCCTGTTCGACCTCGATGGCACGCTGATCGACTCGATCGAGCTCATCCGCCGCAGCTACGTGCACACGCTCGAGGCCCACGGCCTGCCGCAGTCCGACCCCGCTTTCTGGCTCGCGGGTCTCGGCCGCCCGCTGCGCTGGCAGTTCGCGCAGTTCACCTCGGATTCCGACGAGATCGAGCGCATGGTCGCCACCTACCGCGTCCACAACCGCGCGCACCACGACGCGCTCGTCTCCGCCTTCCCCGGCGCCGTCGAGGCCGTGGCCGAGCTGCACTCGCGCGGACTGCGCCTTGGCATCGTCACGAGCAAGATGCGCGACGGCGCCTACCGCGGCCTGCGCTCGTGCGGCTTCCGCGAGGAGTGGTTCAGCGCTGTGGTCGGCGCCGACGACGTCACGGAGCACAAGCCGCACCCCGAGCCCGTTGAACGCGCGCTCGCCTTGCTCGGCAGCCACGCGTCGCGCGCCGTGATGGTCGGCGACTCGCCCCACGACCTCTCTTCCGGCCGCTCCGCCGGAACCCGCACCGCCGCCGTCGCTTGGGGCCCCTTCCCGCACGCCACCCTGCGCGCCACCATCCCCGACCACTGGCTCGCGACTCCCAACGACATCGCCACCCTCGCCTGAAGCTCGCAGCAACAACGCCTTCGAGTTCAGGCTCGGCCCTGTGAACTGAGCCCGCAAAAGCACAGCGGGCGGCCCGATTGGACCGCCCGCCGTGATGTGGACCTCACCGGCTCGCGCCGGTGGTTCCGCGATCGTTCAGATCACGGGACGTAGGTCATCTCGATGCCGTTCGACAGGTTCGTCGACTTGCCAGCCGGCGGGTCGCGGAACCACGCCTGAACCTGCGCGAGGCTACCCGCAGACCACGGGTTGCCGAGCGCCGTCGGGTTGGCGGCCTGGAAGGCGTTCCAGTTCAGCGTGAGCGTGCCGTCGCAGGCGCCGACGGTGCCGCCGGAGTTCTGCGTCGTCGTGCGCTGGGTCGGAGCCTTCACGCAGAGGAAGCTGCTGGCGTTCCAGGCAGCGGTCTGACGGCCCGTGATCGAGTAGAAGATCAGGCCCGACTTCTGGCCTTCGACGTTCGCCACGTTGATGGTGCAGGGCACCGCAGCCGTGACGCTCGGGTTCGCGGTGGCCGAGATCGTGGCGTCGCAGCCGTTCGTCGTCGTGCCCGCCGTGCAGTACTGGACCGGGAGCGCCGGGCCGGTGTCGAAGCAGATCTTCCAGTCGTCGAGCTGACCCGAGTCACCGCCGACCCAGTCATAGATCGTCAGTTCCCAGTTGCCGCTCGCGACCGGGATCGAGCCCAGCGGCGTGTTGTCGACGCTGCTCGTGCCCGTCGGCCAAGTGCCGAAGTCCTGGATGTAGTCGCCCGGCGGGATGTCACCCGAGGTCGGGCAGGTCGGCCACACCGGAGCCGCTTCGTAGATCGAGTAGACGCCGTTCAGGTCGCAGCCGCCCGGTGCCGCAGGACGGCACAGGATGTTGTGCGACGTGCCGGCCGGGCTCTTCAGGATGACCTGAATGTCGTTGATCCACGTGTGCTGGATCGTGCTGAAGTCCAGCACGACCTTGACGATCTTCGTCGCGCCCGGGGGCAGCGTGACGTTGTAGCTGCTGACGTACGGGCTCGCCGGGAAGGTGGTCGGGAACACGGGACCGCCCGTGCCGCCCGTGCCGCTCGCCGGGACCATGCCTACGAACGTGCCGTTGGCCACGCACGCCGACGCCGGCGGAGCGCCGAGGTCGTTGTAGGTGCGGGTCGCCGAGTAGGAGCTGAAGATCGTGTTGCCAACGTACTTGGCGCGGACCTTCCACACGTGGGCGCCCGCCGTCGAGGTCGTCAGGGTGTAGTTGTTGGTCGTCGCCGGGAAGACCGTGCCGTCGACGTCGACGTCATAGCCCGAGGCCGTCGCGATGGCGTTCCACGTCAGCGTGACGACGGGGCCGAACACAAACGCGCCGTCCGCCGGGGTGGCGAGCGTCGGGATGACCGGTCCGAGGTCGTTGAACGTGCGCGAGGCCGAGTAGGCGCCGACCAGCGGGATCGTCGACCAGTTGGCGCGCACCTTCCAAGTGTGCGTGCCGATCGCCGAGGTGTAGGCGTAGCTGTTGGTCGTCGAGCTGAAGACCGTGCCGTCGACATCGATGTCGTAGCTGGTCGCACCGGCGACCGCACCCCAAGTCAGGTTGACGGCGGGGCCGTTGACGTTGGCGGCGTTCGCCGGAGACGTCAGGGCCGGAACGGCCGTGCCGGAGACGGTGAACGTGCGCGAGGCCGAGAACGTGCCGGTGCCGGCGGCGTTCTTGGCGCGCACGCGCCACGTGTGGGCGCCAGCGGCCACCGAGGCCGGGAAGGGGCTCGCGTTGGCGTTGAAGATCGTGCCGTCGAGCTCGACGTCGTAGCCCGTCGAGCAGGCCACGGCGTTCCACGTCAGGTTGACGAACGGGCCCGTCACCGTCGCGGCGTTGGCCGGAGCGGTGAGCGCGGGGGCCGCGGCCGGCGGAGCGGCCGGAACCGGCGGCGTGCCGAAGCAGAGGTCCCAGCTGGTGATCGAGCCGATGTCGCCGCCGACCCAGTCATAGCCGATCAGGTTCCACGTTCCGGTGGCGGCCGGGATGGCGGACAGGATCGTGTTGGTGATGCCGAGGTTGCCGTTCGGCCACGTGCCGAAGTTCTGGTCGTAGGTGCCCGGGGCGATCGGACCCGAGCAGGGCGTGACCAGCGCAGTGCCGCCGGTGCAGGGCGGAACGAAGGTGTAGTCGCCGCTGTAGTCGCAAGAGCCACCCAGACGGTTGAAGACGTTGTACTTGTTGCCGGCGGGATCCTGCAGGATCCACTGCACGTCGCCGACGTAGGTGTGGGTCGCGCCGACGAGCTTGACCGACGTGACGTGGGTCGCGCCCGTGGGGATCGAGGCCACGTTGAGCGGCACGATCATCGGGAACGAGGGGGCGACCGTAGGGTAGGTGCCGTTGCCGGTGCCCGAGGTCGGCACGTTGCCGCCGTTGCCGACGCCGAGCTCGCAGCCGATCGTCTGCGCGTTGGCACCCGCAGCGAGCGCGAGCGTCACGGCCGCGACACCGAGGCCGCGCTGGAAGATGTTCTGGAAGGACATGGCGAGAGAGAGCTCCTGAGTTGCTCCGAGGGAGAGAATGTTCCGTCGGCCCGAACAGCGCGGCGGAGCAGCCCACGGAGAAGTCCGCAGGTGCTTCTGAAAAACATACTCCACTGCGCAAGATCCAGGGAGACGGGGAAGTGGGCAAAAAAGGCGAATGACATCGGATGTCATGCGCCGGGGGGGCTCGGAGCCCCCGCCGGAGGGGGTCCGGCGGGAAGGGACTTCCGGCGCCCCCGATCGGTCCGCCCCCCGGACGACGCCGCCGCCCGGGGCTACCGACCCCGGCGGGTCAGCACGCGCAGCCGGGGCCCGAGCCGCTCGCAACGGAAGAGCACGTCGAGGGAGGGGGCCTCGGCGATCCCAAACATCTGCTCGGTCCGGCCCTGGGCCCGCGCCCCCTCGCGCTGGCGCTCCTCGGGCTCCTCCCCAAAGGGCGACAGCAGCTCGGCCTCCACCCCGCCCGCGCGCCAGGCTTTGAGCTCGGCCTCGAACTTGGGTCCGTGAGTGCGCAGCACGGCGGTGTTGAGCACCACGAAGTCGAAGTCCCATGCAAGCGGCTCCGCGTCCTCGCGGGCGAGGTCGCGATCGCGGGTGAGGTCGAAGCGCGGGTCGGAGACGTCGCGCGAGCCGAGGCCGCGCTGGAAGCGCGTCCAGTCGGCGGTGCCGGCCGCGTCGAGGCGCGCGAGCGACTCGCGCGAGTAGAAGAACGGCAGCTCGAGGTTGAGCGACGAGATCAGCACCTTGCGGTGGCCGTCGCTCGCGCGTTGCTCGATCCAGCGCGCGGCGAGCTCGAGCGTGTCCGGCCGCGAGCGCAGTTCGCCGAGCCTCCAGCACGCGGCGACCGGCAGCGCGAGCAGCGCCAGCGCTCCGCACGCGAGCCAGCCGCGCCGCTCTCCGAGGAGCGCGCGTCCCCACAGGCCGAAGCCCCACGCGGCGGCGATCGCGGCGAAGGGCAGCAGCGGAAGCGCAAAGCGCTCGAAGGTGCCGCCGAAGAGCGCGAAGAAGCCTGCGTAGGAGAGCACGAAGCCGAGGCAGGTGAGCAGGTCGTCGCGTCGCTCTCGATCCCACTCCGCGCGGCGGCGCAGCGCCGGAAGCACGGCGGCCAGAAGCGCCGCGACGATCCCGAGTAGCAGCACAGGCTCGTAGAGGAGCATCGCGCGCGCGAGCACCCACAGCCCGAGTCCCGGCGTCGATGACCACCAGATCACGTGGCGTCCGGTGATGCCGCCCTGCGCGAATTCCGGGTCCGAATAGGCCCAGCGCAGCACGAGCCCGACGAGCGCGAGCGAGGCCAGCAGCGCGAGCACTTCTCGCCACCAAGCGCGCCGCTCGCGCCGCAGGATCCACGCCAGTCCCCACGCTGGCAGCACGGCGAAGCCGCTCTGCAAGGTCGAAGCACTCGCAGCGAATCCGAGTGCTCCGGAGAGCTGCGCCGCGAGCTTCGAGCGCCGCCGCGCCCACAGGATCGCGAGCAGCGCGACCGAGATCACGGTCGCGAGCAGCGCGTGCGGCCGCTGCGCCGCGGAGAACGTCACGTGCAGCAGGCTCGTCGCGACGAGCGCCGCCGCGAAGAGCGCGCTCCAACGACCGACGAAGCGCCGAGCGAGCGCATACGTCGCGAGCACCGCGCCGAGCGCGATCCACGCCGACGTGCGCCGCAGGTGCAGCCACGGCGCGCGCGCGAGCGCCAGCGCACGCTCGAGCGGCTCGAGCCCCTCGACGTCGGGCTCCGCGCGCGGCACCACCGCCATCACGGCCGCCGGCAACCACGGGTAGTAGCCCGGCAAGGCCGGCGAGTCGCTCTCCGCCTCCGGCGCCGGAAGTCCTTCGATCTCGCCGCGCAGCTGCGCCGTCTGGTTGCGCAGCACATAGCCATCCGAGTACGTCCACTGCGGCAGCTGCCAGTCGAGGCCGCGCACCCGCAGCACCCAGCCCGCCACGACGAGCAACGCCAGCGCGAGCCAAGCCGCACGCCTCCCGAGCACAGGACGCGAGCCCGCCGCATCCGCGCGCGGCGACAAGGCTTCTTGCGAGGACGCGTCGGACTGCATGGCCTTCGACTTCGGGGTGCTGCCCTGCGCGAGAGCGCCAGGCCTGGCGAGCCTTCATGCTAGCCGCTGCGCGGATTCCGCTCCGAGGCCGATGCGACGCAGCTGGGCCGTCGCCTGCTCGCGCGGGGGCACGGTTGGCAGCGGCACGCTTGGGGGGGGGCGGCAGTGCAATTTCCTACTGTTGCGCGTCACCGCGCGGAGCGACGAGACTAGACTTCGATCGTCGCGTCTTTCCGCGCGCTCCTCGCCCATGCTCCATCGCTCGCTCCCGCGTCTCGTCCTTCCTCTCGCTCTGCTGGGCGCCCCCGCGTCGGCGGACTGGTCCAACCTCGGCGGCAACGCTGGTGGCAATGGGCTGATGCCGACCAGCGGTCCCGCCACGGCCACGCAGGTCTGGGCCCGCACGGACCTGCCCGGGCTGATCGCTTGGGCTCCGGCGGTCGAAGGCGACCGCATGTTCCTCGTGCGCCAGACGCAGGCGCAGAATCCAGTGGTCGGTCCGGGGGACTCGGTCGTGCGTTGCCTGAGCCTCGCGACCGGGGCCACGCTGTGGAGCTTCGACTGCCCCTTCGCAGCGGGTGACTGGACCACGGTGGTCTACGGAGCGCGCGACGGGCGCGTGTACGTGGGGCGCGGCGGGAACGGCAGCGCCTCCTCCGCGCCGGTGTACTGCCTGAGCGCTCAGACCGGCGCGGTGCTGTGGACGAGCACCGCGGAGGTGGCCACGGGCGCCTATGACGGCGTGGTGTTCCTCGACGACGGTGATCCGATCTTCACTTCGCACCTCGAGGTGCGGCGCATCGACGCGCTCACGGGCGCGACCGTGTGGGCCAGCGCGCGTTCTTGCAGCGTGAGCGGCACCTGCGGGCCCGCGCGCGATGGCGATGCGCTCTATCTCGACGAGTCGGCGGGCGGCGGGCAGGTGATTTCGCGCTTCAGCGTCTCGACGGGCCAGCGCCAGTACTCGAGCCCGGTGATGCCTGGCTTCCTGTGCCAGAACTCGCCCTTCTGCGCGCCCGGCGGCCTGGTCTTCTACCTGCGCACCCAGAACAACGCGTCCGTCGACAAGTTCTTCGCCTTCCGGGACACGGGCTCGGCGCTCGTGCTGCAGTGGAGCGAGCCCGCGCGCCACGAGTTCGCCGCGCGCCACGCGATCACGCCCGACGGCGGCGTCACCATGCTCGCTCCCGACGGCCGCCTGCAGGTGCGCGACCAGCTCACCGGCGCGCTGCGCGGACAGTCGGCCACGCCGGTGCTCGCGGCGAGCGGCTTCCAGTCGTCGATGACCTGCGTCGACCAGCTCGGTCGCATCTTCTACGGCAACGGCGGCGGCGGCAGCCCCGGCGACATCCACGCCTTCCGCGCTCCGTCGGGCGGCGCGGGGCTGCTGCTCGAGTGGTCGCTGCCGGCCATCGCCGGCCTGAACCAAGGCGGGCCTGTGCTCGCCGGCGACGGCAGCCTGCTCGTCGCACACACGACCGCGATCCGGCGCTACTTCGCCGCGACGCTCGTCAGCTACTGCACGGCGGGCACGTCCACGTCGGGCTGCGTCGCGAGCCTCTCCGCCTCCGGTCAGCCGAGCGCGAGCGCGAGCTCCGGCTTCGCGCTGCAGGCCACTGAGCTCGAGGGCAACAAGCAGGCGCTGTTCTTCTACGGCATCTCGGGGCGTGCCGTGAACGCGTGGGGGCCGAGCTCGAGCTTCCTGTGCGTGAAGTCGCCGACCCAGCGCACGCCGTCGCAGAACTCCGGGGGCGTCCTCGGATCGTGCAGCGGCTCGCTGGCCCTCGACTGGCTCGCGTTTGTAGCCGCCAATCCCACGGCGCTGGGCGCGCCCTTCGCATCCGGCGACGTCGTGCAGGCGCAGGCGTGGTACCGCGATCCGCCCTCGCCGAAGACCACGCACCTCTCGAACGCGCTCGAGTTCACACTCGTTCCCTAGCCGCTGGGCTGGGTGGCCAGCCCAACTCAGCGCGGCGGAAAGGGGCGCGGGCCGCCCGGCGCGCTTGCGCTGGACGGCCCTGCGGCGCGTCTTCGCCGTCGACGTGCTGACCTGCCCGCATTGCGG
>Ga0169931_10015164_pt1 | contig 10343 bp, 8 predicted proteins | sample Kivu_15m_20L_FD_129675 | JGI IMG/M metagenome (GOLD analysis project Ga0169931, IMG submission 129675) | Freshwater microbial communities from Lake Kivu, Western Province, Rwanda to study Microbial Dark Matter (Phase II) - Kivu_15m_20L... | ecosystem: Environmental > Aquatic > Freshwater > Lake ... | reverse complement strand
TGGCAGTAATCGTGCTGCTGGACATGGTGCTTGTGACTTGGTTGAAAGCAGTGGTGCCTTATTCATTCGATCATTGCCATCCCTAGATTTTAAGTATCTCATTCGACAATGGTACAATATTCCCCGAGATTCCTTTGACATCCAGTCTTCGGGTTGATTTTTTAGCATGTTTATGGCATCTGATGTAATTACAATATATACATTACTAATTCTTCGTTCGGGTTACTTAATTCATGAGCTTTGCGTTTACAACTCGTGAATAACATGTAGAGTAATACAGTAATAATAGAGTAATACATTAATAAATCGAAGGGAAAGAGTAAGTACATACGTATAACATTTCATTTCTCTGTCGAGTTCAAGATATCAATTCATTTACTGTAGCTTTGTAGCGGCCGTTAACTCTACTTCCAGCACGTGCCGATTCTCGCCACTGCGCTGCAATGGAACAGCACCGCGATCGAAGCGCCAAAGTCTCGATTCTCGATGTGACTATGTTATCAAGTTGCTGATAAAATACTCTTTATCGTAGATGTTATCCTTTTCAGTATCGGTAATAGAAACATTAACTGATGGATTCTCGTAGCTGGATTACGGAGGAACCTTCTTCGATATCCTTATCGACTGTAGCGTCAGAGGAAGATGATTCTTTACGTGATGAATTCAATCAACTAAACTTCAGCATCGACGGTCATCATCACATGGCAGACAATGAAAATGCCCTGGAGCAAATGAGCAATCACATAAAGCGTCTAGAAAAGCGTATGAGATATTTGGAAAGAAAGTACGTCGAATGCAAGAAAGAGAACAAGATATTGAAGTCGCAGGTTAAGAAATACCAAACTGGGAATTTTTATAGCGACATTCAGAGAACTAACGAGCAAGAGCAATCTACAGCCTTTATCGGATCACAAGCTGCAAGCTTGAGAGTAATTCATGACATCATGAACATGATCAATATACCAAAGGAGAATGAGAATAATCCTTCAGAATCCTGCTTGATGGATCTTGTAAGGTCTCTGCATTATCTAAGCTTAGAACTTGTACCGAATCGAGCCGAAGATGGAACTCCTCATCGGTCATAACAATTAAATTGTAATGATCCATGGTGCGATTCAAAGAGTTATATTACTCGATGTATATTCAGAAACAATAATCAGATAATCAGATTATATAAGTTTTAATCTAATTAACGCATACAAAAAGTATCAATTCGTTACAAAATACAACCAAAACTACCCTAACATACAATACAACGACACGTGCTAAGATCCCAGAGCAAGAAGAGCCTTGCAACCATCTAATACATCCACGTCTTTTGCCTCACACCTTCGATCAGGTGAGCGGTCGTTCATTTCTGTTAAAACTAGACTGTTATTCGAAACAGAATGAAGTACAGTTGCTGGTGCCAAAGGAGAAGATGTTAATGGCATATGATCAACCATATGCTTTAAGTCCATTTTTCTCGTAGATGAGCATTGAATATTTTTAATGTTTAGTTCATGTCGATGATTTGAGTCAGCGCTATCTTCCACTGGAATGGTTGACTCTTTTGAACGTCGATGAATAACGTGTATCACTGGTATAGACGAATTCATGAGACATTTGCTGATTCGTTTCTTTTTGTTTTTGGAAGAATCCTTCGATACAGACTCTTTATTATGTAGTATGTGGGCAACTGATTTTCCAGCAGGATTGCGTCTTCCAAGATTTGATGATGGCAATAGATCAAAAGGCGGAACCACATGTTTTTTAAGATGTTCCTGTGATGTTCCAACAGACCTACGACGCAAAGTCAATATATCACTAAGTTGGATAACTTGATCATTATAGTAAGTAGCTGCATGTTGATTATCCTTGCCAATTCGTGAAAATGAAAAATAATTCAGTTGTCTTCGAAGTGATGCGAAGGAAGAGTGATTAAAATATCGAGGCAAGATTTCAGATTCCACCTTATTGCGATCGTGGACAACTATCCTCCCAGGAAACGTCTCGCCAGTTATCTTACGATCTATAAGAAGAATTAAAATTACGCAACCTATGAGTGTCTAAATGACAACTAAGAATGAACCATTGCTAATATTCACAACAAACTTACTACCAGGCAGAAATTCGATTGAATTCTCATTTTCAAGGAGCATGTCGACAAGTCTCCTACAGATTAGGCAAAGACATGTGAAGGAATGATGGTAAATTACATGGGTTTGTGATTCACTGTATAATTTACCTTAAGAAAGGTATTGTCCTCTCTTCTCCGTGAGTATCATCATTCATTTGCGAGTGTGAACTTCTTATATTAAGGAAGATATATCTGTTGCAAATATTATAAAAGAAAGAACAGATGATTTGTTCTATATCTTCATCTGTCATCAGGATCGATCTGAAGGATAATATGTACTTTCTCCGAGCATACATAATACTGGCTGTGACTGATGCGTCCGACGTTCCTACGTACAATATGTAGTAGCAAGATATCTGTAAAATTGTTCAGTACATGGTACATACTAAAGCATCACTTTCGTGCGTACAAAAATTCTGAGAAAAAATTCCCACAGCATGGACGTGACGTCACAAAACAGTCTGCCAGTAGGCATAAAACATAAAACTATGGTTTGTGATGGCACGGATTCCAACATTATGACAGCCTTGGGTGGGAAGGGCATAACATGATTACATGGTTCCAAGTGAAATTTAATGTTTTATCCGAGAATGGTGTCATAAATTGGATATTGGACATTCCTTAAACGCGACGTTGATTTCGACAATTTCAATTTTAACGCGCTCCGAACTCCGAACGCGACAAAAGCCTATAATCGCCGTACAGAGTCTACGTTCGTATGACGTCACGATGTCGATGACGCGTCTTCTGAACTTCAATTTGACCGTTAACAATTTATCCAGCCGCAACGGGCACTGTTTTTTAAAATGTTACTACATACACACTGCATGATCATTACAATACACAAAAATCTTTCAGCAGAGATAGTATTTGTTTCAATTCTTAGTCCTTGCGGATAGTCACGTTTCCTTTATACAGTATTATTGAAGATCACCCTTTTACATTGATTCACTACGTACTCATTGATTCCACAAATCATAGACTTGGAGTATATACTGAAAGAGCTTCTAGAAAAATTAAATTGGCTCGATGGGTCTTCAATCAGTGGACAGATAGTACAGCCAACTTCATTAAGTACAACCACAGCAGCACAATAATCCCATGGCTTCCAGCCTTCCTCATCGACTCCAGCATAAACAACGTCTATGCGACCTGTTGCTACGTAACAAAGATCTAAGGCACCGCTACCATAGGACCTTGTTGCACGGCAACCATGATTCAGAATGCGTTTCACGGCTTCTAGCATACGATCTATTCCTTTCGGGGAACGAACATAACCAAACTCAAAACAAACAATAGAATGTTCCAGACGTATGTCTGCAGAGTATCCACTTTTTTTCAAAGGGATACCATTTCTATATGCACCACGTCCTTTGATAGCAAGATATAATTCTTTTGTTGCCGGTGCATATATGACACCCAACACGGGTTCTCCACCATTACAGAATCCTATACTAACACAAGTAAAAGGTGCTCCTGAAGCAAAGTTCGTTGTCCCATCAACAGGATCAATAATCCAAGTAGGTTTGTCTGTTAATAATTCAGGATTTTGAGTTCCTGTACTTTCTTCACCAATAACTACATGATGAGGAAATCGTTGTTGAATGGCTCTTGTAATTAATGTTTCATTTTCAATATCAATAGCTGTACAAAAGTCAGAATCGCATGTTTTGGTTGAGATGCATAACGACTGACTCATTGTTTCTTCTTTCGCAGTACCTTTTGCATCTAAAAAAGGTTTCATATTGTTTCCAGCTTACAATACATGTAGATAAGGTCAAAGCGTTACATCTATTTATTATATTCATGAAAGGAAAAAACTTGGTAAAAAACTGCACATGCAATAGTATGCCAGATTTACCTTCAATGGCACATTGGACTGCAAGCTTTAATTCCTCGGCGTAGTGACCTGACAAAAGGTCGGATGGGATATAGCTCATTATCACGTCCTGCGATGAGCTTAATGTTTTTCGACGATGCTTCCATAATCTTTGTAGGACGAGGCTTGAAATAATGATTGAACTCGTCAACGCAGTCACTTTCGCCCCATTCACCGATATTCTTGACATTATTTAGAACACGCGATATCTGATTATGGACGCGATGGAAGGTTAGATGAACGAAACAAAAGACATGGAGGTAATTATCGGAGAGGTGATGTACCGTAGGTTCTAAATACGACCGTAATGCGTAATGTAGTGAAAAGCGATTTTCGTTTCATGCAAGACCTATTACACAATAAGCCAGGCTTGTGTACGAGGAGCCTACGAGAACTAGGGTTAACGGGCATTAGGTCCTCTATGTATGTTATGTACTGGAACTGACTGAAGTCAATAATTTCGCCATCATAGTCGATAAGCGGATGATCTATGAGAATATACGCTTTCAAATCACCCGATACTTTATGGAAACTGTTGTAGCTAAAAGGCTGAAGGTGAAGAAAGGAGCCTACCACCAATCGTCGTTCAAGAATAGCTCTGACAATAATGACTGCGTACTTTTACATTGTGCTCGACAAAATTCTCACACGAATACAATGATTATTCAACCGCAGCCTTGTAACGGGGAAACCCGAACTATGTATGATGTAGAGAAAAGTAGCACGAAGGTCATAACTACCTGTTTTTTACCTCCACCGTTGATGATGGAAGCAATTTCCCATGAAACTGCCCTTCCAGTCATGACGTCTACGATATATGTGAAACCGTTGATCATTTTAGATTTAAATGGTATTTTATGTCGACGAATGCGTGGAGATACTCGTGATCCATTCCATGATCGGATATTGCCACTACCCAATATCACAATAGGCCATGAAACAGAAGAGACCGACAGAAGAAACACAAAAACCTCGAATCGAAATCTTTATCGACCTTCCTGTGCCTTTGTAGCTGGAACACCGATAATCTCTCGTACCGATCTCCAGCAACTTCTTGAATATCTAAATACTTATTTTACATTAGCCGTTTGGACTTCTGCTAAATTGAAAACAGCCAAACTTATAGTGAAAGAACTTTTTCCTATTGATGTTTCCCAGCGTCTCCTATTCATTTGGGGACAGAATAGATGTGAACGTAAAACAAACGACAAGCATAACCTTGAATCTAGAATCCAAGAGGACATAAAGGATGATGTATCTAACTCATCATCCAATGTCCATCCAAAGGATACTTTATTTATCAAGTCTCTTGCGAAAGTCTGGAATGAGTATCCACTATGGAATTCATCAAACACCTTATTGATTGATGATAGTCCTGAAAAATGTCCACTTGTTCACATAAAAAATACTATCCATCCCCCTCCTATTCTGGGTGTAGACTCATCTGTTTTGGATCCGCGTTTCTTTCAGTCAACAATATCACAACTAGTAACGGATGAAGTGAATCAAGAAAGACAACGTACTTTCTTCCAACAACTGACTGAATTATGGATAGATCACTCTAGCTATACAGACTCTCCTTCCAAGGTTCCGAATTCTAGTAAACTCCACGATTTTCTAATGAAAAATGGAAGAGGTCACATGGGTTATAGAGGTTAAATAGTATGTAACATAATCATGTGTAATTTTATTTGGACGTAGCCTAGGAACGGGAAAGCTTTTCCATACGTAACGTGATTACCCATGATGAATAGTGCCTTCTTTCCTCGCTGTAATGTATAATTATCTTGAAGACATTTGCTGAAAGGAATAAATAATACGCCCTATATCATGTAATATTAGACTATACAGCTACGAAATTACTATCGATTACAGTGGGAAAAGGATTCATTATTCATCAGTCCTGGAACGGCTATAAGGCCAAATTGTAGCTCTAGACAGTTTAATCATCATAGTAATAATAGTGACCTTGCAAGCGCATTCTTACGTTGATTCAATGAAATTCATAAAGCAAGCTCTTTAATTGTGAATGTATAAAGCACATTATTTGAGATTTTCCACTCACTTACATCTTCAGTGTTAATGAGGACCATAAAGTTCAAAATCGTCGTATCTAGACTTCATTTACTCTTAAGGTGGCTGGCTCCAACAGATCGACCCACCAATGCAGCATTCTCACAGTTGAAACGGTTGATGTAGTATATACACGACGAAGGAAAATCATCTCCGTAATTCCTGAGTACTATTGATCCTTCCTATTATTGCTGAAAAATCTGATCACTACATCGCTGCGATTATAGCTTTTAACATGGTGAATTGACTCGTCGCTCTATTGATTTGACAATAAGTCACATCGGGTTAGATGTTAGATGAGAACGGGAGGCCGCGCCGATTTTTTGATTTTTTTCATTTTTTTCTGAAACTATTTCTGAGGTTGGAGGTACAGTAGGTCTACTGTACTGTCTCTGCTCGTCGCCATTTCTATCTCTCCCTCTCTATTACTCTATAGCTCTATAGTAGCTTACTTTTGTACAGTATGCCAAAACATCAAAATGGCCTAACCATTCTATTTCTGTTCGTAACTACGGTAATGACCGCAACATCTCATACATGTTCTACTTTAATTTATACTGCTGAATCTTCAGCATGTGCATTCTCTTTCTTTTCCAAGGAGAAAAAACGAAAAGCGCCGATATACATCTCGGAAGAATTAGGTTTATCCCCAACTTTACAATATCAATTCTTTGATCCATTCAACCTCGCTACAGAAGAAACCTTTGCATATTATAGAGAAGCTGAATTAAAGCATTGTCGTATATCCATGTTAGCTGTACTAGGGAACAGTCCTTTACCCAATATGCTTCGATCCTACATACCGAATTCTCATTCACTCATGCTAAGCCCATCTCATAATATCGCATTTGATCAAGTCCCCTTGGGTTTGAAAGCTTTACATGTCGTCCCAATATTAGGTTGGATCCAAATTATTGTATTGATTGGAATATTAGAAACACAAATTTTTATTCAACGTGATTCGAAAGATATGCCTGGGGATTATGGTGTAGGATATTTTGGTCTTCGGGATAAGAGACGACATGAACGGTATGAAAAAGAAACACACACACACACTCATCTTGTACATGTATGTGTATCTTATACTGTTTATTTGTTTTATAATTACCTACTCAAAAGATCATTACGATGTGAATTGGAAAATGGTCGCCTAGCTATGCTAGCCTTTGTTGGACAAATAGTATGTGAATGGATAACAGGTTTGACTGTAGATAAGCAGATGGAATACTTGTATAAATGGATTTTAGTGAATTGAGAATGCACTTGTTAGTGTAAAATATTATGTTTCAACATGTATCATTTCCAATCATATGTAAAAAGAAATATTCATTTAAATGTACTTTCAACAATATACAGATATATATGTATGCTTATCGATATATATATGTATAAATTTAGGATTCTGAATCAGCAATAGCATTTAAATGACCATCAATGTCTTCTTCTGAAAGGGTAGTAAACTTTCCATTGACACCAGAAACAGTAGCTACTTCAATTTCATTCCCTCGGAAATCACTACCCAAAACACTACCTAAACACATGATAGCGGTACGTATCGTCTCATCATATCCATTGCCACTGAATTCCGACACACGTTTTTCTAAAAAGTTCATGGCCTCTTGTTCTTTGGCACCACATGCGGTAGCTAGGAAGGGTAGGTAATGTCCAGCACAATCAACCTTGAAAACTTGTGGCCCTTTTTCATCATCGACACCAATCAAAAGACATACCGTAGCAAGGGGTCTCATGGATGCTGTTTGTGTATTGATTTGTGCCAAGTCGGCCATACGTCTAGCCAAAACATGTACCGGAATCGTATAACCAAATTTAAATTGATATTCATTCGCCTCAAATCGTGCACGTTGGATCTGAGCTTTGATATCGGGTAATATCCCCGTAGCTAAACATCCAATCGTTGGAGTGATGGTAAATACATGGGATACAGACTTGGGATCCAACAGACGATCGGATACCTTCTTTTGTGCAACCACAACACATGTATCTTTACCCCGTACAGCTAATCCAGTCAGTCCAGACGCTGTCGATGCAGCCTTAAAGGCATATTCCATTTGATACAATCGACCTTGAGGTGAAAAGATGGATATATGATGATCATAATTTCTTTGAAGAGATTTAGTTTTGATTATATATGAGTGTACATAGGAAAGAAGATGAGATTCATAATAGTGTGTTGGGGTATGTATGATGCTATTTTTATTTGTGTAAAACAACTTACGAATCACGGCTCATTTTTTATTGAAATAAGTATCTCTAAAAAAGCGTTTATTTGTTTTTTTTTGGAAATCCAATATTGTAGACGATACTACAATGAAGTCGAAAAGGAGAGATAAAGCTGCAAGTGATTTTTCAAAGGATTTATATCTATTTATATCACCTTCCTTCGTTGTTTCAGTGGGTCGATTTGAATAGTTCCTGTGTAGGAGAGGAGGAGGTGTAGGGCCTATGTAGCTACATAGTACTTGTTTCCTGGTTTCCTCGTCGTTCATCGGTGGGCTTCGAGAAATCATTTATTAATTATTAACCTTTTATCTTCAACATAATTAGTCTCCATATACAGTAGCCGTTAAACCACCGTTGTGGGGCAAAATCTTCGTGTATGTAGGTAGCTATTGTACATACACAAGGGAAAAGCGTTCTCATTTCCATTTTTGACATCATCACCGCTCCAAATAAGCAGCAACAATAATAAAACGACAGTAGATACTTTCTTAGAATCAAAATGACTAATGAACATGAAGATACCCCTCAAGATATGCAAGATAAGAGTATTATGATGCAATCGGATGATGAAACCTCATTTAATATGGAATCTCCCTTGGAAAAACGGAAATCAGAATATCAAGAGAAGAATACAAGTATGAAAATGAAAATGCAACAGGATCCACAATTAGAAGACCGCGATCATGTGTTTATGGGGGAGGAGGAAGAAGAGGAGGAGCAATACGATGATGAATTGGCTCAACAACAGATGCAACGAGAAAGGGAGGAGATGCTGTATTCCTTGTATGAATCACATAATATACCCTCGCCTCTTCCACCCAACGTCATGCCCGGTAGAAAAATGGTACATTTGATTGGTCAAGCTACGAAATCGAAATCTTCCATGACTCTGGGACAACAGCAACAACACCGTAGATCGAAGTATGCCAAGAGTATGCCCGATTTACATCTTACATCTAGTGTCAGTCGATTTATAGAAGGATGGAATCCTTTGCATGGGGGTGAAGGATCGACAAAGACTAGATCGAAATCATACTCCAATGTAGAGGGTGTCATTCATGATACTGATGATGATGATAATCATTTTGACTCTTTAACTTTGTCCAATACACTCAAGAACAATAATAACAATAAGAATGAATCATCGACTTTATTGGAAAGAACCCCATCATCATCATCATCGACGAAACATCCAACTGCCGTGACTTCCTCACTAGCACATGCAATTCATGTATCACCTTCATTCCATATCAAACAACAACAACGTGCAACATGGATGCCGGGTGTAACCTATCTACCCTTACTTGTGATACAATATGTTTGTCATCCTTTTTATGTTATTTGGAAAAATTTATCCACTGATTCCAATACGTTACTTCCGAAATTATCTACTACAAACAGTCCTATGAAGGATGATGATGATACTACCATGGAATATGTATTCATGATGGGAGGACAAGATGAAGAAAAGGAAGAAATACATCATCCTTTCGAATACCATGCTGGACAGCATCATCATCGACATCATCATCATCATAAACATCATCGTCATCATTCCAAGGAGGAAATGAAAGTCCATAAACAGGAGGATGAAAATGATAATTTACAAAGACAGGAAGGAGCAAACGCATGGAAATATTTACCCTTGAGTTTCACACAAAATACTTCTACCTCTACACCTTCTTCTTATATCCCAGGTGGCGATTTATTTGTAGAATAAATACATGTGTATCTTTATCAATATATATGTAATGTGTGAAAGGAATGAAATTTTGTTTTCATGTATACTTCGGAAAAATTTGTCCTGCATTGGAACTTGTAAAAGTCTTATAGAAACTGTTGTAAAGTAAAGAAAAATATTATTATAATAGCTTTTTGTTTAGATAATTTAAAATGGAACATCATCATATTCCATAGCAGGAGGTGGTTTGGGTCGAGGTGAAGTAAACGTTAGTGGACTCAAAGAAGTATTTATGATCTCAGATGTTGATATGGATGATGATTCAAGATCTGAATGAAAATGTGTTGTTG
>Ga0169931_10015163_pt1 | contig 10343 bp, 9 predicted proteins | sample Kivu_15m_20L_FD_129675 | JGI IMG/M metagenome (GOLD analysis project Ga0169931, IMG submission 129675) | Freshwater microbial communities from Lake Kivu, Western Province, Rwanda to study Microbial Dark Matter (Phase II) - Kivu_15m_20L... | ecosystem: Environmental > Aquatic > Freshwater > Lake ... | reverse complement strand
GGTTTCGGCTGCTCCCTTCGGAAGTGCTGGAATCCTCCCTATTTCTTGGATGTACATCCAAATGATGGGGGGAGCGGGATTGCGACGGGCTACCCAGGTCGCCATCCTCAGCGCTAATTACATTGCGCACAGTCTGAAGGACTATTACCCAATCCTCTACACCGGTGTTCGCGGATTGATCGCTCACGAGTGCATCCTCGATACCCGTCCCATGGAAAAAGAAGGGCATGTAGGGGTCGATGACATTGCTAAGCGGTTGATCGACTACGGGTTCCACGCTCCAACGATGTCGTTTCCTGTCGGCGGGACCCTCATGATCGAGCCGACGGAAAGCGAATCTCTGACAGAGCTCGATCGCTTCTGCCGAGCGATGAAGATGATCCATGGGGAGTACCTACAGGTTCTCCAAGGTGTCTGGCCAGCCGACAACAATCCGCTTCACAACGCGCCGCATACGCTCGATGTGGTATTGGACGAATACTCAAAGCTTGCCTATCCGCGACGGCTGGCCCTGTGCCCCGACCCGGAGGTATCGACTAGGGTCAAGTACATTCCACCTGTCGGACGTGTCGACAATGTCTATGGCGACCGGAATTTGGTCTGTGCCTGCCCGCCTATTTCGAACTATGACTCGGATGCGGATACCGAGTCAGCTCCAACACTGAGTCCCTAGCATCGGGGTCCCTAGCATCAGGTCCCTAGCATCGGGCAGAAAAAGAGTCTTCCAGCCTCACTCAGAGACCGGAGTTCGACCTAGCAGCAAAAGACTAGAGCTTCGAATGTTCGATTGCGAACGAGAACTCTATCCGACTCCTGGTATGCCGGTCGGCTTTTCAATCCCGGCAGGCGGTTTCTTCACGGAGCCTGCATCGATACCTAGTTTGTAGTAGTCGACCAGAAAGATGAATGCCAGCACCGCAAGTGCAGATCCGACTAAGACGAGGACGATAGTTAAAAGACGTCGAATTCGGCTTGGCATCTAAGTTCCAAAACGCTTTAAGAAAAGAAAAATGGGGCAGAGGAAGTAACATTCCTCTGCCCCATTTGAAATTAAACACTACGAAGTCGCTTCGGATGCTGTAGAAGCAGCTCCATCTCCACCTGATTCCCCAGCTTCTCCTCCTGTTGAGGGATTTGCACCGGGCCGTGGTGGCACTTTTTCAGGGGCTACGGTCTTCGTGTCCCCGCCGCAACCGACGAGTGATACGACGAACAGTGCCAACAAAACGAAATTCGCAATTCTCACTAGAAAAATCTCCTACTCTGGACCTTCGAACAACTGACCATCGGCCATACCTCCTGCAGCCAGCCAAACTCTGTACTCGGTAGTGAGCGGGAATCCGCGAACTGAACCGTCAGCAAAAGTCGTGTTGATGATACCACCGGAGTGGAAGCTGGAATATCGCCACCAAGCCTTGCAAGCTACAGATGTTTGCCATGGAGTTCCGGAAGTGGGAATACCTTGCATCCAGTGAGTCATCATACCACTAGCGGTCAAGAACCAGAAGGAAGTATGACGTCCGATCGACCGGCAATGGTTGTCGAATTCCCCAGTCACTTCCCCAAACATGATCGTGTTGGAAGTTCCGTCGAGGATTTCTGCCATCTTGGTCTTACTTCTCTGATAGAAAATACCCTTCAGAGTATCGAAGGTCACGTTTGGAATTGGATCAGTCGCAGCAGTCAATGCTGTGGTGCCAGTCCTACCTCGTCGGCCTGCACAACCCATGTAATTGGTCTTGCCCATCGTCAAGTGCCACGAAGCATTAGGAGTTCCTTCGAACCACAGAGAGGTGGCGGGAGCCCCTGCGATTCCACTCACCGCCCAACTATGGAGAAGCAACGCGGTGTGGCGAGTGCCACCGTAAGCATCATCAGATGGGCAGAGCAGACTGCCGATTCGATAGTTGCCAGCAGTCCAAGCGTTGTTAGTGCTCCAAACGATGTCATACCGGCTGGCCAGGGCGGTAGCGACACCGACGCCATCCCTATCCACGTTCAAATCCTTGTCCGTCTCGACCAACTGGTAAATCGCTTGCTGCTCCATATAGGGAAGCATGTACGTCAAGTGACCAACTCCGGAGTTCGTCCCCCAAGCCTGTTGGGGAAGGCCTGCGGCGCCGATTCGATTATTTCCGAGATAGCCTGGCGGGAATCGCTTTGTGGCCGACTCGAAGTTGTGTGCAGCCAGACCGAGCTGCTTAAGGTTGTTGGTGCACTGCATACGTCGTGCAGCTTCTCGCGCTGCTTGTACCGCAGGCAACAACAGGCCGACCAGGATGCCGATGATCGCGATAACCACCAGCAATTCCACCAGGGTGAAACCGCGGTGAAGCTCTCCTGAAGATTTCTTCATCATAAAACCTCTATAACGGAAAGAAAGAAACAAAAATGAACGAGTAGAGCGACAACTTCCAACAATAGAGAGAATAAGGACACTTGAACGCTCAAACGCGGCGTAGACGAGCCGCGACAACTCGAGCTCCTTGATTCTCTGTTCCTTGACAGTTTTTTCAACAGTTTTTGGTCGGATTTAGCCCATTTTTTTTGAAATAATTCCCTGGGGATCTCTCGGGTAATCCGTTCCGAATCCGGTGGATTGGCTAAATGTCCGCAAAAAAACTTGGATTTTTTGGAGTTGTGGTGCTGGCTGTTCCTCTACGCACTCAACGCCGCCCACATCGGCGGCATCGGCCTATGCTTCTTGCTCAAACAGATCGATCCCTGGTGCGTGGAAGTAACTAGGTCGCTCAGGAGCATGAGCGATAGCACACGGACTCCCATCCCAGCACGAAATCGGAAACCCGCGAAATCGGAAACCCGGCGATTGAGACTCAGACACGCCGCGTGATGCCGCACGATTCGCGGTTGGTTTGGGTCGTTGGTTGGTTTGGGTCGCTGGGTGGATTGTGTTGTTGGGACTTGAATTTTTTGTCTATCGAGCATTCATAAACTCGACCAGGCGAAATCGGGTTCGCCAGCATGTCACGGAATGCTCTCTCCCATTTCGAAAAAGCGAGTGGCTCTTATGGCTACCATTCCATGCGATATGCATTCCGACCAGGATTGCAACTGTGCGCGGTGTGGACATGAGTGCAGTCGTGTACAGATCGACGAAGACAGGCCACTTCATCGCATTGCTGAAGTTCGATCGCAACAGGGGTTATCGTTGCGGGCCATTTCGCGTCGGACCGGAATCGACATCCGAGACCTCAAGCAACAGGAACTCGCGACCACTGACTTGAACCTCCGCGATCTGCATCGGTGGGCAGCGGCCCTGGAGGTTCCCGTCGATAGTCTCCTCGTGGATCGCGATCATGAACTCTCCAGTAGCGTTCGAGATCGAGCGGCGCTCGTCAAGATCATGAAGACCGTGGTTGCAGTGCAGGAAATCGCTACCTCGCCACGTGTTGCTCGCATGACCGAAATGCTTCGTGAACAATTGCTCGCCATGATGCCTGAACTCGCCGAAGTAGGGGGCTGGCCCAACTACGGCAGCCGACGCCCGCAAGACCACGTTGGTCGAATCGCTGCCAATCCAATCAACGTCGACAACCTGTCGCTCGAGTGAGCAACTTCCCCGCTCAGCGTCCGTCCCCGTATGTCGCTATACTCCTTCTTCGATCATAAAAAAACTAGAGCGAGCTCTTACGAACTCGCTCTCACTCGCACATCGAGGGTAGGCGAATCCCGGAGGACGTCTTCCGCTCTGCTTTGATCGTTTATCAATTCAATTCCGGCAAGGGAAGGTCACACCATAGACCGGGCTTGTCTTTCTCATCCTCTCCCGATGAGAATGCCCAGTCAACTGCCGCTGCATTCATGGAATCGGTGTTATCCGATTCGCTCTCTTCGGCGGAGGGTAGCTCCGAATTCCTTGACGATTCGAGATTGAGTTGATTGATTACAAACAACACATCGAGCGGGCTGATATAGCCATCGTTGTTGGTATCGATAAAGCTGTTGCTGGGCAACGATTCCCCTTGGGCTACCGCAGAAGGAGCGAAGCTACCGACCGCACCGCCACCCCGTGAGTTGAGCAGGTTAATCAATACCAGCGCATCGAGAGGCGTGAGGCTGTTATCTCCGTCCACATCGGCAGGGGATGCGGCGTTGTGCATCCGAGCGAAAATCGGAGTGGGTACGCCGAGACTGATGCCACTACCACCGTCATCTTTGCCAAGAAACTCGCTTTCCCCCTCGTTGTCTCCATCCGCTCCTAGGTCGCCTTCCCAATCACCGACAGGGAATGGGCAAACAGTCGGTTCGTCCATTCCGTCGACTTTCTCACCACCATCCGTAGGTTCATCTCCATAGAACCATGTTCCATCTCGAAGATATAAATGGATGTCCGGTTCGTCCGTGGACTTGCTATCAGGCACATCGCTGTGAGGAACTCGACCATCAGGTCCGCCATCAGCCCGTAGCTGGCTGTTGATTACGAGACTGTAGCCGACCGACTCGCCGTTGACATCACTCACGACCAAGTAGTACTTGCCAGCATCAAGTTCTGGCACTTCGATCAAATTGCCTTGATCTCCTTGGCCATACTGCAAGCCTGATGCATCGAATAGAGCGATTCTGAATCCAGCATTTTCAACTCGGTATGCTGAGCCGTAAATTTGCACGGGACCGGTTTCAAGCATCTCAAAAGCGAAGACATCTTTGTCGCTCGCCCCGACGATTTCACCATCCGTGAATTCATGACCATCACTCCTCGTATCGAGAACCGTTGCGTCCGGACCGATCTCATCCGCATCGTCTGGTCGCGGAGTTACTTCCGGAAAGGTCGGTGGCTCTGCGGTCCAAGCGGAAACGCGTAGACTGTATTCCGTCACTTCATCCGTGGGGCTGGAAATCTCGAGGGAGTATTGCCCCTTGGCTGATCCGACTAAGCTGATCCAACCTTCGGAGTCCACCACCGCGCCCTGCACCTCCTGGCCAGCGGCATCTAGGACTCTGAATTTCAGCGATTCGCGTCCTTCAACCTTCCACGCGCCGGTGGAAAAGGAGTTGCGATCGGCCATGTCGATACGAAGGAAATCAACATCCCCAGCGAAGTCCAAGGCTCCGCGAATGTCAGCAAACCCGGAACTGATGTCGATGTTCGGATCGGTCGGGGTATCTAAGATATCCCCAGCCATCAGGCTCCGCGACTCAAGCAATTCATGTCGAAGCGTTCTTGAAAAGCAGCGATTTTTTCGGTTCCTGCTTCTCCGTTGATAATGATTCATCTGTGTTTTCTCCCTGAGAATAGTTTTGTCGAGGGTATTCCTCGACCGGATCGAGCAACTTCGGCTACGAATTCGAGCTATTCTTCAAGGTTGAAAGACGATTCAGATGTAACGATTTTTCTTTGTCGTTTTGATGCTTCAGGGTTCGGCTGGTTTCCTGAAGAGTGATGAAGGCACCTGCCATGATCATGCCGAGCCACTGCTGGAGAGAACGAGCTTTCGGAGCTCGTATTTCCGGCTCTTTCGCGCCGCGCATGACCGCCCATGGGTTCGCATCTCCCTTCGAGCCTTCTCCCTCTTCACCATTCCCCCCATCCCCTCGGCTCGCCTTTTCCGAGCTCAGGAAATGACTGACAACCATAGCGACCACCTTTTCGGTCGTGTCATCAGCTCTTTGACCCTCCCGTGCCCTTTCAATAAGCAGAGCCTCACTAAGTTTTTCGAACAGAGTCAACTCATCGTCATCCACCACCTGCTGGATGGATGGTTCGGAGTATGAATTCCTCAGTTTTGACAGGTTTGATTTCGTCTGCGGCTGGTTGACGAAATAACGAGACGGGGTCTTCGCGGACAATGTCGGGAGAAGCGAATTCTCTGGGATCGAGTTCTCTGAGAATGCTGTAAATGCCATATCGGTCGAACTGAATCGGTGCATCTCGGCGGTTAATGACGGACGAGCCGAGACTGAGTAGTCTAGATCGCTCCCGAGATCCCACTCCAAACCATTTCTGTTGGTTGCCGAAACAGCGTAGGGTACCAGTCCCGCAGCAGCATTCGCGCCAGCCTTTGCAAAATCCAAAGGTGGCACTTGTTGAGGGGTAGGCTTGTGTTTGTCTTCCGTTTGAGGCGTGGGCTTGGGCTGCAAATCCTTTCCGTTACCATCTTTCCCCTCGTGGGTGTCGACCTCGCTGATATTCGAACCCTGTGGAGGATCGATCCACAATAGCGGTACGACGATATCTTCCTTGGGAGTCTTATCGCTAGGGGAATCGGAAATCGGATCCTCGGTCCAATCCCCAGGCTCTCCTTTGTGAAAATCATCCACAACCGTATCGTCAATCCCGATTTCATCGATCAACCATGGATCACCATCCTGAACTGCATCGGGTAGTCCTCCAAAACCATGGGAATCGATCATGTTATCGAACGAATGGTCCGCTTGATCGTCAATCACCGCATGGTGAAACTCAGCAACTTGATAGCCTTCAACATTCAGCATTTCGGTGGTTACATCATGCAGGTCGCTGGCCATGCAAATGCGTTGTTCAAAGCGTTCCAATCTTGCGATCAGCTTTTTTCGTGTTTTCGTTGCTCGCTTCATGTTGTTGATCTCATTGGCCATTACGAAAGGCCATCGCTTTCGGAAACAAACCTCGGCTTGCCTTTTTCCTCTTCTCTTTTTTGTCTCGCTTGCAGTTCATCGAGGACTCCGAGGTTTCTCTGAATGCGGTTCAAAAAATGGGGTATCTCGGGCTGTGCGGGAAATTTCATTTGTGCAGATAGCAACAAAGCCTTCGCTTCCTCAAAGCATCGTCTTGCACGATCGTGGTTGCGATTCTCCAGATGCAACTGAGCCCAATTGTTGTAGCATGCCGCCAATTCCACATGCCCTTTCACATAATCTGGGTAACGTTCGAGGAGGGAACTCAGTTCGTCGAACGCTCGCTGGAATCGTTGTTCAGCGTGGTTTAGTTGCCCTTGCTTTCGTTCAGCGATCCCCAAATTGCTTTGCACAATAGCGACCAGCATGCGATGGGATAATCGAGAGTGATAGGAAATGCCGCACTCGATTTGGATTTGAACTGCCTGCTGCAGAAGAGCAGCCGCCTGCGCAGGATCCTGATCGAGAACGATGGATGCGTGATTGTTCAAAGCAAAGGCTGCCTGATAGAGCAACGGAGCCCGGTCGCTGGCGGAGACATACTCAAGCGATTTCTCGAGTTCCTAGACGGACTGACTCAGCAATGCGATCGCCCGCTTCGGTTCGCCCGTCTTGACATGAAACAAACTGATTTCCGATCGCGTCTTCGCAAGTTCCTCCAAGCTCGATGGATCGCTCGCGGGGTCGCGGTCCCGCGAATCTAAGGTCCCATCGAGAAGTTCGATGGCTGAGTCGAAATGAGAACGAGCCGATTGCATATCTCCCAGTCGAATTTGCAAGATGGCCAAATCGCGATGGCATGCAGCGATCGCGATAGCATCTTCGGAGTTCCATTTCTTGAGCGAGAGGACATGCTCCCATCGCCGGAGTGCATCCTGATACCCTAGTCGTGCTGCCTCCAGGTTACTCAGACGCTGCGACACCGACGCTAGGCGATGGGCAGCCTGGGCTGCCTGGCGGGCGAGTGCAGAGTCATGCTCCGAGTACTGGATCAACTGGGAATAGTACTCGGACGTCTCCTGGAGGATATTTCGCCGAATCTCTTCGGTTCCGGGTATACCCTCGAGTTGATCTGCGAAATCCGAACCAAGCCGATCCACAATGAGATGCGCGTTGTTGGCAAACATCTCCGCTCGACTTCGCTGTTGCATGACAATCAAGGCAAAGGAAACGGATCCGATCGCCAGCAGCACGACCGCCATTCCGACGGCCGCTACCCATTTCTTTTTCCGCAGCGCCCATTTACCAATCCGATCGGCGACCGAGGGCCGGCGAGCGACGATCGGCTGATGATGAAGAAATCGATGGAGATCGTCGGCTAGCTCCCCAGCAGTGGCGTAGCGTTCGTCTTTCTCCGGAGCCATACACTTGGCGATGATCGTCTCGAGATCTGCAGGGATCGACGGGTTGATCAAACGGGCTGGAATCGGCTTGGCTCGTTGAATTGCAGCCAGTACTTGGTATCGATCGGAACCGTCAAAAGCATGATGGAGGGTCAGCATCTCGTACAACGTCACACCAAAGGAATAGATGTCTGCACGATGGTCAACCAGGTGAGAGCGACCGTTTGCCTGCTCGGGACTCATGTAGCGTAGCGTTCCTACCAAGTCCCCATCGATCGTCACGCTTTGGCCATCTTGGATACGAGCGAGACCGAAGTCGGTCAACCAAAAATTGCCTTGCAGATCCACCATCAAGTTCGAAGGTTTGATATCTCGATGAATGATTCCTCGGGAGTGAGCGTAATGCAGAGCCTTGGCGACATCAGCCATCTTTTGAACGATCTGCCAGACATAATTCGCACTCTTCAGAGTTCTTCGGGTTGATTGAATCGCATTGGGTGTAGAATCGACTCGGACAGCACTTTGTTCTTTCGAGGTGGAATCTATCCACACATGCTCCGCGGTCCCACCTCGCTTGAGCGATTCCAGGAACGCTCCCATGGTCTGCCCGTCGATGTATTGCATGCTGTAGAAGTGCACGCCTCGCTCATTGCCGACCGAATAAACCGGCACGATGTTGGGGTGATGCAAACTCGCGGCAGCCTGGGCCTCGGTATGGAATCGAGCGATTTGGTTGGGATCGAGAACCGCTGCAAAGGGAAGCATCTTCAGGGCCACACGTCGCTGAAGCGATCGCTGATTGGCCAGATAAACAACCCCCATTCCCCCTCGGCCGATCTCTTGCAAGATCTCGAAGTCTCCCAACACGGTCCCTTGATGAAAGGACTTGTGAGTGAAGACCGAGGTCGAACTCGATTGGTGATCTTTAGGAATGGCGCAAAGCGCATCGATATCGGCTATCATGCGCTCGACATGAACACGAAGTTCCGGACAGTCACGGAGGATCGGCTCGATGGATATGGGATCGCCACGCTCGACGCTTGTAGCATACTGCTCGAGGATTTCGGCTAGACGCTCCTGCAACTCTGGCGATAGTGCGTCGATACCTAGTTGAAACAGCGAATCGATCATCCTTTACCTTCCTGTGCTCGAAGCAGAGGTTTCACGCAGCTTCTCAATGGCTCGCATCCATATCATGCGGACTGCGCCACTGGTCTTGTTCAATCGCTCCCCAATATCTTTGAACGGCAAACCTTGGATATGCCGAAGAATGATGACCTCGCGATGTTCGTCAGGAAGTCGCGAGATAGCGTCTGAGAGCCGAATCAGCGACTCGTGACGTTGAATGTCGGAACTGACCGACGGATTGGGAGCGGCCAAGAGAGCTTCGAGCCTCGCAGCCGATTGATCCGCACGTCCCTTGAGATCCTCCATCGACAATTCCCGACGTATGTCCCGTTTCGCGGTCATCAAATGACACTCGATGGCTCGCTTCAGATTATTGATGAGAATCGTTCGCAACCATCCACTGAATTCCGCAGGGGACTTGCCTACAAACTGAAGAAAGTCCCGATGGGCTTCGAGCAAGGTTTCCTGGACAATATCTGATGCCCCGACCCGTCTTTTGAGTCGATCATCCATTTGGGCATGAGCCAGCGTTCTCAAATAATTCATGTAGGCGCCAAGCAGGCGACCAAGAGCATCCGCGTTTCCGCCCCGGGCTTGGCACAACCAGTTCTCAATATTGATCACCGCCGAATCGTTCATGTAGACCACCTGCTCGGACAACTCGTCGCCCCCCCGAAGGCGACTGATGCCCAAAGCACTGCAAATGGTAGGCCGGACACCGAATGCCCTGTCACGCAGAGAGTGTTGGATTCCGGGGAAAATGGGGGGGAAAGTCCATGCGCCCCCTCAATCGATGCGACTTGCCAGCTCGAAAACGAGGGCACAGGGAAGGATTGAGAGTCCGACGCACGAGTGAAATTCCGCGACGTAAGTCCTTGTCTAATCGCAACTTTGGCAAAATAAACTTGCGTTACTCCGGCATGATGCCTTACCAGGGCATGATGCCTTACCAGACCGAGTTGCTCCAACCCAACGGGGTGCACCGGGCTCCGAGAAAGAAGTCCAACGGGATCCAGCCCGAACTGTGGCGATTTCACTTCATAGCCCCGGAGGCTTTCTGGAGACCATGATGCCAAAACGCTACATCGATTCGCAACGCGAAGCCGAGAGATTGGATTCCTTGCATCTGCGATTTCAGGGTACAACCCCGAAGGCATGGAGGGCCGCGACCGCATCTTCCGGTCGCAGGACGGAGAGTCGTCGGGTCTTGGGATCAACGCACGTGCGGGCTAGCAACTCGCTGCCGATGCTGGCAAG
>Ga0169931_10015161_pt1 | contig 10344 bp, 6 predicted proteins | sample Kivu_15m_20L_FD_129675 | JGI IMG/M metagenome (GOLD analysis project Ga0169931, IMG submission 129675) | Freshwater microbial communities from Lake Kivu, Western Province, Rwanda to study Microbial Dark Matter (Phase II) - Kivu_15m_20L... | ecosystem: Environmental > Aquatic > Freshwater > Lake ... | reverse complement strand
GTCATCAGGTGGGTGCTGGCTATGGCAAAGCCTTGGAGTAGGCGATCGGTTTCAGTTTGCATCTAGTTTCTTTATCTGAGCATATTTCTTTATCTGAGCATATTTCTTTATCTGAGCATAACGATTGAGTTCAGCGGCGGCAAGTGACTTTAGCATCCCCATCGACCATTTTCAATCCCGCCGCTGCAACGATTTGTTATGCCGCTTTAGCCTATTACCCAATAATACAACGCAGAGGTTTTATCTCTGCGTTGGAGAACCAACCTCAGCACTGTTAATTCTCGCATCACCTAGCATAATTTGCGAAAACTCAAAAGCTTTTTCTTTGTCTTTAAACGATGCGACTTGAATAGCCTTTCGATTAACTGATGTTCTAGTCATCAAATATGCATCTCTACAATAATTGCTTTTGATATATTGAAGAGTACTGTCATCAGTGCGATTTACGAAAACTGGATAGAAATTTTGCAGGCCAGGAGGATTAGAATCACCGCACTCTGATCTTGGAAAATTCCAACCAGGATGGTTTTGAGCAGGATTACCCTGAGACTGGGTGGATCTTTGGGGTTGAGTTGTTCTAATTCCAGACTGTCGATTAGACTGAGAAGTGCATGTACTAAATGCAATCATTATAAAAAGTAAAACTAAAGCTAAGCAGCCACAACCAGACCCAAAAGAATCAATTTTAGGTGAGTGGCTTGAAGAGCTAACAGTTGAATTTGTAGGTATAGGAAAAGAGGTTCTTTGAGGACTAGGTATTGTAGTTCTATTTGAGCTAGAAAGAGTAAAGCCACTAGATGATGCTGGATTAGAGTGGGTGGGTGTAGCTCTTGAGGTTTGGGTTGGTGTCGATGATCCAGCGGCTGATCTTGGTGAAGCAGAAGCAGTGGATATTGGAGCAACAGGTGCTTTTGTAGCATTTTTACTAGAACCTGCTAAAGGTGTAGCGGGGAACATATCATACTTCAGTTGAGTATTGATTTCACACCAGTAGCACTTTTTATATCCTGCTGAGTAGTAATGTTCTCTATTAAATTGGCAACGCTGAAGGTCATTTATCGAAATTTTAAGTGCTTCACACCACTCTGAAGAAGTAGGTCTAGCATAAGGATTATTATGCCCAACACTAAAGCATTGATAAAATAACTTTTGCAGTTCTGGATGAACCACATTCATAGGGATAGTTAAATCAGTAGGTTGAATTTTAGATTTATCTCCATAAACCCAATCACCATCTCTGATGTTGTCATTGATTAATGGATCATTACCGGAACCTTTCCATTTACCTGAAAAAGGATGCTTTCCAAAAATCAATAGCCAGATAACTACAGCTAGGCCAAATCGGTCTTGAACTTCAGATCGCTCAACAGACGACAAATCCTGACCATACATTTCAGGAGGGGTATATTCATCAGACCCCATTGAGGAATAGTAGATTTTTCCAGTGGATAAATCTTTGACTTGAAAAGAGTCAGTATCAACAATCGAAACTAATGACCGATCATTTACCCTAAAATTATCAGGTTTAAGATCACCAACAGTGTAATAGGAGTGGTGCAAAGATTTCAATATAAATGCGATATTGAGAGCTGTAGTATGCAGATAAAGCCAGTTGAAACCAACGGCTTGTTTCTCTCTTTTAGCTGAACTATAAACACTAATGAGGGGCTTGGAACTTTTGATTTCAGGCATTAGAAATCCCACAGGATTCTGACCTTGATTAAGTAATATATCTAAAGGCCACGCAATCGATATATGTTCCTTAGATAAACTAGAAGAATTAGAAGGTGGATTATCTAACATAACTCTAAGCTTTTCAAATTTTTCTTGATCAACTTGAGAGCTATAAATTTTAGCTACATGACCGAGCTTACTAGTTTTATATACTGTACCCTCACCGCCACTACCAAGTTCCTCAGTCAAGCTGAGTGATTCTCCAGATCTTAAGCAGTGAAAATAAGTCGGCTTCATAAATTAGACATCAAGTTACTTTTAATAAATTTGAGGAATAACAGAAACCTTCACAATTGATTCTCTTAACCTCTTAATTGTCAAAATAGTGATCAGCTTTTTACCAGAAAACAAGGAAAATAGAAATGATTAAAACCACTAAAAAAATAGTGTTAAACATGAAACAAAGCTCATCTTCAACAAATTTATTTAGCGCTCTTAAAATTCCTTTCTTTTTAATTGCTATCCGTACGTGTTCATGATTTACTTCAAATAATTGAGCCATCAAAGTCCGAATGATTTTTTTGGTTTCACTATATTCTTTTCTGTCAGAACTAGAAAACAAAATCTTTTTTTGCTGAAAAAAAACATCAACAAAATGACCATCAAAACTGATATCCTCTGGCATTAAATACAGTTCACCAATTTCAGTTTTAAGTATCTCTATTGCACGAATTTTGATCTGCTCATATGATTCCATTTTTAAGGAATATTTATACTTTCGCTCATACTGCTTATCTTTACAAAAAAGAGGATTTTGATTAATTCTTTCCTCAGAAAGGATAACTTGGGATTCTTCAAATAGAGTATGAGTATATTTTAAGTTTGGATCATTAGATTTTGAAAATGCACCATCTGTACTTTGATCTATTGACGCTGTTTGAAAAAGACAGATCAGCAAAGCTTTATCATCTTTTGTAGAGCTATTTATTTTATTTGAATTTAAAAATTTATCAAGGTCTACCTCTTTTTGGTATCTGCTATCATTAGACAGCATATGTTCTTCTAAAGGACTAAAGAATTTTGCAGAAGGTTGCCAACCCCGTAGTTTTTCCTTGTCCAATGATATATTTTCAATTCCATCTGTAGCGGCACAAATAAATTGTAGTTCTATTTCTTTGAAGTAAAATTTAAGTTCTTGAAGAGAATTCTGAGAAGTCACAGACTCTGTCTCATTGAAAAACTCCCCTTTGGTTGGTTGAAATACTAGCCTGTAGCGTCCATTTTTAGGACGAATTACGATAAAACCATCTCCAATTTGCATGGCGGCTAGCCAACTAGGAGTTGCCACAAACACTAATAAGGTACAAGCAAAATCATCTAAGCATGCCTTGTACTTTCGAGCCTCGCTCTTAAGTTTAAGTTTGAGATTTTCTACAGATCGTTCAAATCTAAGTTTAAAGAAATCTTGATTAACTGATTGAGTTTCCCAATCACATCCTAATAATGAAAGGTCAGAAATTATAACTTCCACTGCTAATTTGGAACCTAAGTCTGAATGCTTTGCACTGCCCATACCATCTGATACTACGCCAATGATTGTTCGATCATCAACAATTTTATAATTAGCAGAATCTTGGCATGGTTTATCAGCTTGAATATGATCAACACCAATTGCAGTCGATACGATTGCTAACCAAGTCATTTATCAATTACACTAAATAATTAGTTATTCAAAACCAGAAATCAAGTATTTGTCTGAGCCCACCCATTAATAGGAGGCAGTTCAACTTGACCTCCCCCAACTTTACTACTAGAAACCCTTCTAAGTGAAGCTGAAACCCATTTAAACAACTCCTGAAATTTAAGCCCTTGAAGCATAACAGGTGGGACATTAGGGGAAGCAATTTCACGTAGTATGTTCATATTTGCATCTTGAACCCCAATAACGTAGAAATTGACTTTACGATCTGCAATAGCTTGCCGAACACGGATTGCTGCACTTTTCCAAGAATCAGTTGGCTCACCATCAGTGATCAAAATGACCCAAGGCTGATAGGACGCGATTCCGTTATCTCTATAAATTGCTCTTCGCTCTTCCAGCATATCTAGTGCAACCTCAATGGCTTGTCCCATAGCAGTCAATCCTTTAGCGGATAATTGTGTTGGTATAAAGTCGTCGATAGTAATGAAGTCTTGAATGATACTGACAGAATTACTGAAGGAGATGATGGCGACTTCAACACGCAGTGATGCTGTCGGATCTCGCTCGACTTCTTGCTTGAAAGTCATCACACCAGCATTCAGTTGTGAAATCCTATCTCCTTCCATTGAGGCAGAGGAATCGAGAAGTAAAACCACTGGACAACGAGGTTCGGAGTTTCTTACAAATTCAATTTTATCTTCTAAAGGCATATTTTTATCTCCCAAAATTTAGATCACTCTCTCTACTCAGATCTGTGCCCATGAAGAGATATCTGGTAAGTTAACAGTACTTCCCAGGGGACTATTAGTAACTCGTGTAGTTGCTTCAGAAAGCCAAGAAAATAATTGAGAAATCTGCGGTTGTTTTAGTGAAACTGGTGGAATTCGAGGAGGGGAAATTTCGCGAAGTATGCCAAGATTGATGCCCGGTAAAGTCACTGTGAAAAAGCTTAAATCTCCTCTTTCATCATATAATTTAAGTAATTTTGCTGCATTACTCCAAGAATCATCAGGTACACTAGCTGTAATCATGAACAGCCATGCTGGATAATGCCGGATCGCATCTCTCTTATATGCCTGTAACCGAGTATCTAAAAGTCTAAGTGCCAATTCAATCCCCTGCCCTGTAGCATTCATTCCCCCGAGACTTAAAGAAGATAATGTAGATGTTGTTACTGAGCTGAAGTTCTGCATTACTTGTGGAGTCCCACCAAGAGTGATAACAGCCATTTCAATTTGATAATAGGCTGTCTCGTTTTGCGAAATAGTTTCTTGAAAAAGTGAAAAACCTTCTTCAAATTCGTTAAGTCTGCTGTTAGACATTGAGACAGAAGTATCTAGCAGAAGCACAATTGGGAAACGAGGTTCAGACATTTTTGATGTCCTATCTTCCTCAATCACTGCTGAACCAGCATCCTGAGGATTGAGAGCTTCTTTTCTGTGTTTCCGTAGTTGCTGATTAGTGCTAGTAGAAGAACTCAACTCATGCTTCATACGTACACTAGAGACGCTCCTAAGTGTATCGAAACCATCTTGAGCAGGCAATGTTGGAACAGAAGTTTGGAACCGTTGTCTAGCTATTTTAGAACGCTCCTGATATCTTCCAAGAATTTCAGAAACCACTGCTTGCGTGGATTTGATCTTCTCCTGAATATTTTCAATTTCATCTTCATTGCCTTCTAGAGTTAATGCTCCTTGAAGTTCTGTTTGAAGATTTTGGAGTTCTATTCGTTTACTGGCAAGTTGATCAGCTAAAAGCTGCTTATCAACTGCACGCAACTCGGAATTAGTCTTTATTTCTTCTAGTATTTCTGTAAACTCATCTTGTGCAGCTGTAGCCCATGCAGCATGCCAGTTATTATCTTGATCAGTGCGTAAGCGATCAAGAGCACTTATTTTAAGCTCTACTCCAAATTGTTCCGCAATCTCTTCTTGCGCTAACGCACTTATACTTTCCTCTGCTTTTTGGAGCCTAAGTGGATCTTTAAACTTGAGGTCATCACTTGCCAAGGTCTTTAGCCTCGAAAGCAGAAATCTTTCAAGGTAGTATTGAATTTCATCAATTGAATGTTCTCGCGCTTGAAATATGTGCCACTTGTCTTGAGCAACTCTTTCTATTCTAAATGAACCTTGATAGGTGACAGACTCCTTAAGATCTTGAAGTGAGTCAATAACTATCTCAAAGAAATTAAGCTGATTTTGTAATTTATGAAACCGCTCTGTAAGATCAGTATCAAGCATCTTGGGAATAACACTGATCTCGCTTGCGTAAAATTCATTTTTAAGAATTTTAGTAATTCTCTCAATTAATTCGGCCTTGACTGATTTACCTTCCTGAGAATACTCAAAGTGAAAGTAAAAATGTTCCGGCTCAGTAGTATGCAAAAGTTGGCTCACGCTATCATGAACCTTTTCTTTCATTAGACTTTCAATATCTATTCTTGAATTTATCAGGTCTTTTATATTGCTTAGATCTTTTATTTTTCCTGATATTATTATTTCTAGTTTGACTTGAACATTATAATACTTCGTAGAGAAAATATCGCTAACTTTAAAGCTAAAATTCCTCAGCTTGTAGATCGGTAAGTCTGGAGTTGTAGTGATTAGTCTAACTGAATAACCAACTCTTTTAGCTTCATCCTCTAGCCTCTCCCGAATGTTACGAGCAATCGGTTCAAAGTTAAGTGATAAGTCAGTGTAACGACTATCAAACAATTGTTTCTTAATTATTTTCTCTAATTTACTCTTAAACCAGTTTTGGAGATCAGTTACTTGAATTTTATTTTTGTGATATATTGCGACATCGGCATATCTTGGTTCTAATTCAAATTTATTTTTAATAATAATTGATTCTGGGTATTCCTGAATGTCGCACACAACATCGTATTTGATTTGAGGGACTTCAGGCATCAAAAAGGATTCATCTATCTCCAAGAGGAGATACTCAATCTCGCGCCCATATTGAGCTAAGAAATTGTCGAGATTTTCAAAAAGCCTAGAGCGGATCTCAGCCAAGTTGTAACAATAATCGTAGAGGAAAACATTTTTACGAAAATAATTTCGAACCTCTTTCTTAAGAAGTTCTTCTAAATCGTTTTGAATGTTTACGCTAAGGATAGCATTGATTATGTTATCTTGATCTACGATTAGTTTAGCTTTAAATCCAAGCTTGATTTGGTCATCATAATCCAACACCAGAACTAATAAATTACTGGTTCTAATTTCAATTGTCTTCAGCTGATCAAGGCTATTTTTGCTAAAGGACAAGCTTAATTCAGCGACTAACCCAATTTCACTATTAATTTTATTTTCAACCGATTCTTTGATTTGTAGGAAATATTTGGCTGGATTACCACTGAAATCATCAAACGAGAATCTCTTTTTTTCCTTATCGAGCCAAGCATTTACTTTGTTTTCAAAGGCAATCGCTGGTGTATTTGCCTCTGAAAGTTTTGATGCAATTTTTGCCTCATGTCCAACTGGGCAACTGATTTTGCATCCTATAGACACAGGAATATGACGTCTTGTTGAAAAGTCACTGATTTCAAATCCTGGGATACTAAACTCTGCAACGTTTTTAGTTGAGACGAGAAACGAAAAATAACTGCCCAAAAAAGGCTTTCTGGGTAAGGGTTTTCCTTTAATATCAGTAAATACGATTTTTTGTGTGCTTGAATTTGAGAGTTGTGAAAATTGTGCATTCTCATCAATTTTCTTGATTACTGTATCTAGAGGAGAAGTCGGTAACATAGCTATTTGATGAGTAACGAGTATTAATTCCAGTTGTAGATGCTTTAGCGAGATGATGCCCGAAACTTTTTAATTAGATGTCTAACAACATTTCGTTCACGATTCCATTTGGTTGCTAACTTACGCTTTTGTGATGATTTCAAATAGTTTATTTGAATCTTGAGATATTCAATCCAGCCTTCCCAATATCCAAGGAGGGATTGTTTATACCTGATGCCTGTTTCTTTCTCATAAAAGTCAGCGACATTGACAATTCCTTGAATAAAGTAGTTCTCCATAAGTTCTAATTCCGGTTGTTGCTCTTTATCCTCTATATAGTGTATTGCCATAAAAAGCTTTGGCAAGATGCTAATTGCAACTAATCCAATAGGATCGATATCGCCACCAATGACAGAATCAAGCTTTGGGTGTAATAGCCAAGAAACTAATATCTCCACTCTAGCTAAAGCAGTATTACTGTTTCGCAAGCCATTAAATAACGGATGTGCTAGCACAATTGAACTATCCCAGCTATTTGATTCAAAATCGGCCAACATTTCCAAGACGTATTCGGGCAGCAGCTGAAGTGATAACTGATCTAATGGCTCTAGCTTTAAACGCGAAGCCGGAGGCAGCCAAGCTTTGATTTCTTCTAGATTGTCATAAAGTCGTAAATTGCTTTGCTTAAGCTCATTGGACAAGGTTCTGTAAGTTGCTAGCCGTATTGAGTCAGGACTACAAGCGATTAATCGTTTGAACCAAAATAGTTCATTGAACTGAGGAGCAAATTTAAGCTTTTTGGCTATTTGAAGTACTGCATCGTGCTTTCGAGATGCAATTAGTTCTTCTAAAACTTGATTCACTAAATGTTCTAATTCAGAATAATTTAGGATCTCTCGAAGAAGTTCAGTAATACAGTTGAGATGATAAGTTTTAACCTTTTGAGATTTGCTGTTATTTTCATCGCTTAAGATAGACAAAATTGTCTCTTTAAGCCACCTTCTTCGATATTCTTCCTCATTGGAATAAAGTATTATCTTGGCTGCAATCTCTCTGATATATTTAGAAATTTTAGGAGAATCATCTACAAGAAAATCCAAATTTATCAATCCTTGAAATTGTTGACTTAGGAAGGAATATTTTTTTTCAAAATATTCTACGAACTTTTCTCTTAAACCTGGAAATCTAAAGTCAATTACTTTGCCAGAACTATTCCCTGGTACATAAGTTAAGCAACAAGAATCTAAGACACTATCTAAGTTCCATTCCCGAGTATGCCGATGCAGCAAGACCAAATCATTAGCATCAGTCTGATTTAGAGTGTAATCATTTTTAGGAGAGTCTGATTTATTAATAGCTATTTTCTCTCCTTCAATCAGAATTGAAATTTGAGTTTTTGCGTCGTCTGCAAATACAACTTCATTCGCTTTTGTGAACTTGGTTGGTTTTGATTGATTGCCTACAAGGGAAAAGACTATTTTTTCAAAGTCGCTCAGACTCAGTTGAGGGAAAAAACTTGAAGTAAACAAAACTATTTTTGTTAACCAGTTATCATTTTGCAACTCAGAAATTAATCTATCGAAACACTCATTGCTATCAATAAAATGTTTCGTCTCCTGTTTTTCCTGTTCTTGAATTTCCCAGCAATCAAAAAGAAATTTTTCTATGCGAGAAGCCTTTAAGGCTAACTTCAATGCTTCTCGGTCAACAAGACATATACAAAACTTTTGATTTTCTCCAAGAGCATTCCGAATCTCATTTGCTCTGCTTGGCTGACGAACCGTAACGGAATCTAGAAAGGCCTGAAGTTCACTTGTATCTACGATAAATAAAGTTGACCTATTCCTTCCGATTCTTCGATCCAAGAGAGTCTCTATACTAATTGTATCGAGGTACTTAAGAGAGTCTTTTTCTCCAGTTAATAGGCGTTTGTTGTAAGTATCAATACTGTCAGCTAAGGCGCAACCGACTTGCCAAGAAATTTCCTGATCTGAACAGCTTATAAAAATTAATCTATTTTCTATTAGTTTTTGCCGATAAAACCTTTGGATTTCACTTGGAACAACATCTGGGTATGCTTCATTCTGAAGTTGAAGCTCAGTAGTTGGGTCGATAAAATGATCTTGTAAAGACTTCTCTCGATCACTATCGGGTGAGACCTTAGGGATTAAATCAGTGAATCTTGAGTCGAAGTATATGTTAACTCTACTTTCAAGTTTATTAGAACTCAGAACATTGCCATCACCTGAGGCTGCTTGCTGAGTGATGTCCTGCTCATTCTTATTCGGGTTAAGCTCGGTGGGCTTGTCTTCAGGATTCTCTTCTCGAATGCCAACACCATTTTGTAGAACATTGCTGTCACCTATAACAGCTTGCTGGTTGACTTGATTCTGAGCATCAACAGCGTTTTGATGGATTCGTTGATTAGAGTCAAAGTCGTTGGAATCTGAATCATTATTAGATTCTGGCTTCATGAAACTCGCCTCTTTTTTCAAGGTAAAGAAGATATGCTTTTCTAATAAAAGAATTTATCAGGAAAGATATGTCCATAATATTCCTGCTGCTGTACCTAACCATTTTGCAACTTCTACTAAAACTGGCTGTGCTTTCTCCCAAAGACTTTTACCAGCATCAACTGTCTTGCTTGCATTCTGAAGAGTTTCTGCCATTTCCTTGAGATTAATTGCAGCTGCTTCTTTTTTAGGATCTTCATTATCTGCTGCTTTTCTAGCCGCATTCAAATAAGCCATTGCATCATCTTTAGTAGCCTTTGGTAAGGCAGCAACCCGAACCATCTCTTCAAGTTGCGCTAGTAAGGTAATTGCTTCTTCCTTAGTCAAGGACTTTTCCTCGTTTGAAGCAGAATTCTGCACCCCTACGGTTAGTTGATTGCTGTTACCTATAGTACCTTGCTGAGTTACACCAGAGACTGAACCGCTAACAGACTGTGAGATGCCGCCAGTTTTGTCTGACATATTAAATCCTCAATAAAATTTACTTTATGTTAGCCAACCAAAACATCAATTGTCAGTAGTATTGCGGTTGTTGATTCTTGAAAAATTATAAAATTGTTGTACCGTATACAAAACGAGCTATAGCTTCAGCCTGATGCCAGCGGCATAACAACTTACTATACTGACACTTTCCGTGTAACTGCCCTCTACAAGGTATTTATACCGACTGTATCGATATAAATACCCCTAGGCGGGGAGTTATACCGACAGTTTCCGTATAGTACGC
>Ga0169931_10015160_pt1 | contig 10344 bp, 5 predicted proteins | sample Kivu_15m_20L_FD_129675 | JGI IMG/M metagenome (GOLD analysis project Ga0169931, IMG submission 129675) | Freshwater microbial communities from Lake Kivu, Western Province, Rwanda to study Microbial Dark Matter (Phase II) - Kivu_15m_20L... | ecosystem: Environmental > Aquatic > Freshwater > Lake ... | reverse complement strand
TCGGCCCCGACGCGCTCTTCATGCCCGAGCCGGCCGAGGCCGGGGCGGCCTTCCTCGGGTGGATCAACGCCATGGTGGTGCTCGCGGCCGTGCTCAACGAGACCGCGCGCAGCATGGGCCAGCCCGACATCTATCCCTTCGTCCTGAATCGCCCGACCGTGACGAAGCTGCACTTCGTCCACTGCGTGATCACGGGGGACCGTGCCGCCCGCACGCCGCCCCCGCCCGAGGCCATGGCGGTCGTCACCGGCTGAGGCCGCGCGTCGAGATCATGATCGCCACGCCGCCGGAGCCCGACTCGCGACGCGGTCATCACCTGCAGGCCACCGCCCCATGACACCCGTCACCCACGCCCCGGCCGAGCCCGCGGCATCCGCAGCGGAGGCACCCTCGCCGATCAACGATTACGAGCGCCGTCGCCGCGAAGCCGAAACGGCGAACGAGCTGGTGGTGTCGGCGATCATCGCCGCCCTGATGGCCTCGATGCTCGTGATCTCGGTGATCTGGACGATGGAGTACCCGTTCCTGCCTGTCCCGCGCGAGGTGAGGGCGGTGTCGGCCCTGTTTCTCGCCGCACACCTCGGAATCCTCGTGCTGCTCACGACGCGGCGCCGCTATTCGCCGCTGCGGAAGTACGTCATCGTCGTCGTGCGAATGGCCCTTTTGGGTGGAATCTGCTGGGCGGAGTGGTTCCACCGGAACCCCGCCTACGGCCTCGTGCGGCCCACGTCGCTCTTCGCGGTCACCATCATGATCACGGCCCTCTCCTACAGCCGCGGCGCCCTGGTGCTGGCCGGCGTGCTGGCCTGCATCCTCTATCCGACGATCTCGCTCTTCGGCCCGGCATGGCCTGCAAGCCTCCACGCGAGCCTCTTCGCCGTGCAGCTCTTCATCGCCGTGACCTACGTCGCCCATCGGCTCGTCTCGCAGATGCGCACGATGTCGGACGACTCGGTGTCGAACGAGCGACTCAGCCGGTTTTTCTCGCCGCAGGTCGCCTCCCAGATCGCGGCGGAGCCGGCGCTGGCCACCCACGCGGCCGAGTGCCAGGTGTCCGTGCTCATGAGCGACATCAGCGGCTTCACCGCCATGGCGTCCCGGATGCCGCCCGACGAGGTCGTCGGCCTCCTCAACGCCTACTTTCCGCGCATGGTGGAGATCGTCTTCCGCCACGGAGGAACGCTCGAGAAATTCATCGGCGACGCGCTGCTCGCGGTCTGGGGCGCACCGGTCGCGAGCCCGGACCACGCCGATCGGGCCGTGGCCGCCGCGACCGAGATGCAGCAGGCCGTCGTCGCCTTCAACGTCGCGCAGCGGGCCGCCGGCCGACCCACGATCATGATCCACGTGGGCATCGCCTCCGGGCCGGCGGCGGCCGGGTACATCGGGGCTGACCGCTACGTGCAATACGCGGTGATGGGGGACACGACGAACGTCGCCGCGCGGATCTGCACGTCGGCCGGGCCCGATGAGATCCTCGTGTCGGACGAGACGCGACGCGGGCATTCCGGGCGGGGCGTCGTGTTCGAGGACGTGCCCGCGATCGTGGCCAAGGGGAAGGATGGGCCGGTCACCGTCCATCGGGTGCGCGCGGCCGACTCGCGGTGACCGCCGCCGACGGCGCGACGGCAGGCACGGCTCACCGGGTCAGGTGAGCCCGGCCTGCACGTTTCGGGAAAACTTGATGTACGGCAGACGGATCGACCGCACGAAGAACCGGTCCGCCCGGATCGCCTCCGGTGCCTGGAACCCGGCGGCGCCGAAGAACGTGACCGCGTCGTCCTGATCGACGCCGTCGCCGCTGATGCCGTAGCCTCCCGCCAGGATGCGCGACGCGTAGACGGCCGTGCTGCCGGGGAAGAACACGACGCCGTTCTGGTTGGCCGCGGGCGTGGGCGCGCGGAAGTTCGTTCCCGGATTGAACGAGTCGTATCCGAGCACGGTGACGTCGAACGCCGTGGCGGGCAGCGGCGCACCCTCGTTGAGGCCGGTCCGCGGGTTGATGCCGGGGGTGTTGAGGATCGAGAACGGCCCCGGGGCGGCGGTGGCCGAGCCCGACGGGTACTTCGGCACCGCGAGGTAGCGGAAGGTGCGGTTGGTGAAGGCGGTGCCCAGCGGCACGGTGCCCACGCGGTCCTCGGGAGCGAGCAGCGGGGAGGCGTAGTAGGCGGTGTTGCGCGACTTCGCCACCGCCACGTCGATCGAGAAGACGGTGGCATCGGGCATGCGGAAGACGCCGAGCAGCGTGCCGTCGAGGTCGGCGACCGCGAGCACCATCTTCGCGAAGGTGGGCTGGATGCCGATCTGTGCGCGGGTGCGTCGCGCCTGGGCCACGCCCTGCTCGACGAGCCGTGTCACGTCGGCGGCCGACAGGAGCGTGCCGTCGGCGGCCGGCACGAGCCAGCCGTCGGGCTGGGGCTGCCCCGGGAGGAGCGTGGCGCCACCCGGCGCGACCGCCTGATTCGCCCCGTTGACGGTGCCGAACCCCAACGCACCGACGATCGAGAAGAGCCGCTCGACGCCGAGCGGCCCGGCCTGTGGGCCGAAGCTCTGCAGCGCCACGCCACCGAGGTTGATCCGGGCGGCGGCGTTGACCCGGTTGACGAGCTGCTGGGCCTGCACGAGCGACAGGGGGAGCGGACCGCCGAGCCCGCCGGCGCGGGCGATGATCTGGCGGGGCGCGAGGGTGGCCGTGACGACACTCGTGCCCGGGATCGTCACCGGAAGCAGCGCGAGCAGCGCGATCGTCTCCGCCTCCAGTGCCCGCGGACCGTTGAGCCGTTGGGAGCGCAGCTGCGACGCGTCCGGGACGAACGACTGCTCGAACGTCGCGAAGCCGGCAGGGCCGGGAAGGAAGACGCCGATGCCACCGATGAGGTCGTTGGTGCCGAGGCGGTAGATGCCGAGCCCGCCGGGCATGGTCGCGATGCCGCGCGACAGGGTGTCCGGAGCGAGGCCGGACTGCGCGCCCCACGACTCGCGGTTGGTCACCGTCACGCCCCCCGCGACGATACTCGTGCGGTTGGTGTGCTCGATCGCGAAGAGGTCGACGAGCGGCCGACGGAGGATGCCCGGCGGGAACTGGCCACCGATGCCGACGGGCGCGACGTACCCCGGCCCCTAGACCAACGGATCGGCACTGTTGGGATTGGCCTCGACCTCCCGCTGCGTGATCGTGCTCTGGCTGATGTGGCTGACGGTGCGCGAGGTGAGGATCGCCTGGCCGTTGGAGAAGAAGGCCCCCGTGCGAGCCTTCGCGACGGCGCCGTCGATCATGAAGCCGAGCAGGTTCACGTCGGCGGTGGGCACGTCGGCCTCGGTGCGCACGCCGAGGATCTGCCCGGTGCGATCGACGACCGCGATGATCGCGTCGGTCCTCGGCGTGGCGGCGCTCGCCCGGTCGAGGAGCATGCCCACCTCCGCGGCGGTCAGCTGCTGAGCGGCATGCACCAGACGCGGCTCGAGCGGCTCGACCCCATGGCCGAGGCCCTCCGCGGCGGAGCGGGACCGCCGTCGTGGAAGCGGCCACCCGCCGTGGCGGTGGCCGCCCGCGCCGCCCTGCCACCCCGCCCACGCCAACATGCGACCGAAGAGCCTCATGGACTGCCTGCTTCGTGCCAGCCGGTCGTGCACGTCGCGACCCGGGTGATCATCGGCACGAGTCCCCCGCCAGGGCTTCCCGAACACGCACAGACGTCACAGGTATCATCGCTGGATTCACCGCTCCCGTCATCGGACACTGTCGCCGGACACCTTTTTGGGGCCACGGGCCGCGAACGTCATCATGACCAGCTCGACGCCACCCCCGGCACGCCCCGTGGACGCGGAACACGCGCGCATCCTCACGATGCAGGACGATGCGACGGGCTGGCGTCGCTGGGGGCCCTACCTCGCGGACCGAGCCTGGGGGACCGTCCGCGAGGATTATTCGCCCGACGGCAAGGCCTGGCAGTTCCTCACCTACGACGCCGCCCGCGCGAAAGCCTACCGGTGGGGGGAGGACGGGATCGCGGGCATCTGCGACCGCTACCAGGTGCTCTGCTTCGCGCCGACCTTCTGGAACGGCCGCGACACCCATCTGAAGGAACGGTTCTTCGGGGTCACGCCGGACGAGGGCAACCACGGCGAGGACGTCAAGGAGTGCTACTGGCACCTCGACAACCTCCCGTCGCATGCCTTCATGAGCCTGCTCTACCGGTACCCGCAGGCGGCGTTTCCGTACGCCTCGCTTCTCGACGGCAACCGAGCGAGGCAGTCCGACGAGCCCGAGTTCGAACTCGTCGACACCGGCGTCTTCGACGACGGGCGATTCTTCGACATCCTCGTGGAGTACGCGAAGACCACGCCCGAGGAGATCGCCATCCGGATCACCGCCACCAACCATGGACCGGACGCCGCGCCCCTGCACGTGCTGCCGACGCTCTGGTTTCGGAACACGTGGTCGTGGGGACGGCAGCCGCTCGCCGCTCCGGTCATCCGTCTGGCCGAGACGCCGCGGGGCACGACGGGCCTCGTCGCCGATGACGCCAGCGTCCGCCCCGACCCGATGATCCCGGTCGCCCACGAACTCGGGCGGCGCTGGCTGCTCGCCGCCGATCTCGCGGGGACCGAGACGCTCTTCACCGACAACGAGACGAATGGCCCGGCCGTCTTCGGCGTCGGACACCGCAGCCGCTCGTTCCACACGAAGGACGCCTTCCATCGCCGGCTCTGCGGCGGCGAACGCGCCGCCACGAACCCCGCCGGCCAGGGCACGAAGGCCGCGTTCCACCTGCGCGCGACGGTCCCGGCCGGCGGCCGGGTCGCCTTCCACCTCCTCCTCACCGACACCGCGCCCGCGGAGCGGCTCGCCACCGGTGACGGACTGGCGCGGCTCGTCGACGACGCCGTGGAGACACGCCGGGCGGAAGCCGACCGCTTCTACGGAGGCGTGGCGCCTCCGCAGGCCTCCGCCGAGGAACGGCTCGTGCAGCGGCGGGCGTTCGCGGGCCTGCTCTGGACGAAGCAGAACTACATCTTCGACGTGGCGAAGTGGCTCGACGGCGACAACCCCGACCTGCCGCCACCGGCGTCCCGCGCGCGGATCCGCAACCGCCACTGGCGACACCTCAACTCGTTTCGGGTGCTGAGCATGCCCGACACCTGGGAGTATCCGTGGTTCGCCGCGTGGGACCTCGCCTTCCACTGCGTGCCGTTCGCGCTCGTCGATCCACAGTTCGCCAAGGACCAGCTGTGGCTGCTGCTCTTCGAGCAGTTCCAGCATCCCAGCGGCCAGCTCCCGGCCTACGAGTGGGAGTTCAGCGACCTCAATCCTCCCGTGCATGCGTGGGCCGTGTGGCGGGTCTACAACATGGAAAAGCGTCGGCACGGCCGGACCGACCGCGCCTGGCTCGAACGCTGCTTCCACAAGCTGTTGCTGGTCTTCACGAGCTGGGTCAACCGGGTCGACCGCGAGGGGAACAACGTCTTCGAGGGCGGCTTCCTCGGACTCGACAACATCAGCGTCTTCGACCGCAGCGAGCCGCTGCCCGACGGCGCCGTGCTCGAGCAGTCGGATGGCACCGGCTGGATGGGGATGTTCTCGCTGGTGATGATGCGGATCGCGCTCGAGCTCGCCGGGGAGAACCCGGTCTACGAGGGCCTCGCCTCGAAGTTCCTGCAGCACTACGCGTACATCGCCCATGCCATGAAGCACATGGGCAGCCGCGACTACTCGCTCTTCGACGAGGCCGACGGCTTCTTCTACGACGTGCTGCGGCTCCCCGACGGCCGCTTCCGCAAGTTTCGCGTGCGGTCGCTCGTGGGGCTCATCCCGCTCTTCGCCGTGGAGCGGCTCGAGTCGGACTGGATCACACCCTTCCGGGAGTTCTCGGCCAACCTCCGCTGGTTCCTCGACAACCGCCGCGACCTCGTCGCCGACGTGATCCACACGCTCCCCGGCGGGAGCGGCGGCACGACGCACCTGCTCACGATCATGGACATCTCCGAACTGCGCCGGATGCTCGTGCGGCTGCACGACCCGGCGGAGTTCCTCTCGCCGCACGGCGTGCGCTCGCTCTCGAAGGCGCACCAGCGGGAGCCGTTCGAGTTCGACGGCCGCCGGGTGGCATACGAGCCGGCCGAATCCCTCACGAAGCACAAGGGGGGCAACTCGAACTGGCGCGGGCCGGTCTGGTTTCCGACCAACTTCCTCATCATCGAGTCGCTGCGGAAGCTCGGCACCGCATTCGGTCCCGACTTCGCCGTGGCGACGCCGGGCAGCGGCGGCCGCCCCCTGCCGCTGCGCGACATGGCGCGGGATATCGCCACCCGGCTCACCCGGCTCTTTCTCCCCGGGCCCGACGGCAGGCGACCGTCGCTGGGGCTGCCTCCGGACCTGGCCGATGACGCACGGTGGCAATCCCACCCGCTCTTCCACGAGTACTTCCACGGCGACTCCGGCGTCGGCCTGGGGGCGAGTCACCAGACCGGTTGGACCGCGCTCGTGGCCAGCCTGATCGACGAATGGAGCGACTGAGCCGATCGCGCCGGCCCGTGCGCCCGCCGCCGGCTCGCGTGGCGGGAAGCGCCGCGCAGCGTCTGCCGCTAAGATCGTGGGCTCGTCGCCCTGCGGGTTGATGCCGCACCGTTTCCAGAGGACAGCCCTTCTCGTGATCGTCCAGGAACTCCACCGCATCCAGCACGATCACGGCTACCTGCCGGAGCCGGAACTGCGCCGCCTCGCGGAACGCACCGGCACGCCGCTCTACCGCCTCCAGGAGGTGGCGAGTTTTTTCCTCACTTCCACCTCGAGCCGCCGCCGCCCGTGACCGTCGCGGTCTGCCGCGACATGGCCTGTCACATGCGCGGCGCACTCGACCTCGAGCGGCGCCTCGACACCGCGCTCGCGGCCGACATCGCCGCGAGCCGCGTCGCCGTGCGGCATGCCTCCTGCCTCGGACGCTGCGACCGTCCCGTGGCGGTCGCGCTCAATGAACGGCTGCTCGCGTCGTGTGGGTCGGACGGCCGAACGATCGAGGCGATCGTCGCCGCCGCCCGCGGGGCACTCGCGGGCGATCCACCCGCCCCGGACACCGACGCGCACTACGCCTGCCATACGAACCGTCCCTGGCGGATCGATCCCTACACCGCGTCGGCGGGCACGGGCTCCCACGAGGCGGCGGCGTCGCGCACGCCGTACGCGGCCATCGACACCTTCCTCTCGTGGGACGACCCCCAGCGGCTCGTGGAGGAGCTCAAGAAGGCCGACCTGCGCGGCATGGGAGGCGCCGGCGTCCCCGCCCATCAGAAATGGCACGACGTGCGCCATGCGAAAGGCGACGCACGCTACGTCGTGTGCAACGCCGACGAGAGCGAACCGGGCACGTTCAAGGACCGCGAGCTGCTCACGCACCACGCGCACGTCGTGCTGGAAGGGGTCATCCTCGCGGGACTCTTCACCGGTGCGACCCGCGGCTGGATCTATGTGCGGCACGAATATGGCGAGCAGATCGCGACCATGAAGGCCGAGATCGCCCGCGCCGAGGCGCTCGGCGCCTGTGGGCGCAACATCCGCGGCAGCGGCCGTGACTTTCCGGTCGAGGTCTTCACGAGCCCGGGCGGCTACATCTGCGGCGAACAGAGCGCGCTCATCGAGGCGATGGAGGATCACCGCGCGCAGCCGAGACCCAAGCCGCCCCAGCTCGAGACCAACGGCCTCTACGACCGGCCGACGCTCGTGAGCAACGTCGAGACCTTCGCCTGGGCGCCGGCGATCGTCCTCGGCGGGGGCGACTGGTTCGCGGGCACCGGCATCCGAGGCTGCCGTGGGAGCCGCCTCTTTTCCGTGTCGGGCGACGTGCGCAGGCCCGGGGTGTACGAGGTGCCCAACGGCACGCCGCTCGGGGTGCTCATCGAGGAGCACTGCGGCGGCACCACCGGCCCGCTCAAGGCGTTCGCACCATCCGGTCCCTCGGGCGGATTCCTGCCCGCCCGGCTGCCGGTCGCCGCCCTGCCCCGCGGCTGGGAGAAGCGGGCTCCCGCGGATCTGGTGGCTGCCGTGGCCGCGGGCGGCGGCACGCACGTCGACATCCTCCACCTCGAGCTCGATCTCCAGCGGTTCCGCGACCTCTGCCTCGCCCTTGGCGCGGGGCTCGTGGTCTACGACGCCAGCCGCGACATGGCCGCCGAGGCCCTCTCCTGCTCTCGGTTCTTTCGCGACGAGTCGTGCGGCAAGTGCGTCCCCTGCCGCATCGGATCCGACAAGATCGTGCACGTCGCCGAGGAGATCACGACGGGCCGCATCTCCCGGGTCGATCTCGCAGCTCGGGGCCGGCTGGTCGGGGAGCTCGCGCGGGCGCTCGAGATGACGAGCATCTGCGGGCTGGGCATGGTGGCGGCCAAGCCGCTCGAAACGACCCTCGAGTTTTTCCGGGACGACGTGGAGCGTCACCTGGCCGCGAATACCGCGGGAGGTGCGCCGTGAACGAACCGGACGGGGGCGGTGCCCCGACGAGCAGGGATCCCCTGCACGACGACGAGCGGCCGGGCCTTGTCCTGCCGGAGGAGGATGGCCTCTTCGCACGCGACATCGACGGCCAGCTCGTGCGGATGGACAAGGTCACGGCGGCCGACTTCGACCGGCGCGTGACGATCCGCATCGACGGTCGCGAGGTGACGGTGCCCAAGGCCGTGCCCCTGACCGACGCCCAGGGAAAAATCCTGCGCGACCAGGAGGGGCGCCCCCTGCCGCGCGCCACGACCATCTTCGACGCCGCGACGCGGGCCTACGCCGACGACCCGGCCGGAAATCCCATCCCGGTGCTCTGCCACCGGGAGCATCTCGAGCCTGTCGCGGTGTGCCGCGTCTGCTGCGTGGAGATCGCCAAGGTGAAGCGCGGCTCGATGCAGCGGGAACGGAAGCTCCTGCCGGCATGCCAGCACCGCGTCGAGGAGACGATGGAGGTGCACACGATTCGCTCCCCCGACCTCGCCGCGCGGCGACGGATCGACACGAACGTGCGCACGCTCGTCAACCTGCTGGTCAACGACCACCTGCCGGCCGACTGGGAGTCACAGACGGTCAACGAGCTCGGCCTGCTCGCGAGGCGGCTCGATGGCCTCGCCCTCGAGGCCCGCGGGCTCGAGACCGCGGCGGATCCGACGGCCGATCCGCTCGCCCTCGAGGCCCGCTGGCCCCTCACGGGCCGGCAGCCTCTCCCGGCCCGCGATCGTGTGCGCGGACACGACGACTCGTCGCCCCGCATCGCCGTCGACCACGAACAGTGCATCCTCTGCGACCGTTGCGTCCGCTCCTGCAGCGACGTGAAGGAGAACTTCGTCATCGGCCGCACCGGAAAGGGCTCCGCGACGCGGATCGGCTTCGACCTCGACGATCCGATGGGCAGCTCCAGCTGCGTCTCGTGCGGTGAGTGCATGATCTCCTGCCCGACCGGGGCGCTCGTGTTCAAGGAGCAGGTCAGCGAGTCCCCGGCGGCCCAGGCAGGCGGCCGTCCTCGGGGCACCGTGGACGATCGCGTGGCGATCGACGAGTTCGACCGTCATCCGCTGTTCGCCGGGGTGCCGCGCAAGTTTCTCGAGTGGAATGCCGATGCGGTGCAGCGGCGCGTCTTCGAGCCGGGCGAGGTCATCTGCCGGCAGGGCGAATATGCCTTCACGGCCTTCGTGATCCTGCGGGGCCGCGTCGGCGTGTCGGTCGGAAGAGGAGCGGGCACGGGCGACGACGGCTCGGGGGGCGGCCTGCGAGCGTTCGCCCGAGGCATGTCGCGCTGGCTGTCGGGACTGCGGGCGGTCGCGCCCCGTCGCGCGGAGCCACGCCAGCGGATCACGATCGATGGCGGCCGCTCGCTCGAACTGGTGGACGGCCGCTGGGTGGATGAGATGACGCCCGAGGACGTGATCTTCGGCGAGATGGCCTGCCTCAACCATTACCCGCGCTCGGCCACGATCGTGGCGATCGAGGCCACCGAGGTGCTCGAGATCAACCGCAACGTGCTGCACATGCTGCAGCGCACCGCCGCCTCCCGCCGCGTGCTCGACCGTGCCTACCGCGCCCGCACGCTCCAGCGCGAGCTCGCCCGGCTCGGCCTCTTCAAGGGACTGTCCGCCGCCGAACAGGAGCGGTGTGCCGCGCTGCTCCGCGACCGTGTCGAGCTCGTGCGGGTCGATCGCGGTCAGGTGATTTTCCGGCAGGGTGACGTGGCGGCCGACCTCTACCAGGTGCGGCTCGGCTTCGTGAAGGTCTCCCAGCGGCTTGGCGGCGAGGACCGGGTGATCAACTACCTCCGCCCGGGGCAGACCTTCGGCGAGGTGGGCCTGGCAGCGGCGTTCCTCGATCCCGCCGAG
>Ga0169931_10015159_pt1 | contig 10345 bp, 7 predicted proteins | sample Kivu_15m_20L_FD_129675 | JGI IMG/M metagenome (GOLD analysis project Ga0169931, IMG submission 129675) | Freshwater microbial communities from Lake Kivu, Western Province, Rwanda to study Microbial Dark Matter (Phase II) - Kivu_15m_20L... | ecosystem: Environmental > Aquatic > Freshwater > Lake ... | reverse complement strand
GACTTGGGGGTGTAGATGATCAAGGGTCGGCGCAGGTGACCCAGCACCTGCCAGCGCAGGAGATGGAAGAAACTCGCGGGTGTCGAGGGCATCGCCACGGTCATGTTGTCCTGGGCGCACATCTGCAGGAAGCGCTCCACGCGCGCACTCGAGTGATCGGGACCCTGGCCCTCATATCCGTGCGGTAGTAACAGGGTGACCGCGGAGCGTTGCCCCCACTTCTGCTCGCCCGAGGAGATGAACTCGTCGATGATGGTTTGTGCTCCGTTGACGAAGTCCCCGAACTGCGCTTCCCACATCACCAGGGCATCGGGGCGAGCGACCGAGTAGCCGTACTCGAAGCCGAGTGCGGCGAACTCGCTCAGCAGTGAGTCATAGACGTACAGCTTGGCTCCGTCGCGATAGCACTGCTTCAGCGGCTTGTACTGCCAGCCGGTCTCCTTGTCGACGATCACCATGTGTCGGTGGCCGAAGGTGCCACGCCGGGAGTCCTGGCCGGCGAGCCGGACCGTGCGACCCTCCAGGAGCAGTGACCCGACGGCGAGCGCCTCGGCCATGCCCCAATCGATCGCGTTGTCGGTGACCATCTGGGCACGCCGTTGGAGTTGTGGAGCCAGGCGCGGGTGGACGGTGAAGCCCTCCGGCATGGTCAACTGCGAGTGGATGACGGTGTCGATCTGCTCCTGGGAGATGGAGGTGTCGATATCGGTCGCCGGTCCCTGGGGCACAAGATCGAGTTGACCGGTCTGGATGATGCTCGACGAGGACTGGCTGAACTCCTCATCGGCGTGGTCAACATGTGTCTCTTGGAAGACCCGCTCGAGTTGTTCTTGGAAGTGCTTGAGGGCTTCTTCGGCCTCTTCCACCGTGATGTCGCCGCGACCGATCAGGCTCTCGGTGTAGTGCTTGCGCACGGAACGCTTGTTGTCGATGATCGCGTACATCAACGGCTGGGTGAGCGAAGGATCGTCTGCCTCGTTGTGACCGCGCTTGCGGTAGCAGACGAGGTCGATGACGACGTCCTTGTGGAAGGCCTGCCGGAATTGGAATGCCATCCGCGCGACGCGCACAACGGCTTCTGGGTCATCACCGTTGACATGGAAGATGGGCGCCTGCACCATGCGTGCCACATCGGTGGGGTAGACACTTGAGCGGCTGTAGCGAGGCGAGGTGGTGAAGCCCACCTGGTTGTTCACGACGATGTGGACAGTGCCACCGGTGCGGTAACCCTGGAGTTGCGAGAGGTGCAGGGTCTCCGCCACGACGCCCTGCCCGGCGAATGCCGCATCACCATGAATGAGGAGAGGCAGGACGTCGAAGGCCCGTTCGCGAGGGAGCACATCCTGCTTCGCTCGGACGATGCCTTCCAGAACCGGGTCGACCGCCTCTAGGTGTGAAGGATTGGCCGCGATGTAGACGGCCGTGGACGTGCCGTCGTCGGCAACGAAAGTGCCGGCGGTTCCCAGGTGGTACTTGACGTCGCCGGAGCCTTGCACGGAATCGGAGCCGTAATCGCCTTCGAATTCCCGGAAGACCTGGCCGTAGGACTTCCCGGCGATGTTGGTCAGCACGTTGAGGCGGCCGCGGTGCGGCATGCCGATGCACACCTCGAGTATCTCGTCGTTGGCGGACTCGATGAGGATCGCGTCGAGGGCGGGGATCAGCGACTCAGAACCCTCGAGGGAGAAACGCTTCTGGCCCACGTACTTCGTGTGGAGGAAAGTTTCCAGTGCCTCCGACTCGTTGAGTTTGCGCAGGATCCGTAATTGCTCATCGCGGTGGTACTTCTCGTGGGGTCGTTCCACTCGCTCCTGGATCCAGCGCCGCTGATCGGGGTCCTGGATATGCATGTACTCGATGCCCACCGAGCGGGTGTACGCATCCCGGAGCACTCCCAGGATCGCGCGAAGTTTCATGATCGGGCGGCCACCGAACCCGCCCGTGGCGAACTCCCTGTCGAGGTCCCACAGTGTGAGTCCGTGACTGAGCACGTCGAGATCCGGGTGCGTGCGCTGGCGGTACTCGAGTGGATCCGTGTCTGCCATGAGGTGACCGCGTACGCGGTAGGCGTGGATGATCTCCTGCACCCGCACCGTCTTGTCCAGATCGGTGTCGTGGCTCGTGGAGATGTCGTGGGCCCATCGAACCGGCTCGTAGGGGATGCGGAGCGATCGGAAGATCGCGTCGTAGAAATCGTCCTCACCCAGAAGCAGCTGATGGACGCGACGGAGGAACTCCCCGGACTGGGCACCCTGGATGATGCGGTGGTCGTACGTGGAGGTGAGGGTCAGGATCTTCGACACCGCGTTGCGGACCAGGGTTTCCCCGGATGCCCCCTGCCATTCGGCCGGATACTCCATCGCCCCGACACCGATGATGCAGCCCTGTCCGGCCATGAGTCGGGGCACGGAGAAATTCGTGCCAAGAGTGCCGGGGTTGGTGAGTGTGATCGTGGTTCCGGTGAAGTCGTCGACCCCGAGCGCTCCCGCCCGCGCGCGACGCACCATGTCCTCGTAGGAGGCCCAGAAACTCGCGAAGTCCATCGCCTGGGTGGCCTTGATGGAGGGGACGAGCAGTTGGCGGCTGCCGTCGGATTTGGCGACATCGATCGCAATGCCCAGGTTGACGTCGGGGCTGGTGGCGACTGCGGGTTTCCCGTCGAGTTCCGTGAAGTGCGCGTTCATCGCCGGCATTTCGGTGGCGGCACGCACCACCGCATAGCCGATCAGATGCGTGAAGGAGACCTTCCCACCACGGCCGCGGGTGAGGTGATTGTTGATGACCACCCGGTTGTCCATGAGCAGTTTCGCCGGGATTCCCCGGATGCTCGTTGCCGTCGGGACAGCGAGGCTCGCATCCATATTGGCGACGACTCGACTCGCCGGTCCTTTGAGGACCGAGACGTGGTCGGCCTGTGCCGGGGTGGGTGCGGGAGACGGCACCGTGGCCGGCACGGACTCCTGGGCGGGGGTCACCGACGAGGGCTGGGGAGGAGGGGAGGGGATCGGCGCGGAGGCGGGTGCGTGGTCGGTGGGCTGGTAGCCCTCGAAGAACTCCCACCATGCGGGATCGACGGAGTTCCGATCGGTGAGGTACTGCTGGTAGAGCTCATCGACGAGCCACTCATTGGGCCCGAAGCCGGCAAGCGGCTCTGCAGACACCGCGGGATCCTCTCGCAGTATGGACCGCATGCCGCGGCCCTCATGAAGGGTACCGGGATGCGGGAAGCGACGCCGACGGGCAGGCTCAGCCCGTGGGTGAACACCAGGTCGCGGTCATCACCGGAGGCACGCGGGGAATCGGGTTGGCGGCCGCGCACGGCCTTGGGGACGCGGGAGTAACCGTCTACCTGATCGGCCGTGATCGCGATCGTGCGGATGCTGCTGTGCGCGACCTGAGGAATCGTGGGATCGATGCCCACTCGGACGTCTGCGATGTCTCCAACGCAGACGACGTGGATGTGCTTGCCGCGCGCATCCCGAGCCCGGACATCGTGGTGGCCTCCGCGGGCGTCATGGCCGAACGTATGACGAAAACCCTGCGCACGACCCCCGAGGAGTGGCAGCGAGTGATGGCGGCCAATCTCGACGGCGTCTTCCACACACTCCGCTGCTTCACGCCCGGCATGGTCCAACGTCGATCAGGACGGGTCATCGTCGTCTCGGCATGCCTGGGTCGCAGCTCCGGCCCGGGACTCGAGGGCGGTCTCGTTCCCTACCGGGTCAGCAAGGCGGGGGTGAATGCGTTGGTCCGCTCGTTCGCCGCGGAGACCGCCATGGGTTCACGTGGCGTGGCGGTCGATGCCATGTGTCCTGGTCACTGCCGGACGGACATGGGTGGCCCCGACGCCCCGCGCTCGGCCGAGGAGGGCGCGGACACGATCGTCTGGCTGGCCACCCGGGAGCCGGCCACCCCCACGGGGCTGCTGTGGGAGGACCGCGCACCCGTCCCCTGGTGAGGTTCGACTTCCGGTGGCGAACACGCCTACAGTCATCCGCGTGCGCACTTCCCCGGTGATCGCTGTCCTGCTCGCGGTCGTGCTCGGCGGCCTCGCCGCCCCGGGCGCCGCTGCGCAGGACCTCACCCCTCCGGCACCGCCACCGACCGCGCCCCCGGCACCTCCGGCCATCGCCCAGGCGGTCGCGGGATCCCAGGTCGTCACCCTCTACTTCGAGGCCGGCGATCGCGCGCAGGGTGCGGAGTACTCGTTGGACAACGGCCCGTGGACCACCTGCGCACAGGAACTCGGGATGTGCACCGTCTCCGGTCTCATGAACGGGCGCACCTACCGCATCGCCCTTCGGACGACGAACGCCGCCGGTGTCAGCGCGCCGGCCGGCCCCGCGAGCGCTGTGCCCGTCGCCCCTCCGGGTGTGGATTCGGACAAGCCGACTCAGATCGTTGGCAAGGTTCGCGCCGTCACGGCCACGTTCGAGGCCGCGGGCAACAAACTCGGTGTCTCGGGTGCGCGCTCGCGACTCGGCGTGGGAACCCTTCCCGAACTCGGCTTCAACGCCCCGGTCACCAACAAGGCGGCAGTCGAGCGTCACCTCGTCGTCACTGCGACCGATGGCTCCGGGACCACATCGATCGTGCCCGGAGCTTGGGGCTGGTTGGGCGATAGCCGCGTCGTCTTCCGTCCGAAGGCCTATTGGCCCGCGAAGTCCACGATCACCGTTACCTCCACCCTCGGCGGAGTCCTGCTCGGTCGCAATGCGGGCGCAACGCTCATCGGATCGCGTTCACTCGATGTCGCCCATACCTTCGGCACGGCCCGGGCCTTCGTCGCCGTGGTGGATGGAGCGACGAAGAACATGCGCGTGTGGGTCGACGGAAAACTGGTGAAGACTTTCCGGGTGTCCCTCGGAGGTCCGGAGTGGGAGACCCGTAATGGTGTGAAGGTGATCAGTGCAGCGAAGGAGGAGTACAAGGTGTACCGGAGCACCTCGCTCGGAATCACCGACCCCGAGGAGGCCTACGAACTTCCCGCACCGTGGAACACTCGCTTGACGCCGACGGGCGAATTCATCCACTCAGCACGGTGGGCCTACGGCCGCCTCGGTCGCTATAACGGGTCGCACGGCTGCACCAACATGTTCGAAGAGGACGCCAAGTGGATCTTCGACACCACGATCCCGGGAGATGTGGTGATGTACCAGAACACCGGTGGTTCGAGGGTCGAGCCATGGAATGGTCCCGGTGGGCTATGGAACATCCCCTGGAAGAGTTGGGTGAAGAAGTCCGCCCTCGGGAACGCGAAGGGCACCGTCGATGACGCCGATGTCGCGGAGACGCCCCCGAATACGACACCTCAAGCGAGTGCATGACCGTGGGTGATTTCGCCGATGCCCTGCGGATCCTGGACGCCGAGGGGTCACTGACCTGGTCCGTCCCTGATGGCTGGCAGCAGGGTCGTGGTGCCTGGGGCGGCCTGGTCGTCGCCGCCTGCGTCACCGCCGTGCAGATGCGTGAGTCGGAATCGAGACCCGTCCGCGCGGTCACCGTTCAGATGGCCGGTCCCGTGATGGTGGGTGAGCAGCGCGTCGCGGTGACCGAGGTCCGCCGCGGGAGTGCGATGACTACGTGGAATGTCGACATCGTCGATGACCGAGGCGCCACGGCTGTCCACGCTTCGGTTATCTGTGGGGCGCCGCGCGACCTGGACGAGGATCGCACCACCGAGTGGGGCTGCGCACAGATGGGTGAGCCACCGCCGTGGACCACAGTCCCGGAGATTCCGGTCGCACCTCCGATGGGTCCGGTCTTCGGTCCGCACGTGATCTTCCGGCCGCTGGCCGGCCGTCCGGGGAGCGCGGAAGAGGCGAGAACTCGAGGGTGGGTGGCATACGCCGATGGCAAGCCCTGGAGTCCTGCGCGTGTGCTCGGTCTCATCGACGCGTGGTGGCCCGGGGCACTCGTCGCCTCCGACCGCATGCGCCCACTCGCGACCGTGATGTTCGCCGCAACGCTGCTCGTCGACCCCGGTCAGCTCGATGTCGGCCAACCGCTGTACTACGAGGGGGAACTCACGGCGGGCGCGGACGGTTTCACCAGCGAGCTGCGTCGACTCTGGTCCCCGGATGGTCGACTGGTTGTCGAGAACCTCCAGTCGATTGTCGTCATCGCGTAGGAGACACCTGCGGACGTGGGGTCGCAGGCTCCTCGAACGTCAGCGTCCGCGACCAGGTGAGAACCCGCTTCACGTACCTCTCGGTCTCCGGGTATGGCGGGATCCCGTTGTGGCGCCGCACGGCTCCATGTCCTGCGTTGTAGGCCGCGAGCACGTTCTCCAGAAGTCGGCCATCCACCGTGCGCACGAGTCGACGATTCACGCAGTTCATCTTCGCGGCCGAGTGGATGGCATCGATCGGATTCCACACATCCGCTACCCCATCACCATCTCCATCGATGCCGTACTGCTTCCACGTGCTCGGCATGAATTGTGCAATCCCCTGCGCGCCCGCCGGGCTGACCGCCTCCGGGTTCCAACTGCTCTCCGCCGCGATCTGCGCGGCGAGAACCCTGGCCGGCACCAGGGGGCATCGCTCTGCAGCCTCGCGGATCACCGGCGTGTAGGTGGCGGGCACCACGACGCTCCCACCCAGTCGTCCCGAGTCGCGAACCCCGTCGAGGTAGCGCCACCCCTGATACCCGATCACCGCGATCCCGATCACCACGACCAGCAGCACGATGATGGACCGCAGACGCTTCATGACCTCTCCTGGGAAGGGCGTCCACGGTAACCCGGGGCCCGTTCCCACGTACGCTCGGCACATGTCAGCCGATGAGGTCGCCCGTCCCGACCTGGGACCGGCCGCGCTTGAGGCGCTGTTCGGCAAGGAACTGGCCGAGGCCTACGCCTCATTGGGTTGTTTCAATCTCGCAATTTTCGGGAAGACCGGGGCCGGCAAGTCGACATTGCTGAATGCGATCTTCGGCGAGGAAGTTGCCGAGACAGGCGTTGGTCGCCCGGTCACCAAAGGCTTAATCTATTACCGCCATCCGGACGCTTTCCTTGGCATCTTCGACTCCGAAGGATTCGAGACGGGGACGTCGGGTGACGTGATCCTGCGAGGACTGCAGGAACTCGTGTCCGCCCGCGCGTCGGCACCAATCGACCAGCGCATCCACGCTGTCTGGTACGCCGTCCGGTGGTCTGATCGACGGTTCGAACAAGCACAGCAGGACTTTGTGCGCAGGATCGCCGAACTGGGGCTTCCCGTCATCGTGGTGATCACCCAGGTGCCGTTCCGGAATGGAACCCCGCATCCCGAGGCCGTCGAGTTCGCGGACTTCATCACGCAGTGCTCCCTGCCGATCCATCCGGAGGGATGCCCCGTCCTGACCAACGCCGCGTACGACAACTTCACTGATTCGCCCGTTGCCGGTTTGCATGAGCTGCTCGACGTCACGTACGCGATAGTCCCCGAAGCTGTTGAGGGAGCTCTCACCGCTGCCCAGAGGCTCGACCTGGAGCGCAAGAAAAAAGCGGTCGCGGCCGTCATTCGCCAAGCGGTGGCGGTCGCTTCCGGCGTAGGCGCGGCCCCGATCCCGTTCGCTGACGCAGCCCTCCTCGTTCCGAACCAGGTCACGATGATCGCTCGCATCACAGCCGCCTACGGCCTGCCGGCCAGCACATCGCGCACCATGGCGATTGCCGGGTCCGTGGTCCTTACCGGTGGGGCGACCATGGCGGGGCGCTACGCCGTGACCAACCTTCTGAAGTTCGTGCCCGGGGGTCAGATCGCTGGCTCCGCAATCTCCGCCACGGTAGCCGCGGCGTTGACGAAGGCCGTGGGTGTCGCATGGGCGCGCGTGTGCGAGTACGCGCTGTCGATGGATACCGAACAGCGTGATGCATTCCTGTCCAGCGGTGCCGTCTCCGAGGCGTTTCGGGGTTTCATGCGGCGATCCGACGACGGTGTTAGCGTCGCACCATGAAGCGATTCCTCTTCCTCCTCCTCGTCCTGACCGGTGCTGCAGGCGCCTGGTTGTGGTGGCAGCGCCGCCTCGACGCGCAACAGCAGGACGTCTGGTCCCAGGTGATGACTCCGGAGCCGGAACCCGAGCCGCAGCCACCTGCTCCAGCTCCAAAACCGGCTGCGAAGAAGAAGGCGGCCACGAAGGCTGCCCCCGCCAAGGGTGCAGCAACGTCCTGACCGTTCGCCGTGGGAGAAGAAGCCCTACGTAGGGTGATGTGAGGAGGTGGTCATGCGTTCTCCGTCTGAGGCGATGCGCATTCACCAAGAGGCGCAGTTCGACGAGCCACCCGTGCTCGTGCACGCGTTTTCAGGATTCGTCGATGCGGGCAACGGCGTACGGATCGCGATTGATCACCTGTTGACCCGTCCGCACGACCTGTTGATTTCCTTCGACTCCGACGAGTTCATCGACTACCGGGCGCGTCGCCCACGCATGCTGTTCTCGGCGGATCACTTCACCTCGGTCGACGTCCCGCGCATAAGTCTTCATCGCGTCAGTGACGACGACGGGCGTGACTTCCTGTTGCTGGCCGGTCCCGAACCCGACTACCAGTGGGAGCGATTCCTGGCCGCCGTCGATCTCATAATCGAGCGGTACCGGGTCTCGGCGTTGGTGGGGCTTTCGGCGATCCCGTGGCCGATCCCGCACACGCGCCCCCTGTCGGTGATCGTGCACGGCAACGAGCCCTCGTTGGTTGCCGGGCGCAGTGCGATGTTGGGGGACATCGAGGTTCCGGGACACGTCGGCGCGATGCTCGAATTGCGCGGCGCTGAGTTGGACATGCCCTCCATCGGTATCACCGCGCAGGTGCCGCATTACCTGGTGCAGTTCGAGTACCCGCAGGGCGCCGTAGCGTTGCTCGAGGGACTTCACGATGTGGTTGGTCTGCAGGTGGATGCTGCTGATCTCTCCGCTGCCTCCGAGCGCGCCGTTCACGATGTTGCGGCGCAGGTTGCCGACAACGAGGCCTTCGCGGCGGTCGTCGCGGCGCTGGAGGCGCAGTACGACTCCGTCGCCGCGAGTGACGCGCCGACCTGGTCGGGTGGGGACATCCCGAGCGGTGATCAGATCGCTGCCCAGGTCGAGGAATTCCTCGCCGGTCTCGCCCGCGACGACGGCCAGGACAAGGGCACGCCCGAGGCCTAACAGCGGGTGCCGGTCTCCGGGAGGGCTCCGCTGATCAGGTATGCATCGATGATTCGATCCACGCATCCGGACCCCTCGCCGTACGCCGTGTGTCCATCTCCGACGTACGTGAGCAGCCGGCTCGTGGGCAACTGCTGCTGCAGGTTTCGTGCCCAGGCGTAGGGAGTGGCGGGGTCGTACCGGGTGCCGATGATGAGGATGCCGGCCGTTGTCGTACTCGTGACCGGCCGCGGGGCATCGGGTGCGTGGCCGAACCAGGTGCTACACGGCGCATTGCCCCAGGACATCGCGCGTGCCAGGTCGGGAATGACGGCATCGCGCGCCCAGCGGCGGGCTGCCGTCGCGAGACCGTCCCGCCCGGGAGGCGCCGGGGAGTCCCAACAACCGATCGCGTAGAAGGCGGAGTTGATGTTCGAGCCGTAGGAGTTGGGTCCGACGCGGTCGCTGGCGAGTGCCGAGAGTTCGGCGAGCCCGGTTCCATCGCCTCGGCGAGCCGACTCGAGTGCATCCTCGAGCAGCGGCCACAGGTCGGTGCTGTACATGCTGAAGAACAGGGCCGTGATTGCCTCGGCCTGGACCAGGAGGGCACCACGGTCCGTGCGCAGCGGTGAGCGATCGATCCGCGCGAGCACGGTGTTGATGGTGGTGAACACCTCGCCCGGAGAGGATCCGAGGACACAGGACCGAGTGCGGCTGCAGTCCTGGGCGAACCGGGTCAGGGCAGTCTGGAAGCCCGTGGACTGGCCCCGCGAGAGCTGCATTGCGTCGAGGGATGGATCGACGGCACCATCGAGGACCATGCGGCCGACCCGGGTGGGGAACTTCTCCGCATAGGCGGCGCCGAGCACGGTTCCGTAGGAGAACCCGAACCAGTGGAGGTATTCCTGGTTCAGCACGGCGCGCACGATGTCCATGTCCTGGACGGTGGAGTCGGACCCGACATGGCGAGCGATCGCGGGGGACATTCGGAGGCAACCGCGGCCGATGCTGGCTGCGCGGCGCACCAGCGTGGTCACCTCGGCCTGGGTGTCGGGTGAGGAGTCCGTCCGGAGCCACCGCGTGGTCTGCGGCCCGGTGAAGCAGGTGACTGCGCTGGAGTCCTCCACCCCCCGGGGATCGACGCCGACGATGTCGAAGACCGCCCGGACTTCGCGGGGGAGCTGCCCGGCGATGTACGGCGCGAACTCGGTGGCCGAGGAGCCGGGGCCACCGGGGT
>Ga0169931_10015158_pt1 | contig 10346 bp, 8 predicted proteins | sample Kivu_15m_20L_FD_129675 | JGI IMG/M metagenome (GOLD analysis project Ga0169931, IMG submission 129675) | Freshwater microbial communities from Lake Kivu, Western Province, Rwanda to study Microbial Dark Matter (Phase II) - Kivu_15m_20L... | ecosystem: Environmental > Aquatic > Freshwater > Lake ... | reverse complement strand
GCAAAACCGTCGAAAACTCCCACGTTCCTCGGGGATGGTCACCGCAAACACCGCTTCGCGGCGCTCGCCGATCTCGGCGCGCTCGGCGACGAATCGCAAGCGATCGAAATTCATGTTGGCGCCACAGGCAATGGTCACCAGGGTTTCGTTGCGCAGGCGCTCACGCTCGGCGTAGGCCTTCGCGCCCGCGATGGCGAGCGCCCCGGCGGGCTCGAGCGTGATCCGGGTGTCTTCGAACACATCCTTGATGGCCGCGCAGATCGCATCGGTGTCGACGAGGACGATCTCGTCCACGTGCTGACGGCAGAGGCGGAAGGTCTCCTCGCCCACTTTTTTCACGGCCGTGCCATCCGAGAACAAACCGACCTCGGCGAGCTCGATCCGGCGTCCGGCCTCGATCGAGCGCTTCATCGCGTCCGAGTCGACCGTCTGCACGCCGATCACGCGGATCTCTGGCCGAATCTGCTTCACGTAGGCCGCGATGCCGGCAATCAGGCCGCCGCCACCGATCGCGGCAAAGATCGCGTGGATGGGACCCGTGTGCTGCCTGAGGATCTCCATGCCGATCGTCCCCTGACCGGCAATCACGTCGGGGTCGTCAAAGGGGTGGACGAACTCCAGGCCTTGTTCGGCCTGCAGTCCGACCGCGTGCGCATAGGCGTCGCTGTAGGAGTCACCGTGCAGCACGACCTCGGCGCCGCGCGCCTTGACGGCGTCGATCTTGACCTGCGGGGTGGTGAGCGGCATCACGATCACCGCCCGGCAGCCGAGTTTGCGTGCGGCAAGCGCGACGCCCTGTGCGTGATTGCCGGCCGAGGCGGCGATCACGCCGCGCGCGAGTTGCTCGGCCGAAAGTTGCGCCATCTTGTTGTAGGCGCCACGCAACTTGAATGAGAAGACCGGTTGCTGGTCCTCGCGCTTGATGAGGACCCGGTTCTTCAGTCGTGCGCTCAGCAGCGGCGCGGGCTCGAGCGGGGTTTCACGGGCGACCTCGTAGACGCGCGCGGTCAGGATTCGTTTGAGATATTGATTGGGCATGGTCAGGCGATTTTATCCTGTCGGGGTTGCCCGGCCGTGGGGCTGCTAGACTCGGCGGACCATGGACGCGCTGCTTGCCCGACTGATTGAATGGTTTGCGCTCCCGCAGACCGGGCTTTCCACGGTTTTTGTGGTGGCTTTCATCTCGGCGACCCTGCTTCCGATGGGTTCGGAGCCCGCGGTGTTTGGTTATGCAAAGCTCAACCCCGAGCACTTCTGGCTGGTGATCGGGGTCGCGACAGCCGGCAATACCCTGGGTGGCGTCGTTGACTACTGGCTGGGCTACGGCGCTCACGAGGTGCTGGCACGCGGCAAAAGCACCCGTTACCTGAAGTGGTTTGAGCGTCTGGGCCCGAAGGCCTTGTTTTTCTCTTTCCTGCCCGTGGTCGGTGACCCCCTGTGCACGGTGGCGGGCTGGCTCAAGCTCGGCTTCTGGCAGTCGGTGGCCTGGATGGCCGCGGGTAAATTCACCCGTTACACGGTGATGACCGCCGCGCTGCTGTGGGTGCCCAATGACTGGTGGCGCTGGCTGCTCTCGCTCGTCGGCCTTTCGAGTCCTGGTCTGAATTGACCTTCGTGGCTGCGCAGCCATTGGGGGGCGGCTAAACTGTCGTCCCACATTTATCGATTGAGTCAGCGAGCCGATGAACGCTCCGATTCCCCTGGACCTGATTGCGCCGCAGGCTGATGCAGCGCGGCTTCGCGAGATCCCCTACAACTACACCTCGTTCTCCGACCGGGAGATCGTGATCCGTCTGTTGGGTGAATCCGCCTGGTCGATCGTCGAAGAGTTGCGCGCCGAGCGCCGCACCGGACGCTCGGCGAGAATGCTCTACGAAGTGCTGGGCGATATCTGGGTCGTGCAGCGCAATCCCTACCTGCAGGACGATCTGATCGACAATCGCAAGCGTCGTGCGATGCTGATCGAGGCACTCGACCATCGTTTGCGCGAAGTCGAACGCCGTCGCACGGGTGGCGCCGAGGGTGTCGAGTCAGGCGCTGCGGCCGAAGCGGCTTCGCTCCGAGCCGACAAGGTGGCGCGTTTGCTGGAGGCGGCCCGCGCGGCGGTGCGACGATTTGCGCAGGCCTTCGACCTCGCGGCGAGCCTTCGCACTCAGACACTGCGGCGCCTGGCGCGGCATACCGCCCGCGACAACATCCGGTTTGATGCGCTGTCGCGCGTATCTCATGTGACCGATGCGACCGACTGGCGCGTCGAGTACCCCTTTGTGGTGCTCACGCCTGACACCGAGGCGGAGATCGCCGGACTGGTCCAGGGCTGTATCGAACTGGGCCTCACGATCATCCCGCGTGGCGGCGGTACCGGTTACACCGGCGGCGCGGTGCCACTGACCCCCTTGTCTGCGGTGATCAACACCGAAAAACTCGAGGCGTTGGGGGCGGTCGAGCGTGTGGTGCTGCCGGGCTTGACGGACCCGGTTCCGACCATTCTGTCTGAGGCGGGTGTGGTCACGCGCAGGGTGACCGAAGCGGCTGAGCAGGCCGGGCTCGTGTTTGCCGTTGACCCCACTTCGCTCGATGCGTCCTGCATTGGCGGCAACATCGCCATGAATGCCGGCGGCAAGAAGGCCGTGTTGTGGGGGACGGCAATCGATAACCTTGCCTGGTGGCGGATGGTCGATCCCGACGGCAACTGGCTCGAGGTCTCGCGGGTCGGCCACAACCTCGGCAAGATTCATGATGCCGCAGCCGCTGTTTTTGAACTTTGCTGGTACGGGCCGGGCCAATTGGGTCGAGACGGACAGATGCGCGGCAGTCCGATCCGCCAGCAGCGACTCGAGATTGCGGGCTCGCGCTTTCGCAAGGCGGGTCTTGGAAAAGATGTGACCGACAAGTTCCTCGCGGGCCTGCCCGGCGTTCAGAAGGAGGGTTGTGACGGTCTGATCACTTCGGCGCGTTGGGTCCTGCACCGGATGCCACCGCATGTGCGCACCGTCTGTCTGGAGTTTTTCGGTCAGGCCAAGGATGCTGTGCCTTCGATCGTCGAGATCAAGGCCTGGCTCGATGCCCGTCCTCACGGCGCGATCCTTGCTGGCCTCGAGCACCTCGATGAACGCTACCTGCGCGCGGTCGGCTATTCGACCAAGTCGCGACGCGGGGGGCTGCCCAAGATGGTCCTCATCGGCGACATCGTGGGCGATGATGACGAGGGCGTGGCGCGTTCCGCCTCCGAGGTGGTGCGTCTGGCCAATGCGCGCTCGGGCGAGGGTTTTGTGGCGGTTTCTCCCGAGTCGCGCAAGCTCTTCTGGCTGGATCGGGCGCGCACGGCTGCGATCGCGCGCCATACCAACGCGTTCAAGATCAATGAGGACGTGGTGATTCCGCTCGATCGGATGGGCGAATACACCGATGGTATCGAGCACATCAACATCGAACTGTCGATTCGCAACAAGCTGGATCTGGTCGAAGCGCTGGGCAAGCTCATTGCGGGGCCGCTCCCCGCCGGCCTGGACGAGGAGGTCTCGCCGGTTGGTGTGTCGGCCGCCGATCTCGTCGAAGAGCGTCGGTTGCGTGCGCTTGCGATCCTCGAATCGGTGGGGGCCCGCTGGCGCTGGCTGCTGCAGTCCTTGGATCGGCCGCTTTCGGACTTGCGCGCTGCGCTCGAGCCACTGGGGTTTTCGCATTTGAGCGCAGCCTTTGACAAGCGCGTGTCCGAGTTCCCCGAGGCGACCCTCTTCCACCTGTTGCAGGATCGGACCATCCGGGTATCCTGGAAGCTCGAACTGCGCGATCGTCTGGAGGGTATCTTCTCCGGCAAGACCTTCGCGCCGGTGTTTGAATCGATCGTTGCCACCCACGCCAGGCTGCTGCGCAGCCGCGTGTTCGTGGCACTCCACATGCATGCCGGAGACGGCAATGTACACACCAATATCCCCGTCAATTCCGACGATTACGGCATGCTCAAGCAGGCCGAGGCGGCGGTTGAGCGGATCATGGCGCTTGCGCGATCGCTGGGCGGCGTGATCTCGGGTGAGCACGGGATCGGCATCACCAAGCTGCAGTTCCTGAAACCCGAGGAAACGGCTGAGTTTCGCCAGTGGAAACGCCAGATCGACCCCGAGGGCCGCTTCAACAAGGGCAAATTGCTGGACGATCCCGAACTCCCCGGAGATCTCCGCAACGCCTATACGCCGAGCTTTGGCCTGATGGGGGCCGAGTCGCTGATCCTGCACGAATCGGACATCGGTGCGATCGCCGACTCGATGAAAAACTGTCTGCGTTGCGGCAAGTGCAAGCCGGTCTGTGCGACCCATGTGCCGCGGGCCAATCTGCTCTATTCGCCGCGCAACAAGATTCTTGCGACTTCGCTCCTCATCGAAGCGTTTCTTTACGAGGAGCAGACGCGTCGGGGCGTGTCGGTGCGGCACTGGGACGAGTTCTCCGATGTGGCCGACCACTGCACGGTGTGCCACAAGTGTGAGTCGCCCTGCCCGGTGGACATCGATTTTGGCGACGTGTCGATGAACATGCGCAATCTGCTGCGCAAGATGGGCAAGAAGAAATTCAACCCCGGCAATGCCGCGGCGATGTTCTTCCTGAATGCGACGGACCCCGACACGATCAAGGCTACGCGCGCGGCGATGGTGGGTATCGGCTACCGTGCTCAGCGACTGGCGAGCGACCTGCTGTCAAAGTTTGCGCGGCGGCAAAATGAGCGGCCGCCCGCAACCGTTGGCAAGGCCCCGATTCGCGAGCAGGTGATCCACTTCGTCAACCGCAAGATGCCCGGCAATCTGCCGAAGAAAACCGCGCGGGCGCTGCTTGACATCGAGGACAGCCGGTATGTGCCGATCATCCGCGACCCCGCCCGCGTGAGCTCGGACGCCGAAGCGGTATTCTATTTCCCGGGCTGCGGATCGGAGCGTCTGTTCTCCCAGGTCGGGCTCGCCACGCAGGCGATGCTCTGGCACGTTGGTGTGCAGACCGTGCTGCCTCCGGGCTATCTTTGCTGTGGCTATCCGCAGAGGGGCTCCGGGCAGTTCGACAAGGCCGACAAGATCATCACCGACAACCGCGTTCTGTTTCATCGCATGGCCAACACCCTGAACTATCTCGACATCCGTACGGTTGTTGTGTCGTGCGGGACCTGTTATGACCAGTTGCAGGGCTACGAGTTCGACAAGATCTTCCCGGGCTGCCGGATCATCGACATTCACGAGTATCTGCTTGAAAAAGGCCTGAAGCTCGAGCAGGTGACCGGCGTGCGGTACATGTATCACGATCCCTGCCACAGCCCGATGAAGACCTATCAGCCGATGAAGGTCGTCAACACCCTGATCAACGAGGAATTGAATGGTCGGGTCGAGCGCAATGACCGCTGTTGCGGCGAATCCGGCACGCTCGCGGTCACGCGCCCTGACATTTCGACCCAGGTGCGATTTCGCAAGGCCGAGGAGTTGAAAAAAGGCGTGGCGGCGCTCAATGCCCGCGCGGCGACCCGGTCGACATTGGCCGTCGAGTCGGTGACCGCCACGCCGCCGTCATCGGTGAAACAACTGGCTGACGGTGCTCAGGCGCCGGTGCGCATCCTGACCTCCTGCCCGTCGTGCCTGCAGGGCCTTTCTCGCTATCAGGACGATACGGGCGTGGACGCCGATTACATCGTGGTCGAGATTGCCCGCAACCTCCTCGGTGAAAACTGGTTGCCTGAATATGTGCGCCGCGCCAATGAGGGCGGCATCGAGCGGGTTCTTGTCTGACCGGATCCGAATCGAATGACCAGCGGAGCGTGTTTTGACCTGAGCGGCCGTGTGGCGGTCGTGACCGGCGGCAATGGCGGGATCGGTTTGGCGATGGCGCGCGGCCTGCTGGAGGCGGGCGCTCGGGTGGCTATCTGGGGCAGCAAGGCCGACAAGACCGAGGCTGCGCGGGATCGATTGATCGCCGAGACGGGCGGCGAGGCGCTGGCTTTGCCCTGCGATGTGGGGGACGAGTCGGCCGTGAGCCAGACCTTCGCCCGCACGCTGGAGCATTGGGGCCGGATCGATGGTTTTTTTGCGAATGCGGGCGTTTCAGGCTTCGGTTCGCCGATCGTTGATTTGTCCTACGATGAATTTCGCCGTGTGATGCGGGTCAATCTCGATGGCTGCTTCCTGTGTTTCAGGGAGGCGGCGCGGCACATGATCGGTCGGGGCGGGGGCGGCGTGCTGGTAGCGACCGCAAGCACAGCGGCCCTTGAGGGCGCTGCGCGTCACAGCCACTATGGCGCGTCCAAGGGTGCTGTGACGGCCTTGGTGCGCGCGCTTGCAGTCGAGCTCGCTCGGCACCGGATTCGGGTGAACAGTCTCATCCCGGGCTGGGTCGAGACCGAGATGACCGCCACCCAGTTCGCTGAACCTCGGTTCAGCGCGAATGTGTTGCCGCGGGTGCCCGCCCGGCGCTGGGGCCAGCCCGAGGATTTCGCCGGCATCGCCGTCTACCTGATGAGCGATGCTTCGGCGTATATGACCGGCGAGGCGCTGGTGCTCGACGGTGGCTACACCTTGTTTTGAGGGCGTGATGTCCGACCTGTCGATCTCTGCCGCCGCCGTGCCGTCGGGTGCTGTTCTTGCTGATCCGGCATGCCCCTTGTGCCAGACCCCGGGCGGGCGCGTGCTCGTTCAAACCGGCGAATATCGGGTGGTCTGGCCAGATGAGCTTGGCCATCCCGGGCTGCTGCGGGTGATCGCGCAGGGGCACGTTGCGGAGATGACCGATTTGCGGCCCGATGAACGGCTGAGGCTGATCGATGCGGTGTGGACGGTCGAGACCGCGATGCGGCGGGTGCTTGGCCCCGACAAGATCAATCTCGCCTCCCTGGGTAACTGGGTGCCGCATCTGCACTGGCATGTCGTGCCGCGCTGGAAGGGCGACCTTCAGTTTCCAGGCTCGATCTGGAGCGTGAAGCAGGCGGGGCGCGAGGCGTCAGTTGCTGCGATCGACGAGCAGATCCGCGGCGGTCTTGAGCAGTTGTTCGAGGAGGTGGTCCAGGCCTTCGGTCGCACCTGAGGCCGGCACGCTGCTACCATTTGTGGTGGTCGGGGCAGGCGCCTCCGATTGCGGGCAATATTTGAAAGGTTCTACCATGGCAGGTCTGGACGCAAACACCCCGATCCCGGTGAGCATCGTGCTTCACCAGGTCTCGCGCGTGCTCGAGCTTGCTTACGGTGATGGGCGCTCATTTCGCCTGCCCTTCGAATACCTGCGCGTCTACTCGCCATCGGCCGAGGTCAGGGGTCATGGGCCTGGCCAGGAAACCCTTCAGACGGGCAAGGCTGAGGTGGGCATCGATGGCCTCGAGGCGGTCGGTCATTACGCGATCCAGCCGCAATTCTCCGATGGGCACAACACGGGCATCTACTCCTGGGATTATCTCCACGAGCTTTGTATCCATCACGATCGCAACTGGGCTGATTATCTGAGGCGTCTTGAGCTCGCTGGCGCGACCCGTCATCCGCACACGGCGTCTTCCGCGCTTGAAGCCCAGGCACTGTCCCGTCCGCGCGGCGCGTGTGCCTGAACGAGGGGCTGTCGATGAGCGATTCCAGTCAGCGCGACACCCACTTCGGCTTCAGTACGGTCGCCGAAGACCAGAAAGCTGCGCGCGTGGCCGAGGTTTTTCATTCGGTCGCCTCCCGCTACGACCTGATGAACGACCTCATGTCGGCGGGCATGCACAGGATCTGGAAGGCTTTCACCGTCGCTCGGGCGGGGTTGCGACCCGGCATGCGGGTGCTCGATGTTGCGGGGGGCACGGCTGACCTGGCCCGCGCGTTTGCCCGGCGGGTGTCGCCCGGGGGCGAGGTCTGCCTGACCGATATCAATGCCTCGATGCTCACGGTGGGGCGCGATCGGATGATCGACGACGGTCTGATCGCTCCGGCCGTCCAGTGCGATGCCGAGCGTCTACCTTTTCCCGATCGCAGTTTTGACCGAGTGAGTGTGGCGTTTGGGCTGCGCAACATGACCCACAAGGATCGCGCGCTCGCCGAGATGACCCGCGTCCTGAAGCCGGGTGGCAAGCTGTTGGTGCTCGAGTTCTCGCGGGTCTGGAAACCACTTGCGCCGCTCTACGACCGGTACTCTTTCAGTGTGTTGCCCAGACTGGGAGAGTGGGTCGCGGGTGACTCGGCCAGCTACCGATACCTCGCCGAGTCGATTCGCATGCATCCGGATCAGGAGACGCTCGTCGTGATGATGCGGGAGGCTGGGTTGGGCAGGGTGCGTTACTTCAACCTGTGTGCCGGGGTGGTGGCCTTGCATGAAGGGGTGCGTCTTTGACGAGACAGGCTCAGGTTGCGATTTCGGCGCTGCCTTCTCCAGGGTTTGCGTGCGCACACTTAATTACCGTGGTGGCAATGTTCTTTTGCTTGCATTTCGCTGCCATTCGCTCAAGATACGCGGTCAGGAAACTTGTCCCTCTATGGAGACTGACATGAGAAATTGGTTCGTCCGTTTGATGTCCGTGTTCGCGGTTATGGTGGTCACGGCGACCTTTCAGGTCACCGAGGTGCAGGCCAAGCGCCTCGGCGGCGGTCAATCGGTCGGCAAGCAGCAGTCGGGCGCCATGCAGCGTCAGGCGACGCCCCCGGCCCAGCAGGCGGCCCCCGCTCCTCGCCAGACCCCCCCTGCTGCCGCGCCTCAGCCGCAGCGCAGCAAGTGGATGGCGCCGCTCGCGGGCTTGGCGGCAGGTCTTGGCCTGGCTGCGCTCGCCAGCTACCTCGGCTTTGGTGAGGGGCTTGCTTCGATCATGATGATTGCCTTGTTGGTGGTCGTTGCGTTGGTGGTGGTGCGCCTGATCATGGCCAGGCGTGCTGCGGGTCGTCAGCCGATGCAGCCTGCCTGGTCGGGTGCGGGCGCCTCGGGTGACAATGCTGCAGGCTGGTCTCAGAGCACTCCGGGCCAAACGTCAACGGGTGCTGCGTCGAGTGGCAACAGCCTGTTCTCGCCGCTCGCAGCTGATCAGCAGGGTGGAGCTGTGTCGAGCGACGGTGGTCAACCGGATGGGCAGAGTACTGGGCTGCGTATTCCTGCCAACTTCGATATCGCTGGGTTTGTGCGAAACGCAAAGGTGCAGTTTGTGCGGCTTCAGGCGTCCTTTGACTCGGCCAATCTGAACGACCTGCGCGAATTCACGTCTCCCGAGATGTTTGCAGAGTTGCAGATGCAGATCCGCGAGCGGGGCGCTGAGCCCAACGTCACCGAGGTGGTGACGCTCGAGGCCGAATTCCTTGGCGTCGACACGGGAGAGTACGAGCACATGGCGAGCATTCGGTTCTACGGGGTGATCCGTGAGAGCGCCGATGGCAACGCCCAGTCCTTCGACGAAATCTGGAATTTGACCAAGCCCTCGGTTGGCTCGGGCGGCTGGGTGCTCGCCGGCATTCAGCAAAACCAGTAATCGCAGGTGGTGGTTGCTGCTGCCATGCCGGATTCCGGCATGGCGAGCGAAACCCGAGATGGCCCTGCTAAGGCGGGGCCTCTTCCATTCAGGTGGGCGAGCGAGGCCTTGGTGGCCGCCTTCGCCCATGTGCTCGAGCAGCATCCCTGGGCTCAGGATCGGCTGCGCATGCATGCCGGTCGGGTAATCGAACTAGGTGCCGAGCTTCCACCGCCCTTTGAGCGCAGTCTTCCCCCGCTGCGACTCATTGTCACGCCGGAAGGTGGTTTTGCGCGTGACGAGTCAGACCAGACGCCAGCCGTGAGGATGCGACTGCGACCTTCGATCGATGCGGGATTTGCCTGGCTACGTCACGGGACGGTCGGCCTCCAGCAGTACCTCAGCCTCGAGGGGGACGTGCTGCTCGCCGCAACGATTGCCGAGCTCGCGCAGGGGCTGCGCTGGGACTGGGAAGACGATCTCAGCCGGCTGGTCGGCGACGTGGCCGCGCACCGGATCGGGCGGACGGTGCGCGGTGTCGGCAGCGAGCTGTCTGGTCTGGGCGAACGGCTCATCAGGATGCTGGCCGCGGGCATCGATCAGGGCGAGGCGCCAGTAGTGGGCCGTAGCGAGTGGGCCCTGCATCAGGCCGCGCTCGATGCGCTCGAGCGGCGTATCGAGAGACTCGAGCGAGGGTAGGGGGCGAGCGGCTTCGGCAGTCGGTTGCTGGGGCTGGCGGTGCGGCTTTCGACGGCGGGTTGCTGTTCTTGGAGGGTCGGGCTTTCGACGGCGGCTTCTTGGATGGTCGGGCTTTCGACGGGCGGGTTGCTGTTCTTGGATGGTCGGGCTTTCGACGGGCGGGCCCGGCCGGGTTCAAAAAACCATTCACCCGCCGACCCGCCCGCCTGCGCCCTCCCGGGTGAGACCG
>Ga0169931_10015156_pt1 | contig 10347 bp, 9 predicted proteins | sample Kivu_15m_20L_FD_129675 | JGI IMG/M metagenome (GOLD analysis project Ga0169931, IMG submission 129675) | Freshwater microbial communities from Lake Kivu, Western Province, Rwanda to study Microbial Dark Matter (Phase II) - Kivu_15m_20L... | ecosystem: Environmental > Aquatic > Freshwater > Lake ... | reverse complement strand
CTGGGCGACGCTCAATGGTCGAGACCTCGACGCCATCTACGTCCGCAAGGAAGCCAAGGGCCACGGGACCGGCGCCTTTCTCGAGGGCACCAAGCGCGTTCCGGCCGGCGCCCGCGTCGCGATCGTCGAAGACGTCGTCACGACCGGCAACGCGAGCAAGACGGCCGCTGAGCGACTCCGCGCGCACGGCTACATCGTCGATACGGTGCTCACGATCGTGGACCGCGAGGCCGGCGGCCGCGACGCCCTCGGAGCGCTGGGGCTGACGCTTTTCTCTCTCTTCACCGTGCGCGACTTCCAGTCTGAGAAAACGACGAGGACGTCATGACTTCACGCGCGTGTGGGCTGCTCGCGACCGTCGTCGCCCTCGTGGCGTCGTGCGCTACAGCCGTGCCCCAAGGTGGTGCGCTGGTCGTCACGCCGCGAGCCAAGGTGACACCTGCGACTGCCGACGGTACGGTGTGGACCGCTGAGGTCCAGGCGGCGACGCGGCGTCATGAGCCCTATTCGTACACGATGCGCCTCGCGGACCTACGGGCGACGCTCGTCACGCCGCGCCTGCGCCAGGCTTTTGCCCATGAGCGCGAGCGCTTCCATGGTCGCTTCGCCAAAGACGCCACCCGTGAGCTGCTCCACTTCGGCACCGTCGACGAGGGCGTCGACGCTGAGAAGGTCATCGCGCGCCCTGAGAGCGAAGAGCAGATCCTCGTCTTCGTCGCTTTCTACGCGGCAAACCAGAAGTACCGCGACCTCTCCACCAAGGGTTCGATCTGGGACACGACGCTTCGCCGCGGGTCCGGTCCGCGTGTGCGCCCGGTCGCGATCGAGAGCGTGCGCCTGACGCCGGCCGTGATCGAGCTGTTCCCCTACGTGGACCGCTTCGACGACCTGTACTTGGTGCGCTTCCCGTCGGTGGATCGTGAGAGCGGCGCAGGTCTACTCGCCCCCGGCGACGCCGCACTCCACCTGGAAGTCGCGAGCGCGGTGGCGACCTGCGATGTCTCCTGGACGCTCGACGCAGGCAGCGGCGAGTAGCGTGGCCGACGCGCGCGTGGCCGCGTTTCGCGCGCGGCTCACAAAGAACCTGAAGAGGCTGTCGTCCTGGCGACGCGCGAGCGGCGGCTGGGCCGAGTGTTTTCGCGCGTTCGATCGAGACATGCCCGAGCTCCCTATCGCCGTAGACGTCTTCGCGGGCGAGAGCGGGCTCATCGCGCTCAACGTCATCGGCTGGGCCCCTCGCCACGGTGGCGGAGCGAGCTTCGCCGCGCTGGTCGAGGCGTGCGCGGCCGAGGCCGCCGCCGTCATCGGTGCCGAGCTCAAGGCGACCGGCGTGCACCACGTCGCACAGATCCGCGAGCCCGGCGTCGGCGGCGAGCTCGCTGCTGGTGACGTAGACGGCTCCTCGCTCGAGCTCGTTGTGCGGGAAGGCCCCGCGCGCTTCATCGTTCGCCTCGGCGCGCGGCGCGACCCCGGCCTGTTCCTTGACCACCGCCTCACGCGGCGACTCGTCGCCGACGCCGCCCGCGGTCGCCGCGTGCTCAACCTCTTCGCCTACACCGGCAGCTTCTCCGTCCAGACCGCCTTGGCGGGGGCCCTGCGGACCGTGTCGGTCGATCTGTCTGCGAGCACCTGTCGATGGGCGGAGGAGAACCTCGCGCTGAACGATCTGCGGGGCCCGGCGCACACGGTCGTCAGCGGTGACGCGCTCGATCTCGACGCGCTCGACGTTGACGACGCGGACGTGATCATCGTTGACCCTCCGAGCTTCTCAAAGAGCCGCCGAGCCCGCCCCGATGGCCGGGGGCACGCCGACTTCGATGTGCAGCGCGACCACCCGCAGCTGATCTCCGCAGCGCTGCGCCGGCTGCGCCCGGGCGGCGAGCTCTGGTTCTCCTGCAACCGGCGCGGCTTCGAGCTTGCGACTGACGCGCTTCCGCGTGACGTCGTCGTCGTCGACGATCTGACGGCGGCGAGCACACCGCCAGACTTCCGCGGCGCGCCACACACCTGCGTGCGCCTTCGCCGATCGTGAACCGGTCGCGCCGCAGGTGATCTGCGGTGATCGTGCGCGCTGCGGCTGATCCTCACCCGGTCGTGACTTGGCGATCCCTCGCTCACCGGTGCAGAGCGTACGGCGCGAGCGGCAGCTGCTTCGGCAGTTCGTCATCGTTGTCGTCGTCAAACGAGTCGTGCGCGCGTTGGTGCACCTGCTGCGGCGATCGCCGATCGCGCGATCGCTGTGATCTCTGCGGCCCCCGCGACCCGCGCGATCGCCGCACTTGCGCTGATGCGCGAGCGTGCATGACGCACAGTGAGACACTCTGCGGCGCGCGCGCTCCGTTGGCCGCTGCAGGCAGCACGCGACACCACCGCTCGCGCGTGCGCGTCGTGCGTTTGTCGACGACAAATCACGCACTCGCTGTGCTGCGCGCGCGCGCGAAAACGCTCGCGCGCAGTGCCCACCGCGCGCGCTCTAGCAGCGTGCAACACGCGCGCAGCAAAAAAGGACTAGCGGTCAAGCCCCATCAAGGACTAAAAAGGAAATGAGCACTGAAGTGCTCAGCAGGTGAGTGTCAATGAACGGTTCGGCCATCAACATTCCAAACGACAGCGCGGAACGTTGCACGGCCCATTCGTCATCGCTTGTCAAGCGTTCGCCTTCCAAGGCGAGCGGCGCAGAGGTTGTCGGTGGGAGAGACGCGCGATGCGCAGCTCTGGCCACTGAGGGCACCTACTTGCTCGTGTCGGGCGCGAACATCGCGCTGCGTGTGCCGTCTCTTCCACAGAGATCGCCCAAGCAGCTCATGTCGAGCGCGGCGCGTTCACCCACCCGTTCACGTGCAAGCGTGAGCGACCACATCCGGCCCATCTCGATTGTCCGGCGCGATGTTCTTCGCGCCTTCGGTTGGGCCCGGACGAGGAGAGCCGCGGCGTTGTCCTCGGACCGCACCGACGGTTGAACACCCAAGGAGACTGACAATGGCGACCAAGAAGGCTGCGAAGAAGCCCGCGAAGAAGGCGGCGAAGAAGGCTGCGAAGAAGCCCGCGAAGAAGGCCGCGAAGAAGCCGGCGAAGAAGGCCGCGAAGAAGGCCGCGAAGAAGCCGGCGAAGAAGGCCAAGAAGAAGGCCTCGAAGAAGAAGGCCGCGGCTCCGGCTCCGGCAGCGTGAGCTGACGCTCTCACTGACTCATTGAGGTCAAAGAGAGCGTGAGTAGCAGGCATCAAGAAGCACTCTGCTTCTTGGTGCCTGCTCTTTTTTTGGTGTGTGAATTCATCGGCCTTCGGCTGATGAATGTATGGATTATTCGCACCCCGAAGGGGTGCGAATTCGCATGAAGCATCGATTTACGTACGACGCGTCTAGAGCTGGTTGTGCGCGCTTTTCTTGTAGCGAGGCCATGCGCCCGATGCGGTGGCGATGGAGCTTTGATGCTTCGCTCCTTGCTGCGTTGATGTGTTCGCGCTCGGCGCGCCTGATGGTCGCCTCTCGGCGCCACATACCTGGCATAGTTCCGCCATGGGTCAGTCTGTCGCCGCCCTCATGACCGCGAAGCGCGAGCATCTGCTCGACCATTTTGTCACGTCGGTGCAGGTGCTCGTGCCCCGCTATGAGCTCCTGCCGTCGACGGACTTCCGCGACAGCCTCGGCGGATTGCTCGACGCGGTGACGGCCATCGTTGGCGGAGCAGACCCGAGCATCGTGCACGAGCGCCTCATGGTCGCTGCCGATCGTCGAATCGCCCAAGGCTTCACGGCCGCCGACTACCTGCGTGCCGTGTTCGTGGTGCCAAACGTCCTGCAGCGCGAGTTACGTACCGCGGCCGGCGCTGACGAGGCATTGCGCAAGGCGGTCGATGCCCTGTCGCCGGTCTTTCTCGACCTTGCGGCCACCGCCGGGAACACATTCGTCGACCGGATCGTTCGACAGCTCCACGTGAAGAACGCCGAGTTGAACCGCGCGAACCAGCAGCTCGTCGCCCACCAGCGCGCGCTCACCATGGAGGTGACCGACGCTTTGCGCCAGCTGTCGGCGGCGAGCGAGCTGAACCGGCGCGTGATCGAGAGTCTGTCGTCGGGCGTGATGGTCACCGACCGCAACACGTCGAGCATCTCGCTCTACTCGAGCCGGATGGAAGAGATCCTCGGCATTACCTGCGAGCAGGCGATCGGCCGCAAGATCGGCGAGGTCTTTTCGGTGGTGCAGGGGCTCGACGCCGCCTACTTCATCCAGCTCGTGAAGAGCACGGGCAGCATGCCGCTGACGAAGCTCCATGTGGTTCTGCCCGGAGGGCGCAAGAAGAGCGTCTACCTCCGGGCCCAGAGCCTCCTCAACGACGAGGGAGACGCCGTCGGGACTGTCGTGATCGTCGACGACGTGAGCGAGCGAGAGCTGCTGCTCGACAGCTTCTCGCGCTACGTCAGCCGAGACCTCGTGAAGCGCCTGTTGGCGCGCGCTGAGCCGCTCGGGTTGGAGGGTGAGCGCCGTTCCTGCACGACTCTGTTCGCCGACGTGCGAGGTTTCACCTCGCTGGCTGAAGGTCTGGCTCCCGAGGCGGTGCACCTGCTCTTGAATGTCTACTTCCGACTGATGATCGACTCGATCCTCAACGCCGGCGGCTTCATCGACAAGTTCGTCGGCGACAAGGTCATGGCGCTCTTCACCGACGGTGACCCGGCCGATCACGCCAAAGCAGCGTTGACGGCGGCTTTGGCGATTAAAGCGGACCTCGCTGAGCTCAACGCGTCGCGTCGGGCCGAGGGCCAACCCGCATTGGAGATCGGCATCGGCGTGAACACGGGCGACGTGCTGCTGGGCAACATCGGCAGCGATCAGCGCATGGAGTTCACAGCGATCGGTGACGCCGTCAACGTCGCCGACCGCCTGCAGACGCTCGCACGCAACGGCGAGGTCTTCGTTGGCGAGGTCACGGCCAAGGCCGCCGGTGAGGGGTTCTCGCTCGTCGACCGCGGCGAGCTGACGATCCGCGGTCGCCAGGCCGCCGTGCGGGTCTTCGAGCTGGAGATCGACGGCGCTGGGCACGAGCTGTCCAAGTCATGACCGCCGCTGCCCGCATCCTCGTGGTCGACGATGAAGCCGCCCACCGCGACAGCCTCCGCCGTATCTTTGAGCGCGCGGGCTACGCCGTCTTTGTCGCCAAAGACGGCGAAGACGCCCTCGCCCAGCTCGCGGGGCGCGCGATCGACATCATCCTGACCGATCTCGTCATGCCAGGTGTTGATGGGCGTGCGCTGTTGGCGGCGACGCAGAAGGTGCGCCCCGACGTCGACGTCGTGTTGATGACGGCATACGGCAACGTCGAGAACGCGGTCGCCGCCATGCGCGAAGGCGCCAAGGATTTCCTGACGAAGCCGGCGCGGCGGGGAGAGCTGCTGGCGTGCGTGGGCCGCCTCGTGGAGCGGCGGCATCTTTTGGCCGAGAACCAAGCGCTGCGCGCTGAGCTGACCAAGGCGCCGGCGGAGCGGGAGCAGCCGACGCCGAAAGAGGGGCGGGGCGTGGCGCGCCTGCTTGGCACGAGCCCGCCGATGCTCGCCCTCAAACAGACGCTGCAGCAGGTGGCCAAGACGTCGGCGACGGTCTTGCTCGTCGGCGAGAGCGGCACCGGCAAAGAGCAATGCGCGCGCGCCCTGCACGAGCTGTCGCCCCGGGCCGACGGCCCGTTCGTCGCCGTCAACTGCGCGGCGTTGCCCGAGTCGCTGCTCGAGGTCGAGCTCTTTGGCGCCGAGCGCGGCGCGTTCACGGGCAGCGACGACCGGCGTCTGGGCCGCTTTGAGCGCGCGTCGGGCGGCACCCTGTTCCTCGATGAGGTCGGCGAGATCCCGCTCCCGATGCAGGTGAAGCTCCTGCGCGCCCTGCAAGAGGGAGAGATCGAGCGCCTCGGCGGCACGAGCGTCGTTCGCGTGGATGTGCGCGTCGTCGCCGCTGCCCAGCACGACCTGCTGGAGCGTGTGAAGGCCGGCACCTTCCGCGAAGACCTCTACTACCGCCTTGACGTTGTCAGCCTGACGCTGCCGCCGCTGCGCGAGCGCGAGGGCGACGTCGTCGTGCTCGTTCATGCGTTCATGGCGATCCACGCCGCCCGGCACGATCGGCGCATCGACGGCGTCGAGCCGCGCGCGATGCAGGCGCTCTTGGCCTGGCCCTTTCCCGGCAACGTCCGCGAGCTCAGCCATGCCATCGAGCGCGCCGTCGTCCTGTGCCCCGACGGATCGTCGCTCCGCTTCGAGGATCTGCCGCCGGCGCTCAAAGCCCATGGCGGGGCCGGCGCCACCGAGGTGCTCACGTTCCGCGTCGGCCAGATGACCCTGCCGCAGCTCGAGCGCGCGGCGATCGACGCGACCATGACCCTCGTGCGCGGCGACAAGGTCCAGGCCGCCAAGCTCTTGGGCGTCAGCCTCCGAACGCTGTACCGCCGCCTCGATGAGAAGCCGGGCGTGGAAGACGACGACTCGTGAGGGCCTGGGCTTGCTGGCCTGGTGAGCAAGCGGTAGCACGAGCAAGGCCGGCCGCTGCGCGACGGCGATGCCATCCGCTGACCCGCCGCAGGACGCCATGAAGCTCGTCGACATTCTCGAAATCGGGCGCGTCATTCATCGGCTGCAGAGCACCGACGGCGAGGCCGTGCTCACCGAGATCGTCCACCGCGGCTTCGTCCAGCGCGACTGCAACACCGAGCTCGGGATCGCTGATGAGGCCCGCGTCGTCGAGGTGCTCGCGGAGCGCGAGCGCCTCTCCTCGACGGGCATCAAGGACGGCCTCGCCATCCCGCACGGCAAGCTCGAGCGCCTCGACACCGTGCTCGCGACCGTCGCCGTCTCTGAGGCCGGCATCGACTTCGGCGCCCCCGACGGCAAGAAGAGCCAGGTGTTCGTCGCCTTGCTCGCGCCCGAGTCGGGTGCCGGACTCCACCTGAAAGCCCTTGCCCGCGTCGCGCGCATCTTCGCCGACCCCACCGTGCTGCCACGGGTGGTCGCAGCTGCCGATGCTGAAGCGCTCCTCCAGGTCCTCGTCGATGAGGACTCGAAGTTCTAAGGCATCGCCGAAGGCGGGGTCGTCGCTCCGAAGCGCTCACCCTCCATCGAGGCTGCGGCCGCTGGCGTAGAAGTCATTCGAACGTTGCGTGAGCGGAGTGCGCGATGAAGTCGGTCAAGGTCAGCGAGATCGTCGAGTCGACGAGCGCCGAACTCCAGCTCACCGTCCTCGCTGGGGCCGCCGGCTTCTCACGCACCGTGAACACGGCGCGCATCCAGAAGCCCGGCCTCGCGCTCACGGGCTACGTCGACTTCGTGCAAAAGGGCCGGGTCCAGATCCTCGGCTCGACCGAGCTTACCTACCTTGAGCGCCTGCCGCTCGAGGAGCGCGCGCGAAACTGCGCCGGCTTCTGCGCCGTCGACGTCGCCGTCATCGTCTGCACCAAGGGCATGGCCGTGAACCAAGCCCTGGTCGACGCCTGCGAGGCCAGCGGCACGCCGCTGTTGAGCTCGCCGCAGACGACCGACGTGTTCATCTCGCGCATGGAGGGCTGGCTGGAAGACCGGCTCGCCCCGCAAACGACGATGCACGGCGTGCTGCTGGAGTGTTACGGCCTCGGCGTCCTGCTGTTGGGCAAGAGCGGCATCGGCAAGAGCGAGCTGGCCCTCGACCTCGTCCAGCGCGGGCACCCGCTCGTCGCCGACGACATCGTCACCATCCGGCGCCGCGGCATCGAGACGCTCTACGGCCAGGGGTCGGGGCTCACGAAGCACCTCCTGGAGATCCGCGGCCTCGGCATCCTGAATGTGAAGGACCTCTTTGGCGTGAGCGCCGTCCGCGAGAAGAAGCGCATCGACCTGATCGCCGAGCTCGTCGAGTGGCGCGCCGACGAGGAGTACGACCGCCTTGGCCTCGACGAACGCTTCTTCACCATCCTCGACGTCGAGGTCCCGCTGATCACCGTCCCCGTGCGGCCCGGCCGCGACATGGGCGTGATCATCGAAGCCGCCGCCCGCAACCAAGTGCTCAAGTCGATGGGCCGCAATTCGGCGCAGGAGCTTCACGAGCGGCTCGCCCGCGAGCTCGCGCGCGGCCGCGTCAAGGACGACATCGACTGATCGCAAAGACGCGGGTCAGGTGGGGCCGATGTCAGCGAGGCGCCGTCATCGGCAGCGCAGAAGCTGTATGGTCCTGCTGTGCTCCTCGATCCCGGCCTCCTCTCGCGGCTGATCGGCCGCGCCCTCCAGGGCGGCGGCGACTTCGCGGAGGTCTATGTCCAGCGCCGCAAGAGCCTCGGCTTCTCTCTCGACGACGGCGTTGTGCGCGACGCGAGCGCCGGCCGCGACTACGGCGTCGGCGTGCGCGTGCTCAAGGGCCCGAGCATGACCTACGCCTGGAGCGACGACACGAGCGACGACGCGCTGCTCGCCTGCGCCGATGCCGCAAGCCGCATCGACGGCGCCACCGGCTCCGTCTCCGTCGTCGCACGCCCGCTGTCGACGAGGTCGCGCGGGACCCACGCCGACCCGTCGCGACCACCGTCAGATGTGCCGCTCGAGCGGCGCGCTGCCCTGGTGCGCCGTCTTGACGAGGCCGCGCGCCTCGCGGCCACCCGCGAGAGCGCGGCACTGGTGCAGGTCGCCTGCTCCTACGCCGACGTCGACGAAGACATTCTGATCGCCAACTCCGAAGGCCTCGTTGTCACCGACCGGCGCGCCCTGGTGCGGCTCGCCGTCGAAGTCGTCATCGACGATCACGGCGAGCGCCGCTCGGGCACCGGCGGCGGCGGCTCCCGCGTCGGCCTCGACCACTTCGACCCTGCGGCAACCTCACCCGAGGCCTGCGCCGAGGAGGCGCTGCGGATGGCGCTCGCCCAGCGGGGGGCGCGGCCGGCGCCCCGCGGCGAGGGCACCGTCGTGCTCGCGCCAGCGTCGTCGGGTGTGCTCCTGCACGAGGCCGTCGGCCATGGCCTCGAGGCCGACTTCATCCGCAAGAAGACGTCCCTCTTCGCCGGCCGCCTCGGCGAGAGGGTGGCCTCGGAGCTGTGTACGGTCATCGATGACGGCACGCTGCCGGGGCGTCGCGGCAGTCTCAACGTTGACGACGAGGGGCAGGCGACGGGCCGTACCGTGCTGATCGATCGCGGCGTGCTCGTTGGCTATCTCAGCGACCGCCACAACGCCGGGCTGCTCGGCGTCGACCGCACGGGCAACGGCCGGCGCCAGAGCTTTCGGCACCCGCCGCTGCCGCGCATGACGAATACGTTCCTCGGCACCGGCACCGACGAGCCTGCCGACATCATCCGCTCGGTGAAGAGCGGGCTCTACTGCCGCGCGTTCGGCGGCGGCCAGGTCGACATCGCCAACGGCAACTTCGTTTTCGAGGTCAAAGAAGGCTACTTGATCGAAGACGGCAAGCTCACCGCACCGATCAAGGGCGCAACGCTCGTCGGCAGCGGACCAGAGACCCTCTCGCGCGTCACGATGGTCGGCCACGACGACGCCCTCGATCCCGGCGTCTACACGTGCGGCAAAGAGGGCCAGTCGGTCCCCGTCGGCGTTGGCCTGCCCACGGTGCGAATCGACGGCATCACGATCGGGGGCACGGGATGAGCCGGCTCGAGCCCGCCGACGAGCGCCTCGCCGCCGAGGCGCTCGCCCAAGCCCTCGTCGACGCCGCGCGCCGTGCGGGTGCTGCCGCCTGCGACGCGACAGTCGGCCTGTCGGCCAGCCTCTCGGCATCGGCGCGCGACGGCGCCGTGTCAGAGCTCGAGCGCAGCCAGAGCCGCGCGGCGGCCGTGCGTGTCGTGGTCGACGGCCGCCTTGGCTTCGCGACGTCGTCCGACGCGCCACGCACGCCGGAGGAGATCGATGAGCTCGCGCGGACGGCCATCGGCCTCGCGCGGCTCGCGAGCGAGTCGGAGCACAACGTGTTCCCGGCCGGCGCCCATTTGTCCGCCGACGAGGTCCGCGCTGCTGGCGACGAGCTGTCCCTTTGGGACGACGAGATCGCCGCCCTCGACCCGGCGTGGGCCGCGGCCCAGTCGATGGCGATGGAGCGCATCGTTCGCGGCGTCGACGGCGTGGTCGGCGTGCGCGACGTCTCGGCTGGCTTGCGGCGCGGAGTGTTCGCGCTCGCGACGTCGGGCGGCTTCGTCGGCAGCACGCGCGGAACGACGGCGTCGCTGTCGTGCTCGGCCGTCGTGCAAGATGGCGACGGCGGCAAGCTGCAGGTGGAGTCCTGGTGGGCAGCGGCCCGCGCCCAAGAGGCGCTCCCCGAGCCCGTCGACGTCGCCACCGAGGCCGCGCGCCGCTCACTCGCGCGCCGCGGAGCTCGGCCGATCGCCACAGCGACGAT
>Ga0169931_10015155_pt1 | contig 10347 bp, 9 predicted proteins | sample Kivu_15m_20L_FD_129675 | JGI IMG/M metagenome (GOLD analysis project Ga0169931, IMG submission 129675) | Freshwater microbial communities from Lake Kivu, Western Province, Rwanda to study Microbial Dark Matter (Phase II) - Kivu_15m_20L... | ecosystem: Environmental > Aquatic > Freshwater > Lake ... | reverse complement strand
TGAATTTTGGATGCGCAATGTAATTCAACTGCCGACACGCCAAGCCTCGCGCAACCCCGGCTTTTAACCCTCAAAATTCATCACCAAACCACCCTGCATACATCACATAATTGTCCGCAATCCGCTTGATTTCACCATCAAACAAAGCCTTGTCCACCGGCTTCACTTTCTTGGCCGGAACGCCCGCATATATCCAGCCGCTTTCGACCACCGTTTTTTGGGTCACCACCGCCCCTGCCGCCACGATACTGTTGCTTTGCACTACACAGTCATCCATCACAATGGAGCCCATTCCAATCAGCACATTGTCCTCCACTGTGCAGCCGTGCACCAACGCGTTGTGTCCAATGCTCACGTTGTTGCCAATAGTGGTGGGCGACTTCTGATAGGTGCAGTGTATCACCGCCCCGTCTTGCACATTCACCTTGTTGCCCATTTTGATAAAGTGCACATCGCCCCTTATCACCGCGTTAAACCACACGCTACATTGTTCGCCCATCTCCACTTCGCCAACTATGGTAGCGTTTTCTGCCACCCAGCAGCCCTTTCCCATCTGCGGGCGCTTGCCTCTCACTTCCTTGATGATTGCCATTTTTTCTCCTCCTTATTTGTTGCTCAGATTTTCCCTCCGGCTTTTAGTTCCAAATACTTGTTCAATGTCGAAACCGACAATTCTTCCGGCTTGGTATAAATGCACTGAATACGGTTTTTCCGCAGCTTGCGCAGTATGTCTTTTTTATCCGCCACCAGCTTTTCGGCAATGGTTTGGGTGTAGATGTCAGTTAAATAGTGCGCTTGCTTGTGTGCGTAATTCGTTAGTTCTGTGTTTTCAAAAACAATCACAACCAGCAAATGATAGTGGTTGATCAGCCTCAAAATGGGCAGCACCCGTTCCAGCGCATAGTCGCTCTCAAAATTGGTAAACAGAAACAACAAGCTGCGGTTTTTAATCACGTTGCGCACACCCCTGTATAACAGTTCAAAATCCGATTCGTGGGCGTGTTCCTTTTCGGCATAAAGGCTTTCCAATATGCTTTTCAGCTGATGGCGGCCTTGTTCCGCTTTGATGGTGGCCCCTATTCGATTGGAAAAAGACAAGTAACCGGCCTTGTCGTGCATCCTCAGCGCAATGTTCGAAATCACCAAAGCCGCGTTCACCGCATGGTCAAACAGCGACAATCCATTAAAAGGCATCCGCATCGACCGACCCTTGTCTATGATGCAATACACCTGTTGGGCGCGCTCCGCCTCGTATTGGTTTACCATCAGCGTGCCCCTGCGCCCACTGGCTTTATGGTTGATGGTACGCACGTCATCTCCAATGCTGTATTGTTTGATTTGTTCAAATTCATAGCCGTGGCCCAAGCGCCTCACTTTTTTCACCCCTTCAAAAGTGCTAATGCGGGCAAAAGCCATCAACTCAATCCGCTTCATCTGAATAATGGATGGATATACCGCCACATCAGCAGCCTGACCGGCAGCATACAACCGGCCTACCAAGCCCACACGCGTAAGCATAAGACACCTTATAACCCCAAAGGAATAGATACCGCGTTCCGTGGGGTGCAAGGCATACTTCAATACTGCCGTTTCGCCCGCGCCCAATCGCATCCTCATGTCAAAGTCTCGTTTTTGCAATTGCATCGGCAGTTCATCGGTTATGTGCAGAATTACTGCACGGCTCATTTGAGATTGAATGAGTAGGTTAATCCGGTTGTTGTCACCCATTGAAAGCAGTTTTTGCATGCTGCGCCCTGCCACCAATGGCTCTTCTCTGCTCCAAAGCAAAGCACATTCAATTAGCAAGGCCAACACCAATGCAGCCAAAGCAATGACTGCCACCATGTGGAGCGCGGCAAAGGCAAAAGCAAGACAAAAAAGTGTCACCACTGCTCCGCATAAAGCGAAAAACCGCGGAGTCAGTTGAAACTCGCTAAAGAAAGCGTGGACTCTTTGCAAGAAGCGCTGCATAGGCAGCAAATATGACGGTTTGTTTCGGAGAAAGGGGAGGGATGTTGTCCGACCACAATGTTGATAAAAACGAAAAAAGGCCGCTGAAAAGCGACCTTTAAGTTTGGCTCCCCGGGCTGGGCTCGAACCAGCGACCCTTTGATTAACAGTCAAATGCTCTAACCGACTGAGCTACCGAGGAATCATTTTTCCCTATTCGTAAGGGGGTGCAATTATACTGCAAGACACCAAACTGCGCAATATCTTTGAACAAAAATTTGACCCCATGAAATTAGTAGAGATTGGCACCGTTGCTTTTGACTCCATCGAGACGCCTTTTGGCAAAACAGAGAGAACCATTGGAGGCGCTGCCACCTACATCAGCCTTGCCGCTTCGTGCTTTATTGATAATTCCGGACTGGTCTCCGTGGTGGGGGACGATTTCCCTGTTGAGTTCTTGAGCCGAATACAAGAAAAAGGGGTTGATCTCACGGGCCTTCAAGTGAAAAAAGGAGAGAAGTCCTTTTTTTGGTCAGGTCGCTATCATTTTGATATGAATTCGCGCGACACACTGGTCACCGAGCTCAATGTTCTTCTGACTTTCGATCCTATCATGCCTGCTGAATACCAAGATTGTGAATACCTCATGTTGGGCAACTTGGACCCCAAAGTCCAGCTCAAAGTCATCGAGCAAATTCCTGTCCGACCTAAGCTCGTAGTATTGGACACTATGAATTTCTGGATGGACTCGGCTATGGACGACCTATTGAAAGTGATAGCCAAAGTGGACGTGTTGACTGTCAACGATGCCGAAGCGCGCCAGTTGTCTAACGAGTATTCACTTGTGAAAGCCGCACGAAGAATCATGGAAATGGGCCCCCGATGCGTCATTATCAAAAAAGGAGAACACGGGGCGCTTCTCTTCGAAGGCAACAAGGTCTTTTTTGCTCCCGCCCTTCCGTTGGAAGAAGTGGTAGACCCCACAGGCGCAGGAGACACCTTTGCCGGAGGATTCATTGGCTACTTGGCCAAAACCGACAATTGTTCATTTGAAAACATGAAGCGCGCCATCATTGTTGGCTCTGCGCTTGCATCGTTCACATGCGAGAAGTTTGGCACGGACAGGCTCATGGACCTGACCGAGGAAGACATAGACCGCAGAGTAGAGGAGTTTGTGCGCTTGGTTGACTTCGACATCGAGATTGTCGAATAAACAAGGGTTACTCGTAGCTCAGAAAAAGCAGCGGATTGACAGGAACTCCATCGCGCCAAAGTTCAAAATGCAAGTGAGGGCCCTCGGAGTTTTCGCCTGAATTGCCAATGATTGCCAGCGGATCGCCCGCCTTTACTTTTTCTCCCACTTGTTTGAGCAGGACGCTATTGTGTTTGTACACGCTGATGGTGTTGCCGGAATGCTGCACCTGAATCACGTGTCCGTCTTTGGACGTCCACACTGCCATCATAACGGTCCCGTCCATAACAGATTTTATTACTTCGTTTTCCGGCGCTGCTATGTCAATACCGAAATGCCCCTTTTTTGAATCAAATCGATTGGAAACCAGACCCTCCAGAGGCTTAAACATGAGCGATGCCCCCCCTGTCTTGTCTCCGCCTTCCCCGAAAACGAGCCGCAAATTGTCCTGGTTAGAAACCGAGGCACGCAATCCCGAATCTGCCGCAGAAGGAGCATACAGTAAATTGGGCGACATTTCCAATTGAGGCTCCAGCCGCTTCAGAGAGTCTATCACAACCCCACCTGCCAAAACCGTCTGCAAATCGCGTAAAAAAAGGTGATGGTCATTGGAGACACGCAATAATGAGTCCGACAATTTACGCGCAATAGCAGCGTCCGTTTTCCACATGGGGTCAGCACGTCCCGGCAACAATTCACGGAGTGGTGTGGCGGCAATCAGGAAAAAGACCGCCAATGCCGTGAACAACAGTGCTACGGTGGCTGAAACAATCAAATTGAGTGGAGAAAGACGGACAAACAGCACTTCTTCGAAAGTGTTTTCGCGCAATAGGGACAGCCGGTATACGCTGCGAAGCCGCTTGCCCAAAGGCTTTTTTTTCTTCTCTGCCATGGCTATCAAAAACCCCGGTAAATGTATAACACCACCACATGGGGGCAACCCCGGGCGCAAATGCACCGCAACACCGGAAAAATGAAATAATTTTGCACCCTTTAAGTTAAAGAAGCCCCTTATCCGGTTTGAAACGTCCCCCATCCATATTCATCAAGGCGTTGGTCTTTGCATTACTGACTCTTTTATGGGCGTCTTGCACCACCAAAAGAGACGGGGTTTCTTATCGAATCTATCACAACACTACAGCAAGATACAACGGGTATTTCTATGCCAATGAGTCTATCAACCAGGCTGTTGATAAAATCACTGAGTCTCACAAAGACGATTATGACAAGCCCTTGCCTGTATTTGTCTATGGCGAGGAAGCGGACGCCCAAAAGGCCTTGGCTGAGTTGGAGCGGGCAATTGAAAAGTCCACTAAGGTCATTCAAAGGCACCGCATGGAGGTCTCGGGTCGAGAGTCCAAGAAGATGAAGCGCCCGGTGATGAACAAGTGGATAGATGACAACTTTTTACTCATTGGCAAGGCCCATTTCTACAAGAAGAATTTCTACAAGGCCGAAGAAACGTTTGGCTATTGTGCGCGGCAGTTCAAAGACCCCGAAATCATAGCCGCTACGGAAGTCTGGCAGGCACGGACACATATAGAGCTGAAGAGTTTCAATAAAGCACGCCAAGCCTTGGATCGGGCTGAAGGCCAAAAGAAAGTCTCGGACCGTCTGAAAGCCGAACACAATTTGGTAATGGCCGACTTGTATATGCGGCAAGAAGACTATCAAAAAGCCTCGGAAAAACTTGAAACCGCCTTAACGGTTATTAAAAAAAAGAGAGATCGCGCAAGACCAACGTTCATTTTGGCCCAACTGCAACAAGAACTTGATAATTCACAGCGCGCCATCGACCTCTATGAGCAAGTGGTCAAACTCAAGCCTGAGTATGAGATGTCATTTTATGCTCAGATCAATCAGGCGATGGCATTCAACCGAAGAAGCGGCAATTCGGAAGCCATCATTGTTAAGCTAAACAAGATGTTGGCGGATGACAAAAACATAGAGTACCGCGACCAAATCCACTATGCGCTTTCAGAGGTTTATACCGAAGAGCGCATGAAGTCTCAGACGATTTATCATCTGAAAGAATCTTTGGCGGCAAACGACAAGAACAAAAAGCAACGCGGAAAAACCTACCTCAAACTGGGCGATTTTCATTTTGAAGAAAGAGAATACGAATTGGCCCAAGCCTATTATGACAGCACCACCAAGTACTTGCCCGAAACTCACCCTCGATTTGCAGATGTCCTCAACAAAGCCAAGAGCCTGACCGAACTGGTGACAGAGTTGAACATCATTGCTTTGGAAGACAGTTTGCAAAGCCTGGCCCAACTCTCTCCATCAGACTTGGACAAGAAAATCAACAAGATAATCGAAGACGAAAAACGCGAAGCCGAAAGAAAAGCACGCGAGGCTGAAGAAGCGGCTAAAGCAGGCAAAATCCCTGAAGGAAGCGGAAGCACTTGGTGGGCATGGAACCCCGCATTGCTGGAATCGGGAAGAAAGAACTTTGTAAACACTTGGGGCGATCGCCCATTGGAAGACAACTGGCGCAGAAGCCGCAAAGCCATGACTTTTTCCAACAATGAGGAAACCGAGAACGCGGAAGAAAACGGACCCACTGCTGAAAATAAACCCGCTGAGCGCTCGGTTGAAGACTACAAAAAGAACATCCCTTTAACAGAGGAGGCTGTGGAAGCTTCCAACAAGAGAATTAAGGAGGCCTATTATAAATCGGGACTCATATATAAAGAAAACCTGTATGACTTCGAAAACGCTGTTGGCCAATGGGAAGAGTTGGTTAGCCGATATGAAGACAGCGATTTCCACATGTTGGCCTATTATCAATTGTATCGCGCTTATTATGCCAAAGAACAAGAGGGATACAGCAACCCGTTTTGTCCAACGTGTAACAGTAAATACTGGGGAGATTTGATTTTGCAGAAATACCCCGACACGGAGTATGCTGAGTTGGTCAAAAACCCCAGCTTCAAGTCCATGCAAGCATTGCAGGAGTCGAGAGAACGGGAAGAATACGAAGTGGTTCTGAGCGGATACAGGGAGCGAAATTTTCCTGAAGTGGTCAGTCGCAGCAACGATGTATTGGGCACCCAACCAAATAACCACTTGAGACCCAAATACGCCATGCTTCGTGCGCTGAGCATTGGCAGCCTGGAGCGTATGCTTGGAACGCGTGATGAATACATCGCGGCCCTCAAAGAGGTGAAGGACAAATACCCCGGAACAGAGGAAAGCACCAAGGCAGCAGAAATGCTTAAAGAATTGATGGGCGAGCCCACCCCGGACCCGAAGCAAGACAAGCCCGATAAGCCCAAGGCTGACGAAGACATCTATACCTTCAATCGAGACAATGAGCACTACTTCGCAATTGTATTCGATCGAGAAAAAGGAAACCTCAATGACATTAAAGCGAAAACCGCAGACTTTAATGCAGTAAGTTTTACAAGTGCCGGCTTGAAAGTGTCGAGCAACCTGCTCAACAAAGATTTGAATGTGGTTTTGGTCAAATCTTTTTTCAAATTTGACGAAGGGATGTCTTATTACAACGCATTTCTGGAGAACACCGAAACACTGGCCGATATGCAAAGCCCTGATTTGAAGAAGGTTCTAATATCTAAAGAAAACTACATTCAGCTTTTCAAAACCAAAGAGTTGGAGGCGTACATTCGCTTCTTCGAAAAGAATTATCTCAAGCAGTAATCGAAAATGTTCAAACAACCCAAAAACATGGCACGAACAAACGACATCGCACCCGACATGGCAATCAACAGAATAGTTGAAGGAACATATACAGAAGGCGAAATCAAATGTGAGAGCAACATCAGAATTGATGGGGTTTTCAAAGGCAATTTGACCACCAAGGGACGATTGGTAGTGGGCGCTGCCGGCAAAATCGAGGGAACCGTTATCTGTCAAAACGCAGAAGTAGAAGGAAGCATTAAGGGCAAAATTTCTGTCCAAGAGCTGCTTAGCCTCAAATCCACAGCCAAGCTGGATGGAGAAATTTACACCGATAAATTGGCCATTGAGCCCGGGGCAGCCTTCACCGGTTCATGCAGCATGGGGGCCAAAGTGAAAGAATTCAAATCTTCTGTTGAGCACACCGAAGTCAAAAAACAGAGAGAAGAAGCCACGGCCTGAAGCCGCGCTTCGCTACACCGGAATGGCCACAAAAATGGCCGCTGTTATCATTGTCGGCACCTATTGTGGCCGAGAATTGGACACCCGAATCAATCTGAAATATCCCATATTCACCGCGGCCCTTTCGTTGGCCGCGGTTTTTTTGTCCATCTATATCGCCATCAAAGACATTTCCCGTTGAGAAAAATTTCGACCCCTTTGAATCTCGCCTTAGTGATTGCCACCTCGCTGTTATTGGCGGTTCACTTTTTTGTAACACCCATACCGTTAGCAGCATTTTGGTCAATTCCCGGACTTTTTGTCTTGAGCCTGTTCTTGCAAGGCATGATGACCAGAGCGCGTAAGGTCAGTTTTCACCGGTTCACCACCGCGTTCATGGGGGCCACCACCATCAAGCTGCTTTCGACCATGGTGTTTATGTTGGTGTATGCCTACCAATTTCCCGAAACCCGGCAGGCGTTTCTGTTGAGTGTTTTCGGGGTTTATGTCATTTTCACAGTGGCGCTCATTAGAGACTTCAGCACCGAGAAAAACGCCTGAAAACTGCCCGGAATCGGATGTCTTGAAAAAGAGTTTTTTGAGGCTTTGTAATATTCGTTTTCCGGCTACTTTTGCACCGGATTTTAAAAAAGGGAATTAGCCCTGAAAGCACTTCTTTTTTGCTGAAAATGACAAGAATAAAAGCGATTCTGTTCTCACTCGTTTGCCTTGGCGCCCTGCTGGTTTCGCCTGTTTCTTATGCTGGTTCGGGCGAAGATGCCGAATTCAAGCCAGGAGAGATGATTGTCCACCACGTGGCGGATGCGCATGAGATTCACATCATCGGTGATTTCGCCATCTATTTGCCCATTATTCTGAAGACAGATGCCGGATGGGACATCTTTTCTTCGTCTCATTTCTACCACAAACAGAACACGCTGCTTTCAGGCAAAGACACTATTGTGTACTATGCACACGGAAATTACATAATGTATCACGAGGCCATCTACTACAAAGGAAATTCTTCTCCCATTGAAGGCTTTACCGAAGATGGCCACTTGACCAACGCTCACCCGTTCGATTTCTCCATCACCAAGAGTGTTTTCGGCTTTATGCTGATTGGCTTTTTGATGGTGCTGATGTTTACCTCAGTGGCAAAGGTCTACAAGAAGAGGGAGGGCATGGCTCCCAAAGGACTCCAGTCGTTTTTGGAGCCGCTGATTCTTTTTGTGAAAGATGAAATAGCTATTCCCGCCATCGGAAGCAAGAAAGCCCCCTTCTTTTTGCCCTTCCTTCTGACCATATTCTTCTTGATTTGGATGTCGAACCTTTTGGGATTGATTCCTTTCCTCGGAGGTTTCAACATCACGGGAACCATCGGAGTGACCATCGTTTTAGCGGGTTTGGTTTTTCTGATTCAGATGTTCAAGTCGAACAAGTACTTCTGGGGACACATTCTTTGGCCTCCCGGAGTGCCTCACGCCATTAAGGTGATTATGGTGCCCGTTGAGGTTTTCGGCATCTTCGTAAAGCCTGCTGTACTCATGGTTCGTTTGACAGCGAACATCGCTGCGGGCCACATCATCATTTTGGCATTTGTCAGCTTGATTTTCATCTTCCACGATTCTGCGGGGGCCGGAGTAGCTTATGGAGTTGGAATCGGCTCCACATTGTTCATGATTTTCATGTTCGCCATCGAGTTGTTGGTGGCGTTCCTCCAAGCATATGTGTTCACGCTTTTGGCTGCCATTTACTTCGGTGATGCCGTCCACGAGCCACATCATCATCATTAATCACGGATTCATTTATAAATCAAATACATCATGGAATTATTGACAATCTTGTTGGATGCTGCCGGATATGCCGGCATCGGTGCGGGTTTGGCCGCTATCGGAGCAGGTTTGGGTATTGGTCGCATTGGGGGCTCTGCATTGGAAGCCATTGCTCGCCAACCCGAAGCCACCGGTGACATCCGTGCAAACATGTTGGTGGCTGCGGCTCTCGTTGAGGGTGCTGCACTGTTCGCCATCGTGATTTGCATGTTGGTGGTTTTCAAATAATCATCAACACCCGGAACACTTGGCTGTCGTGGTTGGCGGCAGCCAAGTTTCTTCTTCTAACCATTGATTTGAAAGTCTAAAGGATACAGATATGTTAACAGTTAGTTTGGGAACGGTCATTTGGACCACCATCGCATTTTCAGTCATCTTTTTTCTTCTGGCAAAATTTGCTTGGAAGCCCATTTTGGCCATGATTTCGGAGCGCGAGCAATCCATCGAGAATGCGCTGAACGAGGCCAAAAAAGCCAAAGAAGAAATGGCCAACCTGAAGTCGGATAATGAAGCCCTGCTTCGCGAAGCCCGCGCGCAGCGCGACAGCATGTTGCAAGAGGCAAAAGAAATCAAGGAACGCGTAATCGCAGAAGCAAAAGACAAGGCAAAAGAAGAGGCCGAGCGCATTTTGGCCTCGACCAATGCTGAAATCGAGAATCAAAAGAAAGCCGCAATGGCCGAGTTGAAAAACCAAGTGGGCCGGCTGTCGGTTGATATTGCTGAAAAGCTACTGCGCCAGCAATTGGAAAACAAGCAACAACAGGATGCGCTTTTGAACACTCTTCTGCAAGAAGCAAAACTGAACTGAGGCACTCATGAAGAACACTAAAGTAGCGGTACGTTACGCCAAAGCCCTCTTGGACCTGATGGTCGAAAGGAACGCGGTTGACACTGCCTATAGCGACATGAGCTTAGTGGCGGACACCATTGCCGCGAGCCATGACCTCAAGTCTTTGCTGACCAGCCCGGTCATAAGCAAGGGTGACAAAATCAGGGCTGTAGAGGCCATTTTCAGTAGGAGCATTTCAGCAGGTACTGCTGCTTATTTGAAAATTATTGTCAACAAAGGACGTGAGCAGCATTTGTTTGAGATTGCCAAGGCTTTTGTGGCATTGGTTAAAAAACACCGCAACATTTTGACTGCAGTGCTGACAACTGCCACTCCGGCCGATGAGCAAATTTTGGCTAAGGTGCGTGGCATCATCAGTGCGGTGCACAACGGTGGAATAGAGATAGAGCAACAGGTGAGTCCTGAAGCGATTGGTGGTTTTTTGTTGAGAGTTGACG
>Ga0169931_10015153_pt1 | contig 10348 bp, 10 predicted proteins | sample Kivu_15m_20L_FD_129675 | JGI IMG/M metagenome (GOLD analysis project Ga0169931, IMG submission 129675) | Freshwater microbial communities from Lake Kivu, Western Province, Rwanda to study Microbial Dark Matter (Phase II) - Kivu_15m_20L... | ecosystem: Environmental > Aquatic > Freshwater > Lake... | reverse complement strand
CCCCATTCAGTATTTTTAATTGCATCTATCATCCCTGAAACTTCTTCTGATCTTTTTCCTGCGTAGGATAACATAGTATATGTGGTAATCAAGATTCCCCCTGACTTTTCGAAGTTCCAGAATTTGTCTTTTCGCTTTGATGTGAATCTGGCTATATTGTCCCTTGGTTCTATTTTAGCCCATTCATTGCACTCTCTGTACCATTGCTCGACACTAACTCCTGAATTACAAAGGATAATTGTGTTCTTTTTAATAGTAGCAGTTGCCATAATGCCTACAAGTGTTTTTCCTGCACCGCAAGGCAATACAATTATCCCACTTCTTGCTCTTTCATTAGAAAACATTATAGACAAGGCTTTTTCTTGGTATGTTCTTGCTGGATTTCTTAATTTAGGAAGAATATTAATATTTGGTAGTGTTTTGTCATTTTTGAAATCGTATTCCTCCAGCAAGGGATAATGTTCCTCTATGCATATTTTTTTCACCTCTTCTAAATTTTCAGGATCAATCTCGAAATAATTTTCGCCTGTCGATGGAATTTCTTCTACTTTTTCCTCTTTTTTCCCTTCTTCCATTATGGAATTTATTACATTCTTCAATTCGTTTTGCTTGGATGAGGCAGGTGGCATAGTGCTAGTTGTAGTAGTCCCATTCTTTAAATTTATATTAACTATCATATCTGTGTTTGTGCTTGCTTTACTCCCACTGAAATTAGTTGAAATAATACTCTTGTTTGTTAAATTTAAATTAAAATTTTTTCTTTTATTAAAAATCGATTGATAGGATTTGTACAACACAGGAATGCGTTGTAAATTTCTCAATATAAAAGGGTCATCACACTCAATAAAATATCTCTTGTTTTTCAGAATGAGTTTAATCTTGCCATATGTTTCGGTGTTATCTCTAATATACTTAATAAGTTCGGGGGGTAATTCGTTTTTAGAAAGATTATTCAAAATTTGGATAATATCCTGTGTTTTAACATTCATACTAGCTGCTGCGTATAGTGAATACTGAGTCAGACAATATTCATGAACAAAACTAGTCCTGTGAACTGGCTCAGCAATCGCAGTCAAGAAATCACTCGTCTCCTTATACAAAGGAGCAAATGTCTCGAGAAATATGTGACCATCTGGACTGACTATCATACTTCTGTTTTCTAATTGTGACGCCGCGTGCATTTTAAGGTGTGAATAGTTTTTCCTCTGTGCTATGATTTCGTTTCTGTTGTTGAAATTGCTTGATGTGTTATTATCAACTAACATTTTGAATATTATTGAAATTTTAAATACATTTAATATTAATTTGAATTTAATTTATATTCTATCTATGTAGTAAAATTGAGAAGTAATTTAAATATTTACAATTATATAACAAATAATTTACAAATAAATGAAAGCAAAAATTTTGGAAAGGTACAGAGGCCTTGCAGAAAAAGCAAAAATGTCCAACTGCCAACAGATTTTGGATTATTTAGGGCAAGAAGAGGAAGAGTTAGATGAATTAGGTCAAGAAGTAGTTAGATTAGACATGCCTGGAAACGAAACTTATAACTTCAATAGAAGAATCAAAGATGAAGATCTCGAACCAATTTGTATTTCTTACATGAGTTACGTTGTAAATTTAAGGTCAATAAATTTGTCATATAACAAAATCACCGATAAAGGAATAGCTAAACTTGCGAAGCTTTTGGAATTTTCAGAGAATATTTCTGAAATTAATTTCATGGGCAATCAGATTTCTGATGAAGGTTGCGAAAAACTTTCTTCATGCTTAAAGGGAAAGGTTTTCCTAAATTCCTTGAACTTGAATAGCAATCAGATAGGAAACATAGGGCTAATGCACATAAATGAGTTGCTATATACAAATCCTTCCTTATTGAAATTGGATATAGGTTCGAATCTATATGATTGGGACGGCCTGATTGCAATTACTACAGCTCTTAAACACACAAACACATCTTTAGAAGTGTTAAATGTTGATGATCCTGCTTATAAGATACAGGATCAAGATTTCTTTACACATTTTGGAATTATGTTCAGAACTAATACAAGTTTGAAAAAAATTTCAATGAAGTTGCATAAAATAAGATTCGAGGGAGTTCAGATTCTTACACATTATTTAAAGACGTATAACGAATCCTTACGGGTGTTGGATCTTTCTTGCAATCAAATTTGTTTTCAAGGTGTAAATTACATCAGCGAATACCTTGCCGAGACTAAATGTCTTAAGAGTATAATTATATCAAGTAATTCCATTCACAACCAAGGAGCCAAAATATTTTCGAAGGGTGTAGCTTTAAATGAAAGTTTGATACACGTCAATCTAACAAGTAATACAATTTATGATGAGGGACTTTGTCATTTAGCTGAAGGTTTTATGGAAAATACCACAGTGAAGTCTTTGAAACTGTTTTGGAATAATAGTTTTGGATCACAGAGCATTAGGTTGTTTAATGATTATTTAAAATTAAAGGAAAATGAATTTTATCCTGATTTTATGATATACATTGACGAAACAGGAGAGATGATGATTGCATATTTAGAAACCCACATTCCAAATGAAAAGGATTATTTATTAGGATGATTTTTTAAAGACGGAAGCAAATAAACTAAGAATTAAAATTTCGAAATTTTCATAAATTTACATTTTATACATAAATTCTTAATTTAAAATTAAAATTATTATTTCCTTTAAATATGAAACTCATCCAAATCGAATTAACCTTTTATTTTATTCTATTTATATATTTGCTTTACACCAATTTAAGATATGCGTTATACTTTTCTATGTTTATGATTGGAATGAGTTTGTTTTCCTTTTTCTGCACAAGTCAAGGGATGGATTTAGACCTAGAAATTCTAAATGAGAGTGATGTGGTTTATATACAGAATGTTGGAGACTATAAGAAAATGTATTACAAACTGCCTGAATTTGGAAAAATAAAGAAAATGTTTAAACTAAATGAACACTACTTGCCCTTTGGAATATTTTATGACAATCCAGATAAAATTGAAAATGTAAATAAATGCAGAAGTGTCTATGGAATAATCAAAGACAAAACAAAAGAAAAGTCTCCTATGCATAAAGAAATGATAGACTATCTTAGTAAGAACGGATTTAAAACAGGGACCTTGCCGAAATCTGAGTGTTTCAAGGGCTTTTATTCATCTTGGTTCAATGTTCAGAATTCGTTTATTTTTATAGCAAGTGTTATTATTAAATTCGTAAATTACAAATTTTTCAGCCGATTATTCACTCCGAAATGGAAGATAAATAAAGTAAAAATAGCCAGGAAAAATTATTTCAAGAAACATGGCGTTCTTGAAATATTCAGACCGTATGAAATTAATTTATTTATTCCTGTTGAAAATGAAAATGAATTCCTTTTATTATAATAAAATGATTTAATATTAAATAATCACATATAATTTTCTTTCAGATATTAATAGGGTAAATAATATAGTCAATCAATTATTTTCTCTAATGTGATTTATTAAAATTCTTCTCTAATCTTTCCTGAATTTTTAAACTTGCTGTGATCTCTTCAATTTTTTCGACTACTTCATCCAATTTTTCTCTGCCTAGACATTTTAAATAACTAAGGAAGTAGATAATCTTGTGTTTTGATTTGTTGATTATGCTCGTTATTTTCTGAGGATAGTTTGTATTAGATCTAGAATATCTATGTAAAATTTCATACATTCTAATCAAAGCTTCGAATAAATAAAATTTGTTCTGAAATACTGAAAGTAAATCATCCAGAACCATCTTATGAATCCATCTATAATTTTTTCCATCAGAAACATTTGAAATAAATTCATTCAGTGTTGAAATTAAATCGTAATCGTTAAAATTTTTGTTGATGTCATAAAGAACTTTACAATTTCTTGTTAGGAATTCTATTATCTCATCAAGATTTTCATTCATCTCCCCGTTGTAGAGTTTGAAGAGGAATAGAAGATTACTAAGAATATAAACTAAAGTAAAGATATTCGAATCAGAAGGATTTAGTGTAGATAGATTTCTTAAACTAGGTATTTCAAAAAATTTAAGTAAAATGGAATGACATATAAGATTTCTATCAATTTTTGTTTTAACAGTCTTGCCAGAATCATATTTTATTTCTATAAATTTTTTAGAATTTTCAGAAAGATTATAAAAGTTATCATCATCACCTTTGAAATCATTTTCATCGTAGTCTAATATGTCCTCTAATTCCATTTCCTCTTCGATGCTGGTGTTTTCTTTCGAATTCTTGTCATTTGGGTTGTAATATTCCAGGAACTCATTGATTTCGTATTCTTTTATTTTCTTGAGTGTCTCTAAATCATATTCTTTCTTGAAATTATCGTCATAAACCTCTAAACTGGGATGGCAATCATTTTCTAATTTACTCAGCCAAAAAGGTTTCCATAGATGTAAATTATCCCTGTAAGTCTCGACATAACCATTCAAGAATTTCTCGAACTCCTTCCAATCTGAAGGTGTCAGATCAGACGAAAAATCAAAAGATCCATCTTCCAATTTCTCCAAAATTTTTATGAGGTGAATTTGTCTTTCCTCTGTCAATAAATTTTCTTCTTTGTTTAAATTTGATTTTTCTTTATTCTCATTTGCTTCTAATCGCTCATACATTTCCTTCAACTTCGTTCGAAATTTCTTTGAATCTCCTTGATCTTCTTTAGTTGATTTCAATTCTTCTATGACATTCCTCTTATAAAAATCTTCTGTACAGTCAATGTTATGAGATTTGTAGCATCCAACACTACAATATACTATTTTGCATTTAGGACATGTGTACTTATACAGATTTTTGTTGCAAATTTTACAAAAATTTTTTTTATCGCAATTAACTGATTCTTTTGCATTCAATTCTAATTTGTCATTAATAATTTTAAGGTGTTCAATATTATCTTCAGGAAATCCTTGTACATTTTCGGAATTCCGATCATCAAATTTAGAATTGATTTTATCTAATAAATTTTTTATATTTTTGTAGTACTTTTGTTTAGAACTTTGAAAATTGAATTTCTTTTGCATTTTCAATATTAAATAAATAAAATATTTATATGAGACATGGAAAATGATTAATATAAACTGCATGATTAATTATTGATAAGTGGTGTATTATATAGATAGAAAAAATATCCTAAGAGTATAATCACCTTAATAAAATTCATTCTTATATACATAAAATTTTTCTAAATTAAAATAAATTTAATAATATCTAATATGATTAAATCATAGTAAGTCTTTCTACTTTTATACAAATTTCTTTCAAATATTCTTTCATCTCTTCTATCTTCTTTAACCTAACTATTTCCACAACCTCATTTCTATCTACTAACCTATCCATAATCTCAAACAATTCGGCACACAGATTCACTGCGAAATATTTATATTTATAGAGATATGTTTTATCCTCTACACAATTATACAAAAAGCTTTTGGAAAATTCATTTTTAAAAGGCTCAGAAAAAAACAAAAATGCGTTGATTAAATCATCAATCTTTGACTTAATAAATTATTAACTAGCATATTCTTACAAAATATTCATGTGATTTGTTTTTTAAAAACGATAATTCTTCTTTTAAATATAATAACAAGCCAAATTTGAATGAAAACTCTTTAATCAAATCAGACTGGAAATTTTTCAGGAGATTTTGATGAAACTCGTTGATTCCACAACACCCATAGTAGATGAATCCGACATATTTCTTTACGATGTGGTTTACGTAATTTTGATAATCGATTTGAGTAGAAGGGAAGTGTTTAACGTAAAACATGCTCTAGGAAATAAAATTTGTAAAGTTATAATATACTAAGGTATTTTTACCTTTGCAAAATTTTCTGCAATTTTAGAATAAAATCTGACTACTAAGGGATTCCCTAAGGTCGTTACTGTTAAGTATCCTAAGGTTATAAAATGATCTCCCTTTAAAATAAATAAATTTGTTTTTTTCGAAATTTCGTTGTTTATTCTTTGATGTATATTATGGCCGATATGAATTTTACAGAGGCATTTAATAAAAGTATCTATCCTTTGATTTTCTAATTTAGCTTCTTCATAAGTTTTTTCATAAGATTCTGAATTGTCACAATCATCAAAAGCTTTTATGAAATTATTGTAATGTTTGAAGTAATTAAAGAGATTCATTTTATCATATTGAATTTCCTCTATTTGTTTTGATTTTTCTAATGACGCATATGGATCGTAGTTGTTTTCTTTTGAAAATTTTATATTGTTTGAAATATTAATCTATATAAGGATGTTTATAAAATAATTTTAATGAAATATTTTTACATTTTCTTCTTCTTCACCGAAAACTTTTATGTAATCATCCTTGTACTGTTTTCCCTCTACAATTTCTGTGATTTTAGTGTATCCTATTTTATTTATTTGAACGAACATCTCTTCTTTCTCCAATTCTGGATAGTTGCTCAGCTGAAATTTATAATTCGTCTCTAAATTTAAATTTACTTGCCTTTTCATCAAACTAAGACAAAAATATTTTGTGAATAATTTTTTTCTTTGTGGGTCCAGAGTTAAAAAAAACGCAATCCTTTTTTTATTTTTAAAAGGAGACAACATTTATTAATGATATTGATAAAAAATAAATCAAACTAATAATTAAATAAATTATTGAATTTATTTTATAGAATAGGGGTTTATATATATTATACATATATTTGAAATGATTGGTTACAAAAAAGATGAAAAATCTTGAATATAAATATTAGGGGAGTTTGAAGTGGTATTAGTGTTATCAACATTTTCTGAACTATCTTTTGGAAAATCTAGATTCTCATAGATATTTGCGCTAGCTATTGCGAGTAATTTACCATCTGAATTAAACCCAAGATTAGTAATTGTATTGGGAAACTTTTCACTTTTAAATAATTTTTTGCGCTTTGAATTGTCCCATGCATAAATTAAACTGTCTGTTCCTCCAGAAACAAAAATTTTTTTACTATATTTTATTTAATACTATTATAATACCTTGGATGGTTAACTAGTGCCTCTACAGAATGGATAACTATCCTATTTTGATTTAGGATTTCTTCTCTATGACTTTTGAATGAATAACCTTGCTTGAAAATATTTGTTTCGCTGTTAATATTATTCAACTTAGGCTCATAATGAGATTCTTTAATTGTTTCTGTAGTTTCATCTGAAAATTTCTCATATATCTCTTTAAAATACTCTACCGCAATTTTCCCTTCGATACTGCCGAGTATGAATCCATCCCTACTAGATAATGCACTTATTGATCGAGCTTCGTTTTTCAATGGGGATTCATATGAGATATAGCCAGAAGGATTGTCAAGATTTCTGAGATCAAATATTTTTATTAAATGAAGGTTCATCGTGTAATCGGATTCTTGAGTAAAATTAGTGCTTCCAGCTATTACCAATTTGTTTCCGATGCAAGCGATTCCAGATGGTTTCATATCAATTTCTATACTTCTTAATAAGCTCTTGTTGTTGTTATTTTGTCGTAAGTCCCAAAATTTTATGTCGCCTTCCCAACATGATGAGATAAGTTGGTTCATACTCGAATCAGCCACAATTTTATTCGTTGGTTTCTTGTGTCTTCCTATTATGTCTGTGCTGTTCTTTTCAATATTTATTACTTTTACTTCTTCATCGAGACCCACTGAATAAAAAATGTAAGGAGAGCCTATAGGATCGAAACAGGCATCAAGCTGAGGAAATTGAAATCTATGAGTGTACAAAAGGGTGTCAGAAATCATGTCAAGGCCTTCTAAATTTATTCTGTAGATGTAGGCATTCTAAGAAAATTTAGAATTAAACTTTTACTTTGTCCCATGATGTTGCTAATAGGTGATGATTATTTTCCAGATTGACATCTTCAGAAAAATTCAACGATGAAATTGTCTCCTTTGGAGGGTTAGAAATTACAAACATGTCTTTGATTTGCGGAATAGAATTTGTCTTTGTAATTTTATTCATTTTTTGAATTTGAATTTACTATTATTATATTTATTATTTACTCTAAATTCTAATAAAGTATAAAATTAGCAATTGATCATAATGAGATAATTTATCTTAGTTTAATTTTATAAAATTCGATTTCTGTTTTTATAATTTTAAAAAAAATTTCAAATTACATCTATTTAGTACCTTCATCTTTTGAATCTATACTGAGATTGTTTTCACTCATCATTTTTTTTGTGATTTCGTCGAAATTCTTTGTATATTTAATATTTTGAAAATGGAAAGCAAGATTGTTATTTTCTCTGAGAGTTTGATGACTGTTGATATATTTCACAATTTTATCTACATTACGATACGAATTAAACTTGAAAACTTTTTGGTACTTATCATGATTCTTACATAAAACACATTTTTCTCTGACTTTATTTTTTTCATAATGAGGCAGGGAGCTGACAGTTTCACTTCCATAGATATTTTTCATACAGTCATGGTCTTCTATTATTTTACCTGAATCAACAACTCTAGTACTAGATTTATTCCTTATTGATGTCGGGGTAAGTGACCGCTTGTTAAATTTGTGATAGGAAGTTTGTCTAGCTTTTCCAATGTTTTCAATATCCCCACCTGGATTAGAATTAATAGAAGATTTTTTCTTCAGTCCGGGATTACCTGCAAAATTTCGTATTTTTTCTTTTTCAACTAAATTAACACATTTCTCTACCTTTTCTTCTAAAGTTTTTATTCTTCTGACTGACCTTCTCTCTTCAACATTCATAATTTCACATACTACTTTCTTTCTGATAACATCATTGACATCTTCATTTCTGACCTTCCACTTCTTAATGAAATTGTATGCTCTGTCAATGTCAATATCAATATTATCAGGGGTTAAATTGTTTAAATCTAATCCAAGTTCTGTTAAAAATGAATTCGTTAACATCGGCTTATTATAATTAGAGACGTTACTTAGATTCAGAGTGTTTAATGATTTGTTGTTATTTTTATAAAAGGTTATCTTATCATCGCCTAGATTTTCTATCTGAGTTTTTAGAATATTTGGCATCATAGAAATCATAGGAGTGCATTCCTTAGAAAATTTTAAAGCATCCTTAATGATTCTTATTAAAAATGTTTTAAGTTCTGATTTTTCTATATCATATTGTTCCTTAATCTTTCTGTCTCTTTCATTTACTATTTTTTCTATAATTTTTCTCTTCCCTTCTATAATCTGTCGCTTTTGTTTAAAATATTCCTCAGTTTTCAAGGATTGAATTCTGGCATTGTCGAATGAGGAGTAAGTCGATGGAAGGGATTCTTTATAAGCTAAGTGTGGCTTCAGGTGGATAAAGTTATTATAATTTAATTGAATGTTTTTGTCTCCTTCGAATTTAAGTTTTACTTCTTTTTCGTGTTCTTTTATAAGGCTTATTCTATCATGAAACTCAGAATTAGAAGATATCCTTGCCTTGGGTAGATATTGCAAATTTGACATTTTATTTTTTATAGAATTTTATTTACAAAATATTAAGAACTAATTGGAATTTAATTATGCTTACTATGCATTTATAAGAGTATGTAAATGAATTAATTTTTATAAAGAAAAAATATGATTAGACAGAATGGATATAGTAATATCCAGTTAAATATGTTAAATGCCAGAATTATTATTATTAATTCATTTATGTTGTATATAAGATTTTGTAATTAATTCAAAAAAATATATAATAGTTCTTAACATTATCCCTTATTATTCACTTTTAAAAATTATGAAATAAAATTATGTAATATATAATTAGTAAATAAAATTATAAAAAAAATTTATCCAATGATTTAATGATTCTAATACATTTATGAATTATATCATGAATATCTAAGTGTAATCATTCGAATTTTTAAAAAGAAAATCTGCAAGATAATCAATCGGATCAATTGGGTTGATTTTACAGACTTCAAGCATCCCTTTTGTAAGAATAGGCATAATATTCAACAATAAAAATTTTCTTACAGGAATTCCATCTGTATGCTTTTCTAGCTCATCTTTTTCTAACTCTATTTCTTCTATTCGATTAAGCATTTTGGCCCAATATTTATTTTCCTTCTCTAATTTTAACTCTTCTTCACTAAAGTGTATATATATTTAAACCATGTATTTACCTTTTCTTTTTTTCCTTAGTTTCTATTTCATACTTTTCAACTTTTTCTTTTAAATAAACCATTCTCTTATGATTGATAGTCTCATCAGTATCTGAAAAATAATTGAAAGGTCTGCCATTCTATAATATTAAGTATTTAGATATTTACTCTTTCTATGTAAATTCGCATCATCTCGAATACTTCTTCTTGATCATTGTCAAGAATAAGATTAAGAACCTCAATTTTGTTTTT
>Ga0169931_10015152_pt1 | contig 10348 bp, 7 predicted proteins | sample Kivu_15m_20L_FD_129675 | JGI IMG/M metagenome (GOLD analysis project Ga0169931, IMG submission 129675) | Freshwater microbial communities from Lake Kivu, Western Province, Rwanda to study Microbial Dark Matter (Phase II) - Kivu_15m_20L... | ecosystem: Environmental > Aquatic > Freshwater > Lake ... | reverse complement strand
GCAGAGTGTGGCGAAGTGACCAGTGTGATGGACTGTGCTTTTCTCCTTTCCACTTTCTCGCGTCTACCCTCTATGGCATGGATGCCATGGCCCCCTCACCCCCGTCCCCTCTCCCCCGTTTCACGGGGGCGAGGGGGGGAATTGTGGGCGAGCCGCGGACGGGAGTCTGCGGGTGGTTCTCTTTTGTAGCTCGGGCTTTCCAGCCCGAGACCTGTCCGTTTTGCGGCACTGGGGGTAGGGGGAGTTTCACGCGAGGCCGCGAAGCCGCGAAGGAAGGCGCGAAGGGGCCGTGGCAGGGGTCGGTGATGTGTTTTCGAGTACGAGTACGAGTACCGTCCGCCAGGGCGGACTGAGTACGAGTACGAGGGAGCATTAGTGGTCAGTGGGCAGTTGAAGAGCAGTGTGGGGACGGGGCGGGGAGGCTGGTTATTGGGATCGGAAGTGGTCTTCGGTGTTGTTGGGTCGGAGCAGTCCTGCGGAGGATTCGAAGAAGCGGCGGCGGCGGGAATCGGGGGGCGGGGATTGTTGTGAGGATTGTTCTTCGAGGTCAGCGAGGTTTGCCTGGCACAGGCGGCAGCCGACGGTGGTGAGGTGAAATTCGATGTAGTCAGCGTGTTCGGGGGGGAGTGTTTGCAGGAGGAAGCTGCCGAGTTCGGTGCGGGTGGGGCAGGACAGTCGGGCGCGCTGCCAGATTTCGCCGATCGAGTTGCCTCCCTGATCGCGGCTGCGGATTACGGCGGCCACTTTTTGCTGCAGGGATTTGTCGGTGCGTACCTGTTGCTCGAATTCTGCCATCCGAGCGGGGGGCAGCATTTCGTCGAGCCAGGCAGTGATTTCGCGATCGGTCCAGGACATAGCGGGCCGCTGGTGCAGGGAGGGAGGGGACGGGGGGGCCATGGAATTGTGGCAGCGTTCAGTGTGTGGAATTGTGCGCGGGGCGAGCCGGAGAAGCGAGTGTGCGGGGGTGTCTGGGTGGCGATTTTCACGGGGCGATCCGGCCCCTTCGCGTCTCTCGGAAGCACCTGGGGGAGGAAAATTCGTTTCTTGTACAACCGGTTCCGGTCGAGTAGATTCCCTCAAACGTCCGCTGATAGCGGCGGATGTCCTTCCAGAGCTGCTTTTTTGCCCGTGTCTGCTCCCCTGCCCTCTTCATCCTGGCTTTGCTGCTCCAGGAAATCTGCCTGTGCATTACCGTCCCTACCATAATTCCGACCCGCCAGGACTGCATCAGTTGTGGCATCAGTCCCGGCTGGGCAAGAATGCTGCCGAGGGATTTGGTTGTGACATTTTCGAGTTGTTTGCGATTTCGCCGCCGTATTTTGAGCGTGGCGGTCTGATTGTGGCTGAGGATGACGCGGGTCGTCTGGTGGGATATGTGCATGCCGGTTTCGCGGTGAATGCTGCTGAGACGGGTCTGGATTACAGTCAGGGGATATTGGCGGCGCTGATGGTGCATCCTGAGTATCGTCGGCGGGGGGTTGGACGACAGCTGGTGCAGCGTGCGGAGCAGTACCTTGTTTCCCGGGGGGCTCGCACGTGCGAAGCGGGTGGCGGTCTGAATCGGAACGGTTTTTACTGCGGCATTTACGGCGGTCTGGAGGCGGCTGGTTTTTGCAGTGAGGCGATGGCGGGGCGAGATTTTTTTGCGGCGTGTGGTTATGTATCTGCGGCTGAGACATGTGTGTTGCGGCGGGATCTGCAGCGCAGTCGTGATCCGGTGCATGCGCGGCTGCTGCGTCTGCGTCGATCTTTGCAGATGCTGATTACGGATCGACCGGGTCCTGAGTCCTGGTGGTGGTTTTGTCGATTTGGGCAGATGGATTCGATGCGGATCGAACTGCATACTCGGGAGACCGACGAGCTGGTAGCGGCCGGTCAGATTGTGGGGCTGGATCTGTTCATTCCGAAGTGGGGCGTGCGGAGTGTGGGCTTGCGTCAGATTCTGGTTCCGGAGGCTTTGCGGCGTTACGGTTACGGGCAGTTTCTGGTGCTGGAGATTTGTCGTCGTCTGCGTGACGAGCACGTGCAGCTCGTGGAGGCGCAGGTGAGTGTCGACAACGTGGCTGCGCTGGAGTTGTTTACGTCTTCGAAGTTTGAGCTGCACGGGCGGCTGCAGACATTTCGGAAGGTGATTGGGTAGTGGGCGGTGTTCGGTGTTCGGTGTTCTGGCGAGCCGCGGACGGGAGTCCGCGGGTGGTGGGGGCTCTTTTGTAGCTCGGGCTTTCCAGCCCGAGTTCTGTTCTTTTGCGGCACTGTAGGGGGAGTGAGTCCCACGCGAAGCCGCGAAGCCGCGAAGACGCGAAGGGAAGGCAGAGTGTGGCGAAGTGACCAGTGTGATGGACTGTCCTTTTCTCCTTTCCACTTTCTCGTGTCTACCCACTATGGCATGGAGGCCATGGCCCCCTCACCCCCGACCCCTCTCCCCCGTTTCACGGGGGCGAGGGGGGGATTTGTGGGCGAGCCGCGGACGGGAGTCCGCGGGTGGTGGGGGCTCTTTTGTAGCTCGGGCTTTCCAGCCCGAGTTCTGTTCTTTTGCGGCACTGGGGGAAGGGGGAGTCCCACGCGAAGCCGCGAAGCCGCGAAGGGAAGGCGCGAAAGGGCTGTGGTGGTGGTCTGTTTTCGAGTACGAGTACGAGTACCGTCCGCGAGGGCGGACTTAGTACGAGGGGGCATTAGTGTTCGGTGTTCCGGCGAGCCGCGGACGGGAGTCCGCGGGTGTTGCTGCACTGCGGCCGGCGGCGTCTGTGGCGCAGTACTGGGTGTTTCTTTGAAGGGGGCCTTTGGTGGATTGTGGGTAGTGTGGCCCCCTCACCCCCGACCCCTCTCCCCCGTTTCACGGGGGCGAGGGGGGGAATTGTGGGCGAGCCGCGGACGGGAGTCCGCGGGTGGTGGGGCCGCTGCACTGCGGCCGGCGGCAGCTGTGGCGCAGTTCTGCGCGTTTTTTTGAGGCGGGCTTTTGGTGGCTTGTGGGGAGTGTGGCCCCCTCACCCCCGACCCCTCTCCCCCGTTTCACGGGGGCGAGGGGGGGGGGGAATTGTGGGTGAGCTGCGGACGGGAGTCCGCGGGTGTGGGGGCGATTTTGTAGCTCGGGCTTTCCAGCCCGAGCACAGTGCTGCGGCGTTTGTTGGGCTTCGGGGCACGGGATGAGTTGGGGGGGGCGTTGAATGTCGGGTTGGCTGGGGGGAGTGGGTGCGGGCTGGGGTGGTGTGTTGAGTGAGCCTGAGGTAGCGGCGGTGCTGGGCGAGCTGCGAGGAGTGCTGGAGGTTGAGCGGCGGTCCGGGGTGAAAATTTATCCGTCTGAGGCTGAGATTTTTGCGGCTCTCCGGAGGACTCCTTTGGAGCGTGTGCGGGTGGTGATTTTGGGGCAGGATCCGTATCACGATGCGGGGCAGGCGCATGGGTTAAGTTTTTCGGTGCCGGCGGGTCACCGGATACCTCCGAGTTTGCGGAACATATACCGGGAGCTGGTGGCGGACGTGGGGTGTGAGGTGCCGCGTTCCGGTTGTCTGGGCGGGTGGGCGGATCAGGGTGTGTTGCTGCTCAATTCAGTGCTCACCGTCAGGGCTCATGCGGCCAATTCGCACCGTGGTCTGGGTTGGGAGCGGGTAACCGGGGCGATTTTGGAGGCTGTGAAGGGATTGGGGGCTGGGGTTGTGTTTATGGCGTGGGGTGCGGCGGCTGAGCGGGTGCTGGGGGAGATTCCGGGGGGGCATCTGGTGATTCGGAGTCCGCATCCGTCGCCTTTATCGGCGCGGCGGGGATTTTTTGGCAGTCGACCGTTTACGCGGGCGAATGCGTTTTTGGTGGCGGGTGGTGGTCAGCCGATTGACTGGTCGCGTGTTGAGTGAGTGTTTGGGGCTGGCTGGCCGGCTGGCTGGCTGGACGCGGGTTGGGTACCGAACTGCGGTCGTGTGAACGGCTGCTCAGGTTCTCTGATTTCCGCAGTACATCCGTCCCCGTAAATCCTCAGAATTGGTAAAATCCGCCGATTTGTGTTGGTTCTGGAAAGAGTTCTTCTCGCTGAGAATACAGGTTTTCCGGATCTCCCTGCGAACATTTTCTCCCACATGCAACGTAGATTCTTGACAAGGCACATCTCAAACCACAGAATCCAGCGACCTCGAGATCCACTTCTCGACCCGCCTGACATCCCACCTTAGATAAGCCGTCAGTTCGGAACTGGACTCCTGTGCATCCCAACTTTTTGGTCTCGTACTGTGACTGCGTGGCAGCTGCAGTGTGAGTGCTGGTTGTGTTTGCCGGGCAGAAATGGACTGAGGTTTGCCTCAAAACCGAAATAGCTCGTTGTATTTAGCGGGCCTGATCCCTGGAACAAGCGAACGGCTGTGTGCCGATCGTCTTTTGCGTGCTGTGCCTTGCGGGCTGTTCAGTCTGCTGGTGTTTTCATTTCTGGAGAGAGATGGATGTTTTCTGGTCAGTCTCGCAGAAGCTTTCTGCACGTCGGATTTTGTGGCGGCGTTGGTCTCAGTCTGGCTCAGTACTTCCAGCTGAAGTCTGCTCAGGCGGACATCAAGCAGTACGAAAGCAAGGAGGGTTCAGCGAAGTCTGTGATCTTCATTTTCCTGCCGGGCGGGATGGCTCATCAGGAAAGCTTTGACCCCAAGCCGTATGCTCCTATTGAGTACCGTGGTCCGATGTCGTCGATTCAGACGAACGTACCTGGGGTATTCATCAACGAGCGGTGGGTGCAGACTGCTCAGGTGATGGACAAGCTGGCGATCTGCCGCAGCATGACTCACGGCGAGGCGGCTCACGAGCGTGGTACTCACAACATGTTCACTGGTTACCGCCCCAGTCCGGCGCTGCAGTATCCCAGCATTGGCAGTGTTGTCAGCCATGAATTTGGGCCGAAGAACAACATTCCGCAGTACATCTGCATTCCTGGGCAGCCGAACGAATTTGCGGGCACTGGATATCTTAGTTCTTCCTTTGCACCGTTCAGTCTGGGTTCTGACCCGGCTGCTGGTGGTTTTTCGGTGCAGGACCTGCAGCTGCCTGGCGGTGTGACTGACGAACGGTTTAATCGCCGTCGTCGTGCCCTGGACGCAGTGAACGAGTATTTCGTGAGCAAAGAGAAGGCGGATTCGCTGGACGCGGTGGACACATTCTACCAGCGTGCTTATGGTTTGATCAGTTCTCCGCAGGCTCGTGAAGCCTTTGATCTCAGCAAGGAAGCCGATGCGACTCGTGACGCCTACGGCCGCAACACCGCTGGTGCTCGCATGCTGATGGCTCGCCGTCTGGTCGAAGCGGGTGCTCGCTTTGTGACTTTGACCTATGGTGGCTGGGACATGCACGACAACATTGCGGCGGGTATGAACGGCCAGGTTCCTCCGCTGGACCAGGCTTTTGCTCAGCTGATTCGCGACCTGGAGGCTCGTGGTCGTCTGAAGGACACGATGGTTTGCATTGCCAGCGAATTCGGGCGGACTCCGAAGATCAACGGCACATCCGGCCGAGACCACTGGCCGAAGGTGTTCAGTGTGGTGATGGCTGGTGGCGGCGTGAAGGGTGGTCTGGTTTACGGTACGTCGAATTCGACGGCCAGCGAGCCTGAGGACAATCCGCTGAACGTCGAGGACTGGGCGACGACGATTTACCACTGTCTGGGGATTGTTGCGGACAAGGAACTGATGGCTCCTGGTGACCGTCCGATTGAGATCGTGGACGGCGGCAAGGTGCGCAGCGAGCTGCTGATCTGAGAGTGAAATGAAACGACGCTGCGGGTGTTTGCGCGCCCGCAGCGTTTTTTGTTGAGATGGTTTGTGTGGGTGGGGGCTCGGGCTGGAAAGCCCGAGCTACGGTTGGGGTGTTTGGTGTGGTGTGCTCGGGCTGGAAAGCCCGAGCTACGGTTGGGGTGTTTAGTGTGGTGTGCTCGGGCTGGAAAGCCCGAGCTACGGTTGGGGTGTTTGGCTGGGGTCTTTTGGTGTGGGAGCGGCCTGACCAGGGACGGTTGGGTATTTTGGTTTGAAGGGAGTCTTCCCGAGTTCTGCTCAGGGGATGAGAACAACGATATGTTTTCAGCGCGTGGTTTTTTTGCTGTGCGGTGTCTGCCTGGGTTAATTTTATTGTTGTCGGCGGCGTTGGTGCCGACTGCTGTTGAGGGGGCGGATCCGTCGTTGTCGGTGATCCTGCCCCGGGGTGCTCAGCGTGGCACTGAGCAGGTTTTTCGTTTTGCTGGTGCGCGGCTGAACGACGCAGAGCAGATCTTCTTTTACGAGCCTGGTTTTGAGGTTCTGGAGATCAAGGCTGTCGATGCGAACAATATTGACGTGAAGGTGAAGATTGCGGCCGACTGTGCTCTTGGCGAGCACACGGCGCAGGTGCGTACGAAGAGCGGGATTTCGGATTACCGAACGTTTTTCGTGGGTGCGTTGCCTGTGGTGGAAGAGAAGGAACCGAACACCGACTTTGCCGCTCCGCAGGAGATTTCTCTGAACGTGACTGTATCGGGTGTGGTGCAGAACGAGGACGTGGATTATTTCGTGGTGGACGCGAAGAAGGGGCAGCGTCTGTCGGTGGAAGTTGAGGGGATGCGATTTGGTCAGACATTGTTTGACCCTTACGTCGCGATTCTGAATGACCGGCGTTTTGAGCTGGCGGCGGTGGATGACAGTCCGTTGTTGAAGCAGGACGCGGCGGCTTCGATTGAGGTGCCGGCTGACGGCAAATATATCATTGAGATGCGAGACAGTGGTTATGGTGGTAACGGCGAGTGTCGTTATCGGCTGCACATTGGCACATTTCCTCGTCCGGTGATCACCTATCCTGCTGGTGGTCAGGCCGGTCAGGCTCAGGAGATCGCCTTCATCGGTGATGCTCGCGGCCCCATCAACAAATCGGTGGCATTTCCGGCTGAGGGTCTGGAAACGACGGTGATGATTGAGGACGCGGACGGGGTTACTCCTTCCGGTCATCTGCTGCGTGTTTCGCCGCATCCGAACGCGATGGAGGCTGAGCCGAATCAGGGATTTGACACAGCGACGGTGGTTTCTGCATTTCCGTCAGCTTTCAACGGAATATTGCAGGAGCCTGGAGATGTGGACATTTTCCGGTTCACGGCGAAGGCTGGTCAGGTGTTTGAGGTGGAGTGTTTTGGTCGGCGGATTCGGTCACCGATTGACGCTGTGATGAACCTTTACAAGGCGAATGGTGAGGGGATCACGGGGAACGATGATTCGCGTGGTCCGGACAGTTATTTCCGGTGGCAGGTTCCTGCGGACGGGGATTATGCGATTCGGGTGGCCGACCATTTGAATCGTGGCGGTGCGGACTTTGTGTATCGGATTGAGTTTCAGGAAGTGAAGCCGGCACTGACTGTCGGGATACCTCGAGTGGCCCGCTACAGTCAGTCGCGTCAGCAGATTTATATTCCGCGTGGCAATCGATATGCGACATTGATTTCAGCGGAGCGGGCGAATTTTGGTGGTGAGCTGGTGCTTGATGATCTGCAGCTGCCGGCGGGTGTGAAAGTGGTTGCTCAGCCGATGCCGGCGAATCTGAACGTGATGCCGGTGGTGTTTGAGGCTGCTGCTGATGCTCCGATGGCAGGTGCTTTGGTGGATTTTCGGATGAAGCCGGTGGATGCGAATCTGGGTGTGATAGGGCATTTTTCGAACCGAGCGGACTTCGTGATTGCTGGACCAGGGCAGTCATTGTATGTGTGGAAGGACGTGGACCGGTTGCCGGTTGCTGTAACGGAGGAGCTGCCGTTCAGTCTGGAGATTGTGCAGCCGAACGTGCCGATTGTGCGTGACGGCCAGATGATGCTGAAGGTGGTTGCGAAGAAGAAGGAAGGCTGGGACGAGAACATTCAGGTGCAGTTCCCATTCCGTCCGCCGGGGATTGGTGCGAACAGTGAGGTTACGATTCCGAAGGGTCAGACGGAGGCATTGTATCAGCTGAATGCAGACGGGAATGCGGCGGTGGGCAAGTGGCCGGTGTATGTGCTGGGTTACGCGGACATTAACGGTGCGGCCTGGGGTTCGTCACAGATGGCAAGTCTGGAAGTGGCAGAGCCGTGGGTGAATCTGACTTTGCAGCGAGCTTCGGTTGAGTTGGGTCAGGAGACGGAGCTGGCGGTTGAGGTGCAGATTCTGAAGGAACTGAAGGCTCCTGCTGAAGTCGTGCTGGTCGGTTTGCCTCACAAGGTCACGGCTGAGCCGCTGAAGATTGCGGCGGATACGAAGGAGCTGGTGTTTAAGATTAAGACGGCGGCTGACAGTCCTGAGGGGAATCACAAGAACTTGTTCTGTCAGGTGACTGTGGTTGAGAACAGTGAGCCGATCGTGCATGCGAGGGTGGGCAATTCGGAACTGCGAATTGACAAGCCTCTGCCTGCTCCGACGGCACCCCCGATGCCGGCTCCGATGCCTGCAGCGGCCGCGGCTGCTCCGGCGCCGATGCCGGCACCACCTGCTGAGAAGCGTTTGACTCGGCTGGAGAAGCTGCGTCTGGAGGCTCAGCAGAAGGCAGCGGGTGGCGGGAAGCAGTGAGTGGGCAGTGGGAGGGGGTTGCCCCCTCACCCCCGGCCCCTCTCCCCCGGTGGGGGCGAGGGGTGGACTGAGAGAGCTTCGCCCTGACAGGGGCGAGGGGTGGACTGGGAGAGCTTCGTCCTGACAGGGGCGAGGGGTGGATTGACAGGGTTTGGCGGTGTTCAGTTTCTGGTCAGAAGAACTGGGAAGAATCATGAAGACGATGGTTCGTTTTGCGTTGCTGGCGGTGCTGAGTGTGCTGCCTGCGGGGGCATTTGGTGATGAGCCGGCCCCGGCGTCGCTGAACGTATTTCCGGCGGACATTCATTTGTCGGCGGTTCGTGATCGTCAGCAGCTGCTGGTGCAGGCGGTGCTGCCGAACGGGCTGACGGTGGATGTGACAGAGAAGGCTGAGCTGAAGCTGGAGAATGAGGGTTTGCTGCGTCGTGAGGGCACGACGTTCTACCCGGTGGCTGACGGCACGACGAAGCTGACGGTCAGTTATGGGGGCAAGTCGGTGGAGGTTCCGGTGGTGGTGCAGAACTGCCAGGTGGATCCGCCGGTGAGTTTCCGTCTGGACGTGATGCCGGTGTTTATGAAGACGAGCTGCAACAACGGCAGCTGTCACGGAGCGGCTCGCGGCAAGGACGGATTTCGTTTGTCGCTGTTTGGTTTTGACCCTGAGGGCGATCATTTCCGTTTGACTCGCGAGATTCCTGGTCGGCGTATCAATCTGGCGTTGCCGGCAGAGAGTTTGCTGATGGAGAAGGGGGCCGGTCAGGTTCCGCACACTGGCGGCAAGCGGTTCGACGTGGGCAGCGAGCATTACAACACGGTACTGCGGTGGCTGGAAGCTGGAGCTCCGAACGACCCCGGCCCGACTCCTGCGGTCGTTTCCGTGGAGATTTACCCGAAGGAAGCTGTTCTGGACGGCGAAGGTGCGACTCAGAAGCTGATGGTGCGAGCGAAGTATGCGGACGGCACTGACCGGGACGTGACGAGTCTGGCGTATTTCAGTTCGAACAACGAGAACAGTGCTGAGATTGCTCAGGCTGGCATGGTGACGGCTCATGCTCGTGGCGAGGCCTTCATCATGGCTCGCTTTGAGACTCACACTGTGGGGTCTCATTTCATCGTGCTGCCGAAGGGTTTGCAGTATGAGGATCCGAAGACGCCGGAGAACAACTATGTGGATACGCTGGTGAATGCCAAACTGCGAAAGCTGCGAATCATTCCTTCGGAGTTGTGCAGTGACGAGGAGTTTCTGCGTCGAGTGTCGCTGGACATTACGGGCACGATGCCGACGATGTCTGAGTACGACAGTTTTGTTGCGGACACGGATCCGAAGAAGCGTGACAAGCTGGTGGATTCGCTGTTGCAGCGAAAAGAGTTTGTGGACATGTGGGTGATGAAGTGGGCTGAGCTGCTGCAGGTGCGAACGATAGCGAACCGTGTTGAGAAGAAGCCGATGCTGGCTTATTACAACTGGCTGAAGGACAAGATTGCCAGCAATACTCCGACGGACAAGATGGTGCAGGAGCTGTTGAGTGCTCGTGGCGGTTCGTTCTCGAGCCCGGCGACGAACTACTATCAGACGGAGACTGAGACGCTGAAGGTGGCGGAGAATGTGGCGCAGGTGTTTATGGGCATGCGGATGCAGTGTGCTCAGTGTCACAACCATCCGTTTGACCGCTGGACGATGGACGACTATTACGGTTTTGCGGCGTTCTTTTCGCAGATTGGGCGAAAGCAGGGCGAGGATCCTCGCGAGACCATCATCTTCAATTCGGGTGGTGGTGACGTGCGGCATCTGGTGGGTGGTCGAGTGATGGCCCCGAAGTTTCTGGGCGGAG
>Ga0169931_10015151_pt1 | contig 10348 bp, 5 predicted proteins | sample Kivu_15m_20L_FD_129675 | JGI IMG/M metagenome (GOLD analysis project Ga0169931, IMG submission 129675) | Freshwater microbial communities from Lake Kivu, Western Province, Rwanda to study Microbial Dark Matter (Phase II) - Kivu_15m_20L... | ecosystem: Environmental > Aquatic > Freshwater > Lake ... | reverse complement strand
TTTCTAAGTGAAGTAAAAATCGCTCGTATAAAATTCTCTCGTGGGCAGCCTGCTGATCAATAAGCATAAAACCAGACTTGATTTGAGAAATGATAAATCGGTTGTGTAGCTGAAAAATCTGTTTTCCAATTACTTGTAGCACTTGTTTGTCAATTTCAACTTCCCGATTCACACTGAGCTCCATTCCGCTCTGTCTGGATTTCTCAGGTTCAACTATTTCGTACAAAGAGCCCCAATTCTTACTGACACTTTTTCTTTCTTCCCCGGCATTTCGAAGAAATGGTATTTCCCGTTCAGCTCTTCCCTGACTAAAAGGGTTGAAATCTGGATTAAATGAAATGGAAGGAACAATAATATCTTCATGAGGCTTTGATGTGATCATTTGGCTGAAACCTGTTTCTTGATTAAAATCAAGAGTCGGACTGATATTGTATTTGCCCAGAGAACGTTTTACGGCAGAACGGATAATAGCATATATGGCCTTCTCATCTTGGTATTTAATCTCGGTTTTGGTCGGATGAACATTGATGTCAATTTTTGAAGGGTCGATATCAATAAACAAAACGTAAAGCGGGAAGCTATCTGTACTTAAAACCTCTTCATAGGCATTCATTACTGCATGATGGAGGTAAGGATCTTTAATAAAGCGATTATTAACAAAAAAGAATTGTTCTCCTCTGGTTTTTTTTGCGTATTCAGGTTTACCAATGTATCCTTTCAGCACAATGATGGAAGTATCTTCTTCAACAGGCACTAATTTTTGATTATAGGCATTCCCGAAAAGATGGATAATTCGTTGCTTTAAGCTCCCTTTTGGTAAATGAAAAATCTCATTACCGTCATGATGAAGAGTAAAGAATACTTCCGGATTTGCCAGTGCAACTCGTTGAAATTCATCATTGATATGGCGCATTTCCACGGGATTACCTTTTAAAAAGTTGCGCCTGGCAGGGGTATTATAAAATAAATTTTTAACACTGATACTGGTTCCGGAAGGGCATGAATCAGGCTCCTGACTGATAACCTCTGAGCCTTCTATGCGAATGCAAGTGCCGAGTTCATCTTCATGACGTTGAGTTTTTAATTCAACCTGAGCAATCGCAGCAATGGAGGCCATCGCCTCCCCTCGGAAGCCCATAGTTCGAATTGCAAAAAGATCTTCGGCCTTCCTGATTTTGGAAGTGGCGTGCCGCTCAAAACACATTCGAGCATCGGTAATGCTCATCCCACATCCATTGTCTATTACTTGTATAAGTGATTTTCCGGCATCTCTAACCAAAATCTGAATCTTATCTGCACCTGAATCAATTGAGTTTTCAATCAGTTCTTTCAATGCAGAAGCCGGTCTCTGAACTACTTCTCCCGCTGCAATTTGGTTGGCAACAGAATCAGGTAAAAGCTGTATTATATCAGACAAAGTTGTATAGTTTATGGTAATAATGAGAATTATAAGGCAAATTCTCAACTAAATTAATCGAAAACACCCTCCTTAAAATATGAGAAAGCTTTCAGGCTTCGAATATTTCAAATTTTCCTATCTCCAAAGATAAGTTGTTTTGGGCTTAGAGAAAGCATTTTAAACACAAAGGGAGATTATCATGATCTTATATCCTGAATTTATCAATCCAATAATATTATTCAAGTTAATATCAGCGGTCTGCTTATCAGCAAAAAGACCAAATTATAATTTTTGCCTTGTTTGAAATCGGTTTTACCCACTGCAGACGGCTAAAGTTGGTTTTAGAATCACCGGTTTTCTTGTTTTCGTTAACGGAGTACAGGGCATCACTTCATTGAATTCATTGTTTTTATTTTTCAATTCCTGTTCTGATTTTAAATAAATGACAAAAATTTCTGGATTTTGTCTATTTAAAGATTTTGACTTAACTGAGTTCGACATGAGGGGCTAAAAACATCCTTTTAATGGATTTCATGACGCTCCGAACTAGTGTGACTTGATTTTTGAAAGTAATATCCGGGTGCTTTCGTTTCGAGCAGTCCTTTACTACGGAATATTTCCGGAAAGAAATTATACCTTATTTTAGATCATCCATAGCCGGAAGATACCTGCTAAACCAAGCAGGTTCTCGATATTTTGAGAATGAAGTTTCGAGAGGAGATTCGGGTTCAGATTGGAAATAGCGTAGGTTCTCGCTTCGCAATAATGACCACTCATCAGGTCTTGAAAATAGATTGGGGCTCAGATAGAAAACCAAAGAGGTTCTCGCCTGAGCGAGATCCGATTGTTATCGGATGACAAGGCATAAGGTGGGGTAAGGAGATTCCCTTTGGCCTTACAAAGAATCATTTAGCACTTATTGTTATTGTTAAAATGAGGGGGCTGGGGCCTCCTATCTATTGGCCAGTCATGGCATCTTGGCTGACGGTCCATTCCGATGGGAAACAGCACCGGGTTAAGCAAACCCGGGTTGCAGCCCTATCTTTTTTGCCATCCTGATTCTCATGACAAGGATTCAATTTTCAGCAAAAAAATAGGACAGAACACGGGGCCGGAATAAGCGAGGAGCAACAAACCCTGCTTTCCAAATACTGAGCAAAATAATCAGGCTAGGGCAAGATCTATTATCGATCTCAGGTTAACTTAAAATATGCTAAATATCAATGGCTCATCCTATTGATAAAATTTTGCTTGGAGACCTTTCGAGGTTTTTTAATTCAGTTTTCCAAGGTTATTGATCTAGCATCCTTTATCTTTACCGATTGAAAGAATCTCTCAACTAAATTCTGTATGATTAGAAACTTCTTTTTTCTGGCCATTTGTATTCTATTTATTTCCTGTAACTCTCAGGAACAAGCCGATTTGATTGTTCATAATGCGGTGGTCTACACGGTGGATGAGCAATTTTCAGTTGCTGAGGCATTCTCCATCCGGGATGGGAAAATTCTGGAGACCGGAAGTTCGAAAGCTATTTTGAAGAAGTATAAAGGGGAATTACTCGATGCCGGTGGCCGGCCCGTATTTCCAGGTTTTATTGACGGGCACTCGCATTTTTATGGCTACGGGCAAGGTCTGCAGCAGGTGGATCTTGTGGGTACCAAAAGTTGGGATGAAATTCTTGAGAGGGTATCAAAATTTGCAAAAGAGAATCCCGATGGTTGGATCATTGGCAGGGGTTGGGATCAGAACGATTGGGCAAAGCGCGAATTTCCAGATAATTCAATGTTGAATAAGTTGTTTTCTGATCGCCCGCTTATACTTACCCGGATTGATGGCCATGCGGCAATCGCAAACAAAGCTGCGCTTGATCTCGCCGGACTTAAACCCGGGCAAAAAGTTAGTGGTGGTGAGGTAGAAACGATTAATGGAAAGCTTTCAGGTATTTTAATCGATAATGCACAGGGAGCGGTTTATTCTAGAATTCCGGATCAAACTCCAGCTCAGATCGCTGAATCACTGATGGATGCTCAAAAGAATTGTTTCGCCGTCGGATTAACTTCGGTCACCGATTGCGGTATCAGCCATAAGCTCATACCAGTCATAACTGAACTTCATAAAAAAGATCAATTAAAAATGCGTATTTACGCTATGCTGAGTGATAATGAAGAGAATTTTGATTTTCTTTTTAAACGGGGTGCGCTAAAAACTGAACGATTGAATGTTCGGTCTTTCAAGGTTTACATGGATGGGGCTCTGGGTTCTAGAGGAGCGTGCCTGTTGAAGCCTTATAGCGACAAGCCGGGCTACTCAGGATTTCTGCTCAGGGAAAAATCGCATTTTGCTGAGATAGCTCAAAAAATTGCCAAGGCAGGTTTCCAGATGAATACCCATGCTATTGGTGATTCGGCAAATCGTGAGATTCTGAACGTTTATGCTAGTGTCTTAAAAGGTAAAAATGATTTACGGTGGAGGATTGAACATGCCCAGGTCGTAGACCAGGGCGATTTTAAATTATTTGCTGAAAACAACATCATTCCCTCGGTTCAAAGTACACATGCTACCTCAGACATGTATTGGGCAGGCGATCGTCTGGGTTCTGAAAGGATCAAGGGGGCTTATGCATTTAAGCAGTTATTGAATCAGAATGGTTGGCTTATTTTAGGTACTGACTTTCCTGTTGAAAATATAAATCCAATCTATACTTTTTATGCCGCTGTAGTCAGAAAAGATATGAAGGGCTATCCGGTAAACGGTTACCAGATGGAGAATGCGATAAGCAGGGAAGAGGCTTTACGGGGGATGACAATATGGGCGGCTAGGGGCCAATTTGAAGATAAGGAAAAAGGCAGTCTTGAAGCAGGCAAGTTCGCAGATTTTGTTATCCTCGATCAAGATATTATGGACGTTGATGCTAAAGATTTATATAAGGTTCAAGTCTTAAAGACCTATTTAAATGGTCGTAATGTTTATGCTAAATAGATTCTTGAGGGTCATCACCCTGCAAATTACGATTTGTTGTTTCAGCGCTTTTATCCGGCTGGCTCAAGCTCAAATGCTCGAAAAAAGCAGTAATACCCCTCTTTTAATGCAATGGAAAGAAGTTGAAAGTTCAACGGTATTATTAAATAATGATCATGAGCTTGTTCCATTGAAGGATTTGAAGACCTTATCCATTGCCAGTGTCAATATTGGTTCGGCTTATGCTTCTCAATTTGATAGTATTTTAAATAAGTATACCAAGGTTCAATCCTTTACTGCAGCATCTTACAATGATGATATACTTAGTTTCAATGATCTGAACGATGATCTGAAGTTTTTTAATACCATTGTCGTTCAGCTTACCGATCAAGCTTTAAATGACCCTCGGACTATTCCTTTCTTACTTGATATTCAGTTAAATAAGAATTTAATTGTTAGTTTAACAGGTGATTTGGCAAGTCTTAGATTGTTGGATCCCCTAAATTCCTCCATTATCTTCTCTGCGAAGAAAACGGCAATATCAGCAAATTTTACTGCACAATTAATTTTCGGAGGAGTTGCTGCTAATGCCCGTCTAACGGAGGGAGTTTCTTCCAAATATTTTTTAGGTTCCGGTTTTTCAACCCATACTATACGCTTAAAATATACATTTCCGGAAGCCATAGGAATCAAAAGTGCCTCGCTAAACCGGATTGACGAAATCGTTGAGGAAGCTATTCGTCAGAGAGCTACCCCTAGTGCTGTAGTTTTGGTTGTGCACGATGGGAATGTAATTTTTAATAAGGCCTATGGTACGCGAACTTATATTGATCGTACTCCAACCCGAATTTCTGATATTTATGATTTAGCTTCCGTAACCAAAATTTCAGCTACTACCATGGCAGTCATGCGCTTATATGAAGAGGGGAAAATCAAGCTTGACACCAATCTGGGTGCTTATATTCCAAGAGCCCGCAACACCAATAAGAAGGATATTCCGGTGCGGGAGGTGATGTTACATCAAGCGGGATTCATTCCATATATTCCTTTCTACAGAAATTTATCAGCAACCGATTACAGCCCTGATTCTTCCTCGATTTTTCCGGTCAAGGTAGCGGATAATTTTTACCTCCGTAAAGATTATTTCAAGCAAATTATGTGGCCTCTTATGTTAAATTCAACACTTTCGAACCAGGGTAAGTATGTTTACAGTGATCTGAGTATGTATTTCATGAAAGATATTGTTGAACGTCAATCCGGATTACCCATTGAAAGTTATGTCATGGATCAATTCTATAAGCCGCTCGGCATGATTAGGGCAGGTTTCAATCCGCGTATTCGATTTCCAAAAGAAGAAATTATACCAACAGAGGATGATAAGGAATTCAGAAAGACTTTGCTGGAAGGTTATGTTCATGACCAAGGTGCTGCTATGGTTGGGGGAGTTTCGGGGCATGCCGGACTTTTTTCAAGTGCGAATGATTTGGCAATCCTGTATCAGATGATATTGAACGGGGGGACATATGGTGGAGCGAGATATTTCAAATCTGAAACCGTGAATTTGTTCACCGCAAAACAATCGGCTGTTAGTCGCCGCGGCTTAGGTTTCGATCGTTATGATGAAGAAAGTACCAGAGGCTATCCGTCTAAGTTGGCCTCACCCTCAACATTTGGCCATACCGGTTATACGGGAACTTGTGTTTGGGTAGATCCTAAGTATAAACTGGTTTATATTTTTTTATCCAATAGGGTTAACCCCGGAGTGACCTCCAAACTCATTGATTTAAATATTAGAGGGCGTATTCAGGATGTGATTTATGAAGCAATACAAAAGTAATGAGAAGGTTCATTTAGATGGCTTATGATTTGTTACATTGAACTAACAATTATCTCCATTTAAAGAATTTACTTTGTAAGTGGCGACAAAAACTATAAATTTCTCAGAAAAATATTTTTATCCCAAAAAGAAAAATTAGTTTCAAGAAACCCTCGATAGGTAGTCATGGTGAATATTGTCCTCAATCATCATCTTGAAGTGGAGCATGACCGACGCCGTAATTTTATGTAGTAAATTTAATATAAATGAAACAATCAAGTTGTTGCCTATAACCCTTAAGGGGATGTTAACTAAATCTTGAACCTTCAATTGGCCTTGCCGCCTGAATGGTATTAACCTCATAAAAAATAAAAAAATAGATGAAAATTGGAATTGTTTGTTATCCTACTTTCGGAGGCAGCGGGGTGGTAGCCACCGAATTGGGAAAAGGACTAGCTGATAATGGGCACCAGGTTCATTTTATCACCTACAGGCAACCTGCTCGCCTGGATTTTTTCTCTGAAAACCTGTTCTATCATGAAGTTTCTGTTTCAAACTATCCATTGTTTGATTATCCGCCCTATGAATTAGCCTTGGCCAGTAAACTTGTTGATGTGGTAAGATTTGAGAGACTTGACATATTGCATGTGCACTATGCCATTCCTCATGCCTCGGCAGCTTTTATGGCGAAGCAGATTCTAGCAAGTTTTGGTATTCATATACCTGTGGTCACAACCTTGCATGGGACTGATATTACCTTGGTAGGTAAAGATCCAACGTATAAGCCGGTTGTAACCTTCTCCATTAACCAGTCGGATGGTGTCACCGCCGTTTCAGAAGACTTAAAAGAGGATACTTACAAACATTTTGATGTAGTTAAGGAGATTAAGGTTATTCCAAATTTTATTGATTTGCAGCGTTTTAGTTTAAAGACTAAAGATCATTTCAAGTTAGCCATAGCCCCAAATAACGAACGTATTGTAGTACATACATCCAACTTTCGTAAAGTAAAAAGGACTCAGGATGTTGTACACATTTTTGAAAAAATTCAAAAGGAAATTCCTTCAAAATTATTAATGGTTGGTGACGGACCTGAAAGAGTTTATTGTGAGCAATTGTGCCGGGATCTGGAGATTTGTGAAAATGTGAGATTTCTTGGCAAGCAGGATGCAGTTGAGGAAATATTATCGGTCTCTGATCTCTTCATTATGCCTTCTGAATCAGAGAGTTTTGGCTTGGCAGCTTTGGAGGCCATGGCCTGTAAAGTGCCTGTGATAACTTCAAATGCTGGGGGTTTACCTGAACTCAATATTGATGGAGTAACTGGATTCATGGATAATGTAGGCGACATAGAGGCAATGGCCAAGCACTCTATCTTTATTTTAAGTGATGATAATCGATTGGCTAGCTTCAAGGAAGGAGCATTGAAGCGTGCCAAGCAATTTGATTTGAGTCTCATACTTCCGATTTATGAGCAGTATTATTTGGATGTATTGAATCAGGCTGTTTCTAGATAATTCAGAATCGCATCAGCAAGAAGGCCGGTCATTTCGATGAGCAATCTTGATTGGGGAATGGATAACCGTTTTATAGGCGAAGAGAAATCTCATTTTCAAGCTTAAACTCGCAAAAAAGATTGCCCCTAAACTTGGTCAGATTGGTAAGAAGATGGATCCGCCTGGTTCAAAATAGCGGAATTTATCTCTGAATACGATTTTTTCCTGTATTTATTAGGGTGTAGCAGATACTAAAATCAAACTTAGCGTCTAGATCGTAAGGATAATGCCTTTTCGAGAATGGAGTGTGGAAGCATCAGATTTATTGACTCGCAGATTCTTATCACGAGCCTTGCCTGTGCTCTATAATCCAATCTGCCTTAAGATAAAAAGGCTTTCCTGATAATTCAGGAAAGCCTTTTTTAATAAAAAAACTTAATTACTGCTTTGGAGCAGCAGCAACCGGTGCTGTACCCGGAATAATATTTACAATATCCAATTCAAATACAAGTGGTGAATATGGGGGAATACCTTGATTACCTTGTTCACCATAGGCCAATTTTGATGGAAGAATGATTGTTGCTTTTGCGCCCTTGTTCAGAAGCATCAAACCTTCTTCAAAGCCTGGAATTGAACCGCCTAATCCAACCGGAAGTTTTAATGGCTCGTATGGCCGCTGTGGGTTGAAAGTTCCGTTTTTCTTGGCTACATCAGGAAGACTACTGTCAAATACTTTACCACTCAAAAACATACCTGTATAATTGACTACTACCGTATCACCCGGATTAGCTTTTGCACCCGCACCCTCCTTTGAAATGACATAATTCAAACCTGAAGCTGTCACTTTTGGTTTCATATTTTTTGCTGAGACATATGCCTTAACCTTGGCAACTTCCCCTGTTTTTGCCTGCTCCATTTCGGCCTTAAGAAACTCATCTATCTTTCCGCGGAAAAGACTATCGTTCATTGTGCCTTTGGGGATTACCTTGTCAATTTTAATGGTGTAAACCAGATACTTTTTGGTGGTATCCGAAGGTTGGGGGCGACCCATCTTCTGTACCATGGAGTCAATGTTTATTTTAAAAGTTGCACTGTCGCCTTCACTTAAAAGACCCAAAGCTGCAAAAAGATCACCTTTGAATACAGATTTTTCTTTGATTAAAAGCGATGGACGATCATAGTCATAAGAACTATAAAGAACCGAATCACCTTCGGTTTTTTCTATTGCCTTGAAAGCTACGAAATCACCTTCCTTAATTGTTTGGCCAGATTTATCGGTGTGGATCTTATATAACATGTCCCCTTCACCTTTGTTAAATTTGTTACAAGCCGTTAATCCCGTAACTGCCAGCCCTAATACGATTGCTAATTTTTTCATTTGTTTTATTTGTTGTGAAATATACATTGTTTTTTGATTGAATCCATCAAGAGCTGTAATATTTTCTATTTTTTTTAAGACACCTGACAGACTTTTTATGTTTATTGTTTTTATAGTTTAATAGTCAGTTCAATTTTGGATTATTCGATGAGTTGTGTTTTGTATTCAGGCAATATCAGATCAAATTTTTCTCGGACCGATTCAATACTCTCATCTGAAAATCCTCCGGCAGCATTTTTATGACCACCACCGTTGAAATATTTCTTACAAATTTCATTTGCAGGAAAATTGCCGGTTGAACGCACAGATAGTTTTACAACATCTGTTCTTTCGATAATTAAGATTGCAAGACGGATCCCGGTAATTGAAAGAGCGTAATTAACGATACCCTCGGTATCACCTGTTGAAATTTCATATTCTTCAAGCTCTTGTTTGGTGATGACAATGATTGCAGATTTATAATCGTTTAAAACTTCCAGTTTATTGAGAAGGCAATGCCCAAGAAATCGTAGCCTGTTTTTTGAAAAGTCATCATAAACCAACTGATGAATCAAAGTGTTATCAGCACCAAGATCAATCAGATCAGCCACAATCCGGTGTACATTCGAAGTGGTAGATCTAAAGCGAAAAGAACCGGTATCCGTCATTATTCCGGTGTAAAGACAACTTGCAATTTCTTCGTTTATGAACTGCCTTTCACCCATTTCGTTGACAATAAACTCGTAAATCAGCTGGGCAGTAGCACAAGCACTGGTAGTCCAAAGGCGATAATCCTCAAATCCTTCAGGTTCTAAATGATGATCGATCAACACTTTCTTAGCCTTAGATTCACGAACATAATTGCCCATTTCATCAATTCTAACCAATGAATTGAAGTCAAGGCAAAAAATTAAATCTGCCGTGGCCACCAAATGCTGAGATTCATCAGTTTTTTCTGTATAAACCATGACCTTGTCATTATTTGGTAACCATTGTAAAAAGCTTGGATAGTCTGTTGGAGTAATTACATTTACCCGGTGCCCTTTCAAGATTAGATAATTGTATAAGCCTAAAGAAGATCCCATGGCATCACCGTCCGGTTTCGGATGGGTAGTGATCACAATCTGCTTTGGTTCAGCTAAAAACTCTTTTAGAGAGGTTAATTCCAACATGTACAGTTAAAAGAAAGACAAAGTTATTAAAATAACCTGAGTTCGATATAAACAATCTAATTAATGTGAGATTGATAAAAGATATTGCCGGGTCTTGATTATTTTTCTCAGATAATGGAAAGCAGGGTCTGTTGCTCCCGGCCCCGTGTT
>Ga0169931_10015150_pt1 | contig 10349 bp, 7 predicted proteins | sample Kivu_15m_20L_FD_129675 | JGI IMG/M metagenome (GOLD analysis project Ga0169931, IMG submission 129675) | Freshwater microbial communities from Lake Kivu, Western Province, Rwanda to study Microbial Dark Matter (Phase II) - Kivu_15m_20L... | ecosystem: Environmental > Aquatic > Freshwater > Lake ... | reverse complement strand
TTTACTCTGAGATGCTCATGAACACGAACACCGCCACCGCCCTCGCCGTCCGCGACCCGTGGTCGCTCGTGCCCTCGCTGGGCAACCTGGACGCCTACATCAGCGCCGTCAACCGCCTGCCGCTCTTGACGCCCACCGAAGAGAGCTCGCTCGCGCGGCGCCTGCGCGACCATGGCGATCTCGAGGCCGCCGGGAAGCTGGTGCTCTCGCACCTGCGGCTCGTGGTCTCGGTCTCGCGCCAGTACCTGGGCTACGGCCTGCCGCAGGGTGACCTGATCCAGGAGGGCAACGTCGGCCTGATGAAGGCAGTCAAGCGCTTCGACCCCGAACAGGGCGTGCGCCTGGTCAGCTATGCGCTGCACTGGATCAAGGCCGAGATCCACGAGTACATCCTGAAGAACTGGCGCATGGTCAAGGTCGCGACGACCAAGGCGCAGCGCAAGCTCTTCTTCAACCTGCGCTCGATGAAGCAGGGCTTCAAGGCGGCGGCCGACGACGCCGACGCGCACCGCAGCACGCTGACGCCGGCCGAAGTGGCCATCGTCGCGCGCGAGCTCGACGTCAAGCCCGACGAGGTGGTCGAGATGGAGACCCGCCTGTCCGGCGGCGACATCGCGCTCGAGCCCAGCGGCGACGACGGCGAGGAAGAGTACGCGCCGATCGCCTACCTGGCCGACGAGCGCCACGAGCCCACACGCGCGATCGAGGCGCGCCAGCGCGACTGGATGGCCGGTGACGGCATCGCGCGCGCGCTGGACGCGCTGGACGCCCGCAGCCGCCGCATCGTCGAGCAGCGCTGGCTCCAGGTCAACGACGACAGTTCCGGCGGCATGACGCTGCACGAGCTGGCGGCCGAGTACGGCGTCAGCGCCGAGCGCGTCCGCCAGATCGAAGTGGCGGCGATGAAGAAGATGCGCAAGGCGCTGGAGGCCGCCGCAGCGGCCTGAGAGCCTGAGAGGCCGCTCAGCCTCGGCGCCCGACCCGTCTCAGCTGCGGTAGTCGGCGTTGATGCTGACGTAGTCGTGCGAGAGGTCGCAGGTCCAGACGGTGGCTGAGGCGCTGCCACGGTGCAGGTCCACGCGCACCGTGATCTCGCTGCCCTTCATCACGCGCTGGCCGTCCTCCTCGCGGTAGTCGGGGTGGCGGCCGCCGGCGAGGGCGACGTGCACGTCGTCCAGGAAGAGGTCGATCAGGCCCTGCTCCAGGTCGTCGATGCCGGCATAGCCCACGGCTGCGAGGATGCGGCCCAGGTTCGGGTCGCTGGCGTAGAAGGCCGTCTTGACCAGCGGCGAGTGCGCGATCGCGTAGGCCACGAGCCGGCACTCCTCGGCGCTGCGCCCGCCGTCCACGCGCACGGTGATGAACTTGGTCGCGCCCTCGCCGTCGCGCACGATGGCCTGGGCCAGGCGGCGCGAGACGTCGAACACGGCCGCGCGCAGCGCCTGACCCTCGGGCGAGTCGAGCGAGGTGATCGGCGGGTGCCCGGCCGCCTGCGTGGCCATCAGCACGAAGCTGTCGTTGGTCGAGGTGTCGCCGTCGATCGTGATGCGGTTGAAGCTCTCGTCCGCGGCCTCGCGCACGAGCTGTTGCAGCAGCGCCGGCGCGATCACCGCGTCGGTGGCCACGTAGCCGAGCATGGTGGCCATGTTCGGCCGGATCATGCCGGCGCCCTTGGAGATGCCGGTCACGCTGACCGCGCGCCCGCTGATCTGAACCTGCGTCGAGGCACCCTTGGGCACGGTATCGGTGGTCATGATGCCCTGGGCGGCCTCGGCCCAACGCGCGCCGTCGGCAGGCGCGGGCGCCGCGGCATTGGCCAGCAAGGCCGGCAGCCCGGCCTCGATGCGGTCCACCGGCAGCGGCTCGAGGATGACGCCGGTGGAGAAGGGCAGCACCTGCTGCGGCGTGACGCCCAGGTGGCGCGCCAGCGCTTCGCAGGTGCGCGTGGCGCGCGCCAGGCCCTCGGCCCCGGTGCCGGCGTTGGCGTTGCCGGTGTTGACGACGAGCGCCCGGATGCCCTGCCCGCCCCCCGCGGCCAGGTGCGCCTGGCAGAGCTGCACCGGCGCGGCGCAGAAGCGGTTCTTCGTGAACACGCCGGCCACCGCGGCGCCTTCGTCGAGCAGGAAGACGACCAGATCGCGCCGGTTCGCCTTGCGGATGCCAGCCATCGCCGTGCCGATGCGAAGGCCGGCCACCGGGTGCAGGTGGGCGGGATCGGGGGCGCTCAGGTTGACGGGCATGGAGCTTGCTCCTGGGTGGCGGGTGTCTCTTCGGGGTGCACGCGGCCGGGAAGACGGGGGCCGGCGGGACCGGCGACTCTCAAGCCAGCTTGCCGTGGCACTGCTTGTACTTGCGGCCGCTGCCGCAGGGGCAGGGGTCGTTGCGGCCGACCTTGGGCACCTCGGCCGCGCGCGTGGCGGGGTCGGTCTCCTCGGAGACGCTGCCGTCCTCGTTCGGGTGCGTGTAGGTGACGTTGGACAGGTGCGAGGCGGTCTGCTCGATGGCCTTGGCCGCCTGCGCCACCTGCTCCTGGGTCTGGATGCGCACCGTCAGCAGCAGGCGCGCGACCTCCATCTTCACCACGTCCAGCAGCTTGGCGAAGAGCTCGAAGGCCTCGCGCTTGTACTCCTGCTTCGGGTTCTTCTGGGCGTAGCCGCGCAGGTGGATGCCCTGGCGCAGGTAGTCCAGAGCCGCCAGATGCTCGCGCCAGTGCGAGTCGATCGATTGCAGCAGCACCATGCGCATGAAGGGCGTGAACTGCACCGCGCCGACCACGTCCATCTTGGACTGGAACTGCGCGTCGCCGGCGGCCAGCACCTTCGCGAGCACGTCCTCGTCGGTCATCGACTCGCTGCCCTCGACCGTGGACTGCAGTGCCACCTCGAGCTGCCACTCTTCGCGCAGCACCTTCTCCAGGCCGGGCAGGTCCCACTGCTCCTCGATGCTCTCGGCCGGCACGTGCGCGCGCACGACCTCGGTCAGCGCGCCGTGGCGCAGCTGGGCCATGCGGTCGTCCAGCGACTCGGCCTCGAGGATCTCGTTGCGCTCCTGGTAGATGACCTTGCGCTGGTCGTTGGCGACGTCGTCGTACTCGAGCAGCTGCTTGCGCATGTCGAAGTTGCGCGCCTCGACCTTGCGCTGCGCGCTCTCGATGCTGCGCGAGACGATGCCGGCCTCGATGGCCTCGCCCTCGGGCATCTTCAGGCGGTCCATGATGGCGCGCACGCGGTCGCCCGCGAAGATGCGCATCAGCGGGTCGTCCAGGCTGAGGTAGAAGCGGCTCGAACCCGGGTCGCCCTGGCGCCCGGCGCGGCCGCGCAACTGGTTGTCGATGCGCCGGCTCTCGTGGCGCTCGGTGGCGATGATGCGCAGGCCGCCCTGGGCCTTGACCTGCTCGTGCAGGCCCTGCCACTCATCGTGCAGTTGCTGCGCGCGCGCGCTGCGTGCCTCGTCGGACAGCGAGGCATCGGCCTCGAGGAGCTGGACCTGCTTCTCGACGTTGCCGCCGAGCACGATGTCGGTGCCGCGGCCGGCCATGTTGGTGGCGATGGTGATCATGCCCGGCCGCCCGGCCTGGGCCACGATCTCGGCCTCGCGCGCGTGCTGCTTGGCGTTGAGCACCTGGTGCGGCAGACCGGCCTTCGTCAGCAGCGCCGAGACGAGCTCGGAGTTCTCGATCGAGGTCGTGCCCACCAGCACCGGCTGACCGCGCCCGTGGCATTCGCGGATGTCCGCGGTCACCGCGTCGTGCTTCTCCTTCGTCGTCTTGTAGACGAGGTCGAGCTCGTCCTTGCGCACCGTCGGCTTGTTCGGCGGGATGACCACGGTCTCCAGGCCGTAGATCTCCTGGAACTCGTAGGCCTCGGTGTCGGCCGTGCCGGTCATGCCGCCGAGCTTGCGGTAGAGGCGGAAGTAGTTCTGGAAGGTGACCGAGGCGAGCGTCTGGTTCTCGTTCTGGATCTGCACCCGCTCCTTGGCCTCCACGGCCTGGTGCAGGCCGTCGCTCCAGCGCCGGCCGGTCATCAGGCGGCCGGTGAACTCGTCGACGATGATGATCTCGCCGTTCTGCACCACGTAGTGCTGGTCGCGGTGGTAGAGATGGCGTGCGCGCAGGGCCGCGTACACGTGGTGCATCAACGTGATGTTGGCCGGGTCGTAGAGGCTGGCGCCCTCCGCCAGCAGGCCCGCGGCGGTGAGCAGCTGCTCGGCGTGCTCGTGCCCGGCGTCGGTCAGGAAGACCTGGTGCTGCTTCTCGTCGACGGTGAAGTCGCCCGGCTCGAGCACGCCCTCGCCGGTGCGCGGGTCGGCCTCGCCGATCTGCTTCTTCAGTTGCGGGACGACGGCGTCGATGCTGACGTAGAGCTCGGTGTGGTCCTCGGCCTGACCGCTGATGATCAGCGGCGTGCGCGCCTCGTCGATCAGGATGGAGTCCACCTCGTCGACGATGGCGTACTGCTGGCCACGTGCCATCACGCGCTCGGCCACCTCGTGAACCATGTTGTCGCGCAGGTAGTCGAAGCCGAACTCGTTGTTGGTGCCGTAGGTGACGTCGGCGGCGAAGGCGGCCTGCTTCTCCTCGCGCGTCATGCCGGGCACGTTGACGCCCACCGTCAGGCCGAGGAAGCCGTAGAGCCGGCCCATCCACTCGGCGTCGCGCCGCGCGAGGTAGTCGTTGACGGTGACGACGTGCACGCCCTGACCGGCCAGCGCATTCAGATAGACGGGCAGCGTGGCCACCAGCGTCTTGCCCTCGCCGGTGCGCATCTCGGCGATCTTGCCCTGGTGCAGCGCCATGCCGCCCATGAGCTGAACGTCGAAGTGGCGCATCTTCAGCGTGCGCTTGCCGGCCTCGCGTACCGCCGCGAAGGCCTCGGGCAGCAGTGCGTCCAGCGTCGTGCCCGAGGCCAGGCGCTGGCGGAACTCGTCGGTCTTGGCGCGCAACTGCGCGTCGTCGAGCTGCTCGAAGGCCGGCTCCAGCGCATTGACCTGCTGCACCACCTTCCGGTAGGACTTCAGCAGGCGGTCGTTGCGACTGCCGAAAATCTGGGTCAGGAACTTGGGCAACATGCGGGATGGCTCGCTCGGGTGGGGTCGACCGCCGCGCGGCGGCCTTGGGTGCCGGGCGCGCCGTCGCAGGCGCCGGTGACACCCCGGGCAGGGCCTGCGGCGGCACTCGGGGCGCCGCAGACAAAGCCACTCACTTTACCATCGGCCCACCCTGCCGGAGGGGCTGGCCGGGCGCGCGGCCAGGAAGCGCGAGGGGTCCTGCGGCACGCCGTCGAGCAGCACCTCGAAGTGCAGGTGGGGGCCGGTCGAGCGGCCGGTGTTGCCGACCTCGGCCACCACCTGACCGCGCCGAACGATGTCGCCCGCCGCAGCGCGCGCCTTCGACAGGTGGGCGTAGAGCGTGCTCAGGCCGTTGCCATGGTCGATCTCGAGCACCAGGCCGTACTGGGGATGCCAGCCCACGGACTGCACCACACCGCCCGCGGCCGCGCGCACCGGCGTGCCGACATCGGCGGGAAAGTCCAGCCCGGTGTGCAGCGCCATGCGGCCGGCGAAGGGGTCGGGCCGGAAACCGAAGCCTGAACCGACCGGCCCCTCGACGGGAACGGTGCTGGGCACCATGAGCGCGCGCATGCGCTCCTCGAACAGGCGCGACTCGGCCAGCGTGAACAGGTCGGCCGTCTGCTCGGCGCGCTCGCCGAGCCATCCGAGCACCTGGTCGAGCTGCTCCAGCGTCGGCCGCTCCAGCGGGACGTACAGGCCGCCCTGCGCCGTGGCCGGGGGCTTCGCGGGGGCCTGCGCGCCCTTGCCTGCCCCCTTCTCGGCGCCCTTCTCGGTGCCCTTCTCGGTGCCCTTCGCGCCGCCAGGCCGGTCAGTGCCCGGGCCCGGCCCGGGACCGCGCCCCCCCGCGGCCGGCGCGCTGCCCCGCTGCAGCGGGGCCAGGTCCTCGGCCTTGACACCGGCCAGGCCGGTGACGCGCTCGCCCACGGCCTCCAGCCGGATCACGCGTGCCTGCATCTCGCCCACCTTCTGCGCCATCGCGTCCAGGTTCTCGCGCAGGAAGCGCTCGCGCTGCGCCATCTCGTCGCGCACGACGAAGCGCACCAGCGTGCTGACCACCGGCCAGCCCTCGCGCGCGGCCTTCAGGAAGAACCAGTGATAAACCGCGCCGGAGGTCAGCAACATCAGCAGGGCCAGCGCGGCCGCCGCGGCAGCCAACTGCCAGCGGCTGAACTGCAGCACGCGCGTGCGCGCCAGCGCGCCGTGGGTGATCATGATCTGCATCTCGAGGCTGCTCCCGCCGACACGGCCGATACACTGGAACGCATGGCACGCTCCACCCCACCGGGCACCCGCTCACTGGCCGAGGCGCTGCAGGGCCACGAGACCCTGGGCGCGCTCCTCGGCAGCTGGCGCACGGCCCAGGAGTGTATGCAGGCAGCACGGCCCGTCATCGGCGCCGGCCTGGGGACGCTGCTGCGCCCGGGGCCGCTCGAGAACGGATGCTGGGTGCTGTTGGCCGACAGCGGCCCGGCCGCGTCCAAGGCGCGCCAGTTGCTGCCGCGCATTGCCGCCGCGCTGCAGCAGCGCGGCTTGCCTGTGAGCGAGGTGAAGGTGCGGGTGTCGCCGAGAGCCGCAGTGTCCTCGACCGGACGACCAACAGCGTAAGAGCGCAGCATCCCGGGCCCTGAGGCCCCTTGGACATGGTGCCGACTATCCGAATCGAACGGATGACCTCCCGCTTACAAGGCGGATGCTCTACCAGCTGAGCTAAGTCGGCAGATCAGGGAAGATTCTAGAAGCGCGGCGCCCAGCCGGCGCAGAGACCCGGGCGCGGCCGGACAGGCTTCACTTCACCCGCTTCAGCGAAGGTCGCCCGCCACCCGAGGGGGCGGGCGCCGGCGGCGGGCTGTCGGGGCGGGCGGGCGAGGGGCGCTCGCGCCTGGGCTTGGCCGGTGCCTCGGCGCCGGCGAGCTTGATCACCGGCGCGGCGCGCCGCGGCTCCGGGGCCGGCTCAGGCGCCGGCTGGGACGGCGCCGGCTCGGCCGCGGCGGAGGCCTCGACCGGCACCGGGAAGGCCATGCCCTGCCCGTTCTCGCGCGCGTAGATCGCCACCACATGGTCCACCGGCACGACGATGTCGCGCGGCACGCCGCCGAAGCGGGCCTTGAACTCGACGAACTCGTTACCCAGGCGCAGGCCGCTCGTGGCTTCGAAGCTGACGTTGAGCACGATCTCGCGGTTCTTGACGTACTCCATCGGCACCTGCACGGTCTCGTCGACGAAGACCGCGAGGTAGGGCGTGAAGCCGTTGTCGGTGCACCAGTCGTGCAGCGCCCGGATCAGGTAGGGACGCGTGGGCGTACCCTGGGACTCGGGGGACAAGGGCGTGGTCATGACGGCGGCGTGCCCGGGGTCGGAGGGCTTATTTGCGCATCACCTTCTCGGAGGGCGTCAGCGCCTCGATGTAGGCCGGGCGCGAGAAGATGCGCTCGGCGTACTTCAGCAGCGGCGCGGCGTTCTTCGACAGCTCGATGCTGTAGTAGTCCAGGCGCCACAGCAGCGGGGCGATGGCCACGTCGAGCATGGAGAAGTCGTCGCCGAGCATGTACTTGTTCTTCATGAAGATCGGCGCGAGCTGCGTCAGGCGGTCGCGGATCTGCTCGCGCGCCCTCTCGAGTTGCTTCTCGGTGGCCTTGACGCCCCGGCCCTCGAGCAGGTTGACCTGCGAGAACAGCTCCTTCTCGAAATTGAAGAGGAACAGGCGCACGCGCGCGCGCGCCACCGGGTCGCCCGGCATCAACTGCGGGTGAGGGAAGCGCTCGTCGATGTACTCGTTGATGATGTGCGACTCGTACAGGATGAGGTCGCGCTCCACCAGGATGGGCACCTCGTTGTACGGGTTCATCAGCGCGATGTCCTCGGGCTTGGCGAACAGGTCGACGTCGCGGATCTCGAAATCCATGCCCTTCTCGAACAGCACGAAGCGGCAGCGGTGCGAGTAAGGGCAGGTGGTTCCGGAGTAGAGGACCATCATGGCGACAGCTTTTCCTTCAGCGACAGGGCACGAGCGGCCCCGGAGAAAACACAAACGCAGTGGGGCCCCGCGGCCGCCACTGCGCTGCAGGCCCCGGCAGCGCCGGGCCCAGGCAGGCTTTTACTTGACGTCTTTCCAGAACGCGGCGTTCAGGCGCCAGGCGATCACGGTGAAGACGGCGAGGAACAGCAGCACCCACACGCCGATGCGCACGCGGTCGGCCTGCATGGGCTCGCTCATCCACTGCAGGTAGGCCACGAGGTCGGCCACGGCCTCGTTGTACTTTGCCGGGGTGAGCGTGCCGGGGGTGACCTGCTCGAGGCCCTTGAAGACGTGCGTCACCTTCTTCGGGTCGTGCGCGTCGGGCACGTCGGCCCAGACCGCGCGGGTCTGCCCCTGCAGCTCCCACAGCACGTGCGGCATGCCCACGTTCGGGAAGGCGGCGTTGTTCCAGCCCGTGGCCTTGGCGTCGTCCCGGTAGTAGGTGCGCAGGTAGGTGTAGATGTAGTCGGCCCCCGTGCCCTTGCCCGCAGCCGAGCGCGAGCGCGCGATGACGGTCAGGTCGGGGGGCTGGCCGCCGAACCACTCCTTGGCGTCCTTGGGCGCGAGGGCGACCTTCATCGTCTCGCCGACCTTGGCGCCGGTGAAGACCAGGTTCGCCGCGATCTGCGCCTCGGTCAGGCCGATGTCGCGCAGGCGGTTGTAGCGCATGAACTCTGCCGCGTGGCAGTTCAGGCAGTAGTTGGCGAACAGCTTGGCCCCGTTCTGCAGCGCGGCCAGGTCGGTGACGCGCTCGGCGGGGAACTTGTCCCAGGCGATGCCGTCGCCAGCCGCGCGCGCCCCACCGGCCGCCAGCGAGAGCGCCGCCACCAGCGCCAGGAGGAGTTTCTTCATCATGGATGCAAAGCTCAGTGCTGGGCGCCGGCTCAGTGCGGCTGGAAGACCACGCGCTCGGGGACGGGCTTGAACTCGCCGATGCGGCTCCAGAAGGGCATCAGCAGGAAGAAGCCGAAGTAGAAGATCGTGCCGATCTGCGAGATCAGCGTGCCGGCGTCGGACGGCGGCTTGATGCCGAGGTAGCCCAGCACGACCATGTTGATGGCGAAGACCGTGTACATCCACTTGTGCCAGTTCGGACGGTAGCGGATCGACTTGACCGGGCTGTAGTCGAGCCAGGGCAGGAAGAACATGATGACGACGGCACCGCCCATCACCACCACGCCCCAGAACTTGGCATCGAAGGCCTTGAGCAGGCCGATGAAGACCAGTGCCGAGACAGCCACGACGACCTTGGCATTGCGCGAGAGCCCGCCCAGCAGCAGCGTCACCGCCGCGCCCAGGGCCACGAGCACGACGAAGACGTTGACCATGGGGTCGGTCGTCGCGCGCAGCATCGAGTAGTAGGGCGTGAAGTACCACACCGGAGCGATGTGGGCCGGCGTCTTCAGCGGGTCGGCCGGGATGAAGTTGTTGTACTCGAGGAAGTAGCCACCCATCTCCGGCGCGAGGAAGACCACGGCGCTGAACAGCAGCAGGAAGACCGACACCCCCATGATGTCGTGCACGGTGTAGTAGGGGTGGAAGGGAATGCCGTCCAGGGGCCGGCCCTGCGCGTCCTTCTTGGCCTTGATCTCGACACCGTCGGGGTTGTTGGAGCCCACCTCGTGCAGGGCGATGATGTGCGCCGCCACCAGACCGATCAGCACCAGCGGGATGGCGATCACGTGGAAGCTGAAGAAGCGGTTGAGCGTCGCATCACTGACCACGTAGTCGCCACGGATCAGCAGCGCCAGGTCCGGGCCGACGAAGGGCACGGCAGCGAACAGGTTGACGATCACCTGGGCGCCCCAGTAGCTCATCTGGCCCCAGGGCAGCAGGTAGCCGAAGAAGGCCTCGGCCATCAGGCACAGGAAGATGGCGCAGCCGAAGATCCACACCAGTTCGCGCGGCTTGCGGTAACTGCCGTAGAGCATGCCGCGGAACATGTGCAGGTAGACGACGATGAAGAAGGCGGAGGCGCCCGTGGAGTGCATGTAGCGCACCAGCCAGCCCCAGGGCACGTCGCGCATGATGTACTCGACGGAGGCGAAGGCCAGGTTCGCGTCCGGCTTGTAGTGCATCACCAGGAAGATGCCGGTGACGATCTGGATCACCAGCACCAACATGGCCAGCGAGCCGAAGAAATAGAAGAAATTGAAATTCTTCGGGGCGTAGTACTCGGAGAGGTGCTCCTTGTACATCTTCGACGCCGGGAACCGGTTGTCGATCCACGTCATCAGCTTCTGCGCTGCAGGTGCGCCCGCTG
>Ga0169931_10015147_pt1 | contig 10351 bp, 4 predicted proteins | sample Kivu_15m_20L_FD_129675 | JGI IMG/M metagenome (GOLD analysis project Ga0169931, IMG submission 129675) | Freshwater microbial communities from Lake Kivu, Western Province, Rwanda to study Microbial Dark Matter (Phase II) - Kivu_15m_20L... | ecosystem: Environmental > Aquatic > Freshwater > Lake ... | reverse complement strand
CGAGGAGCGCTTCCAACTCTGGCGCTTTCGGCACATGAAGACCGTGCAGCGCATCATCGGCTTTAAGACGGGCACCGGCGGCAGCAGCGGCGTCGCTTTCCTCGAAGCGGCACTGAAGCTCACGTTCTTCCCTGAGCTATGGGACGTGCGTACCGAACTCAAGCCGCGGCGCTGACGTCACCACGGGCGCGACCGCGGCATCGCGCGGTCGGAGATCGACCGATGCTGCGTTGACCATCGGTGCCCCGTGGTCTTTGAATGTCCCATGCGCGCCTTCGCCCTCCTCCTCGCCGTCGCCATCACCGCCCTCACCGCCGCGTGCCCGGGCCCGAGCAACAGCTGCGCGCTTTCGGCCACGCCGCCCGGTGACGGCGACGTCGCCGACGGCCGCGGCACAGCGACCCGTTCCGACGGCGAAAGCTTCGACGAGGACGGCTCCTGGTCGGCCACGAGCATCTCGGTCACGATCGGCACCCTCGACATGATCGCGACGCAAGACGAAGTCGGCTCAGACGTCGCCGAGCTCATCGAAAGCGGGGCGTTCCCGATCTGCGTCCTGATGGGCGAGCGCAGCGAGACGAGCGGGAGCGCGAACCTCGTCGACGGTGGCTTCTTCTCCGACGCCACGCACACGGGCGGCCTCCTCCTCCTCGGCCGAGAGGGCACGACGCTCCTCGGTCGCTTCGCCTTCGAGCTCGTCAACGGCTCGGGCACCACGCTGTCGTTCACCGACGGCGCCTTCCGCGTCCCGCAGCGCTGACCGTCAGCGCGGCGCCGGCACCTGCGAGAGCAGCTCATCGACGAGGGCGAGGGCGCGCGTTCGCGTCGTAGTCACCGCCCCGCGCAGCGCGAGACGATGCCCGAGCACAAAGGGCGCCGTCTTCTTGACGTCGTCGGGGATGACGAAGGCGCGGCCGTCGAGGAAAGCCAAGGCCCGGCAGAGGCTGGCCCAGGCCAGGGCGCCGCGCGGCGAGCACGGCAGCTCGATATCGGGATGGCGGCGCGTCGCGGTGACGATGGCGAGCAAGTAGTCGGCGCAGACTTCGGCGAGCGTGATGGCTGCGACGCGCTGCTGTGCCTCGGCGAGACGCGCGGCATCAAGCAGCTGGGGTAGCATTGCGAGGCCGACATCACTCGTACGGTTGGCGACGAGGAGAGCGCGCTCGGCCTCCGGCGGCGGGTAGCCGAGGGCGAGGCAGACCATGAAGCGGTCGAGCTGGCTCTCTGGCAGAGGATACGCGCCATGATGCTCGACGGGATTCTGCGTCGCGAGCACGTGAAATGGCGTGGGCAGTGCGTGCGTGACGTCGTCGACCGACACGCTGCCGTCGGCCATCGCCTCGAGCAGGGCCGACTGCGTCTTTGGGCTCGCCCGGTTGATCTCGTCGGCGAGCACGACGTTGGTGAACAGCGGCCCCTTCTTGAAGCGCAGCACGCTTTCTTTGACGTCGAGGATGGGCACACCGACCAGGTCAGATGGCAGGAGATCGGCGGTGAATTGCACGCGGCCGAAGCCGACGCCGAGGACGCGGGCCAGTGCCCGGGCCAACGTCGTCTTGCCGACGCCGGGGACGTCTTCCAAGAGGAGGTGCCCGCGCGCGAGGACAGTGGCGAGGGCAAGGCGCACGGCGGGCGGGTTGCCGCGCACGACCTGAAGGACGGCGGCCTCGACGTCGAGGAAGACCTTGTGGGCGGGCGTGCTGGCGTCGGCCATGAAACCTCAGGTGCGATCAGAAGATGTAGCCGAGCGTCAGCGAGTAGCGCAGCGGCAAGGTTGATGCTTGTCGGTCGAATGGTGAGTACGCGATGTCGAACGCGAGGGGTCCGACGGGCAACACGTAGCGAATGCCGGTGCCGACGCTGACGGCGTAGCGCGTGTCGGCGAAGAACGCCGTGGCGTCCTCTGGCTCAAACGCGAAGTCGTCGCTCGAGAAGCCAGCGTCAGCGAAGATCGCTGGCTTCAGGTCACCGAGGAAGAGCTGACGCACCAGGGTGAAGCGGAGCTCGACGTTGGCCGACGCGCCAAACAAGCCGGGCCGAACGCCGACGAGCGGGTTGTTGTCGGCATCGGTGGGCACGTCGAGGTTCGCGTCGAACAAAGTGCCGGTCACGCCAATCTGGTTCTCTTCGACGCCGCGCACGCTGCGCTCGCCGCCAAGGCGCAGCAAGTCGGTCTGCATGAGGGCCCATTCGCACCGCTCAGGGAGAGCGCATTTGCCGCTGTCGCCGACGACGCCGGCCCGCATGCGGAAGTTGCCGGCGAACGTGAGCCGATCGTTGAAGAACGAGAGGTAGCCGCGGCCTTGGGCACCGACGACGCCGTAAGCGGTGACGGCAAAGGGGACTGTACGCACGAAGAGCTCAGCGCCGACGCCGCTCTTGGGGTCGAAGGGGTTGTCGATGCTCGAGTAGGCGATGCGCGGCGTAACGGCGAAGGCGCTGGCGGGATCAACTGCCTCGTCGCCGAAAAAGAGGGTCGCAACACCGTCGACTGACTGCAACGCCTGCAGCGAGAGAGGCGCGATGTACGGACCTGCGATCTGCAGCCAATCGCCGCGGGCCTCGAGGGCGACGCCGATGGTGAGCTTGTTGTCGATGATCTCGGCGATGTTTTCGGCGCGCCAGTCGAGTGAGACGGACGTACCGGCCGTGAACAGCCGGCGGCGCGCATCAGGCTTGTCCCAGGCGGCCGACACTTTCTGCGCGCCGCCCGACGACGGCACCTGCAGCAAGACGCCGGCTGGCTGATCGAGGTACGTCAGCGCGAGCGGCGTGTAGGACAGCGACAGATCGCTGCCAAGCATGCGCGGCCAGCGAATCTGGTTCCGCACTTGTGAGAAGCGGCCGATGAAGAGGCCAAGGTCGACGGACGCGCTGCCGTCGAACATCGATCCGAGCAGGTTGCGGTCACGACCTTCGAGCCGCAGCGAGAAGAACTGCAGCGTCGAGAAGCCGAGTGAGAGGTCGAGGGTCGTCGTTGGGCGCTCTTCGACGGTCACCCGCAGATGAGCGATGTCGTCTGTGTCGTCGACACCGACGAGCTGCGCATCGACGCGTGAGAACAGCGCCGTGCGCCGGAGGCGCGCGACACCTGCCGCGATCGCGTCAGGGTTCAGCCGCGTCCCCGGTTCGATATCGAGCATGCCCATCTCGCGCAGCAGCACGTCGCGCGACGTGCGCAAGTTGCCCTCGACGAAGACCTGCCCGAGTCGGAGCGCCTTCACGTTGCCCGCCTTTGGCGCTGAACGAGCATCACCGGTCGCATCGAATGGAAACACGGCGACGCGAATCACCGCGCCGGCCGGTCCAAAGCCGATGTCGATGGCCGCTTCAGCGTCGGCGTAGCCGCTGCCAGCGTAGATGGCTTGGACACGGCGCACGTCGCCGTCGAGCTCACCTGGCAGCAGGGGCGCGCCTGCGCAGGCCTTGCCGTCGCGCGGTGGCCCCTCGCGCGCGCGGCCTGGCGTTTCGCAATGCACTATGGCGCGCAGCACCGCCGGCGTCAGGGCCGGATCGCCGCCGACGAGGATGACCTCGCCGACGACGAAGCGCTTGCCTTCAGCGATGAAGAACGTGACCTCGATCTCGCCGGCTGGAGTCCGCGTTGCGCGGACCTGCACATCGGCTTCGCTGTAGCCGTGAGCCACGTACCAGTCGCGCAAGCGCACGACATCGTCGTCGAGGTCGCGGTAGGTGACGAAGCCGCTCGTTTGCAGCGTGCGCGCCCGCGCCGCCAAGTCGACCTCGCTGAGCTCGTCAGCGCTCACGGCGCTGTTGCCAGCGAAGCGCACCTGCGCCAGCGGCAGCGCTTCGCCTGGGTCGATCGTGTAGTCGACGGCGACCGACCCATCGCGGTACTCGCGATAGACGAGGCTTGTCTTCGGCGCCGGGTAGCCACGGCTATGCAGATAGTTGAGCAGCCTATCCTGTGAGAGCCGTGCCTCAGTCTCGTCGACGGACCCCGACTCCTCGAACGTGAGCTGCTCCCTTAGGTCGAAGGCGACGATCTCGGTGTCTGCCGCCGTCGTCACTGGGTTCGCGAACGTCAGTTGCCAGGCGCGCGACGTCGGTTCGAGGAAGCTCTCCCGCACCCAGCGCGCGGTGCCGTCAAAGACGGGCCACTCGTCGACGATTCGGGCGTTGCCGTGGGCGTGGTGGAAGCGCGTGACGATGTTGCGACCAGCAGTTACTTCAACGCTGACGTCGACACAGCGCGGCGGGATGGGCAGGCGGAGCTTCGTGAGTTGCGTGATTTGGTCGCGGCTCCACGCGCAGCCATCGACGTCATTGCTCGCGCGAGCGTCGATGAACGACGGCGTCACCTTCACGCGCCCCTCGGGGTAGCCAAGCGTGCGCAGCTCGGCGGTGAACGCATCGCTCGTCGCCGACAGCCGCCGACGGTTGAAGCAGCTCTTCAGGTTGCCGATGAAGACGCCGTCGATGAGGCCTTCGGTCGTCAAGCACATGGAGCCGAACGCGTCCTGCAGACGTCGTTGGGAGAACGGCCCGAAGCTCAGCACATCGACGCGCCGAACGCGCACGAAGCTGCCGCCACGCACCTGGACGGTCACGTCGACCTCGCCGCGCGCGTTCGGCTCGCCGACGTCGATGACGACCTGGGCGCCGTAGTAGCCCTCACGCTCAAGGAAGTCTTCGATGCGCGCTCGCTGGCGCGCGATGCGCCCGCGGCCCAGCGTGTCATCGTCGTCGATCGGCTCGCCGGGCCTGAGCAAGACGCGCTTCTTCAATTCGTTCTCGAGGATCGCGAGAGGCAAGCCCGTCGCGATGCCGTCGATGTTGGTGACGTCGTTCGACTCGAAGATCACGCGACGCAGCACGCGGGCACGGCGGACCGTGCAGCTGAGGACGACGCGTTCACGGTCGAGGGCCTCGCCACGGCAGATGGGCGCACCATAGCGGCCGAGGAGATCGAGGCGGCGCGAGACGTCGGCGATGAGCTTTGGTCCAGAGCGTTGGCCAACGACGTCGCTGAGGTAGGCCTCGAGGCGCTCCAGCTCGCCGTCTTCGGGGTCCGCCAGGGCGAGGCGCAGGGCGGCGACCTTCTGCGCCGCGATGAGCATGTCGTCTTCGTCGTCGTCAGCCTCGTCTTCGTCGGTGTCGTCGTCCGCCGGCGTCGTCGTCGCGGGTCCCTCCGCGGCAGGCGCGGGTGGCGTCGCCGCTGCAGGTACCTCCGCCGCGACCGGTGCGGGCGTCGACGCTGCAGGCTCTGCTGGCGACGCCCTGACGACGTCAGCCGACAGAGCGACTGCGTTGATGGCGCTGGCGACGGCGAATGTTCGCCAGACGTGGGCGGCGGCGCGCATCACTGCTCCACCAACCGCCACGAGAGGCGCAGATCAGAGACGAGGCCGAAGCGCCCTTCGGCGGACACGGCACGACCGATGGGAAGGTGGTCGTAGAAGAGCAGTCGAACTCGCAGTGCGTCGGTGCCCGACGTGCCGGCGGTCGTCGACGTCGTCGAATCTGACGTACCAAGAGCCTGTGACAGCAGGCCTGGCCCCTCAAGTACGAGCCGTCGGCCGAGCTGGAGCTGAAAGCCCGAGACGACGTCGATGTTGACGTGCACGCCGAGACCGCTCTCGACGAGGGCCTCGACCTCGCGGTTCACGGGCGCGGCGAGCTCGCGCAACGCTGCGCGGCTGGCGACGTCGACGCTCGTGCCAATGAGGTCGGCGCCAGTCTCGGTATTCGGCACGACGCCGAAGAGGATGTGGGCGAACAGCTCCGCGCGCGTCCATTGGCGAGCAGGGTCGGTCGCCGTGAGGTCGAGCTGCATGGCATCGAAGCTCCCGTCGAGCGAGAGATCGACGGGAACTTCGACCTGGTTGCCAGCGGCCCCCGGCGGCAACTCGGCACGCGCGGCGATGTGAAGCACGGGCTTCAACGAGCCATCGGCCGTCGTCGGGAACTGCACCTGCATCTCAATGACGTCAAAGCGCGCGCGCGGGAAGTCGACGGTGCCGGACTCAACCTCGATCGCGCCTGCGACGCCAGGGAAGCGCAGCGTCTCGGAGATTCGCAGGTCGCCGCGCAGGCTCGTGTCGACGGAGAACGCGTTGATGCGTGCCTTCGTCCGCACGTTCTGCATCGACGCGAGCAGATCGAACCTCATCTCACCAAGGCCGATTGGTGTCAGCGTTTGCCACAGCGGCGTCGACGGCCGCTCGGGTGCCTGCGTCAAGATGAAGTTGCGGACCTGGAACTCTTTGCGCAGGAGACCATCGGTGACGTCGACGCGTCCGCTCAGCACCGGATTCGGCGCCTTGCCGAGGAGCGCAAGGTCGACGGAGGTTTCAAGCCGGCCGAGGCTCGTCTTCACCTCGACGCCCGTCGCCGACAGCGCGACGTCGAAGTCTTCGATCCACGTCTGACCCTCGCCACGGGACGTGCGCGCCAAGAGGTCACCCTTGAGCTGCACGCGCCCGCTGCCGACGGTGGCGCGCAGCGGACACGTCTCGCTGCGCTCGTCGCCACAGGGCGAGTCAACAGTGACACGGAGCCGCGAGAGGTCTGTCTCGTCGGGGCGGAGCGCAATGCGCGCCGCCTCGAAGACGATCGGCTGCCCGAGAGAGCGAGGCGTGATGCGCGCGCCGGCGATCGGCTCGATCGTGCCAGCAACCAAGATGCCCTCGTCGAAGCGGCCGGTGGCTTTGACGTGTGTCTCGGCCGACCCCGACGCGTTCGAGATGTCGTCCGTGAACAGCTTCAGCGCGGCCAGCGCGAGCTGGCCGTCGATCGCGACATCGACGTCGTCACCGCCGGCTGTCGATCCGGCGGCGATCACGAGATCGATGCCCTCCTTCGCTGTCACGAAGCGCGCGGGCTCGGTGCCGATGACGGCTCGTCCACCAACGAAGTCGATGTCGACGGGCGAGACGAGCCGAATCGGCGGCGCGCCGGGGATGCGAAGGCCAAGCTCTTGCAGGTTGCCGGCGAGCGTGACGGTCCGTGGCCCGTCTGCCGGCATGTCGACGACGGCGTCGAGGCGGACGCGAACGTTCGCACCGATGTCCTTCTTCGCGAGCGGCATCACGAGCTCTTGCAGCTCGGCCTCAAGCAGGCTCGCGTCGACCAGCAGTCGCATCGCGCCGGAGCGGAGGTCCACCGCGCCGCCGAGCGACGCCCACAGTCGATGGGGACCTTCGCAGGGGCTGTCGATGTCGTCCGGACCTGCTGCGGCGGCGTCTGGGAACGCGCAGACGCGAGCGGCAAGTGAGCCGTCGTCGAGCACGCCGCCGAGGAACACGCGACCGAGCGTTCTCTTGCGCAGAGCGCCGCCCTCGCCGGGGACATCGGCGACAAGCTCGGGAACCTGCACGAGCAAACCGCCCGACGGCGCCGACAACGGTCCGCGCAGGGTGACACTGCCGCTGAGCTGCCCTTCGAGCGGCGCGACTTTTTCGCCGAGAGAAGGCGCGATGACGGAGAGGTCAAGGTCGCGGAAGTGCACGTCGGCGTTGACGCTGTCGCGGTCGAGCGCATAAGCCGCTTGCACGCGCCACCGCGCCCCCTGCGACGTCGTCGTCGCCGACAGCAGCGCCGCGCGACCATCCTTCGGCCCTTGGGGATCGGCGCCGAGGCCGACCAGCACCTCGCCATCGCCAAAGACGATGCCTTTCAGACCAAGGCCCTTCGTCGGCAGGTCGCCGCTGATGAGCGGCACCGTCAAGTTCCCGTCGAGCGTGACGCTGCCGGTCGCCTTCCCCTTGAGCTCGACGCGCTGGGCGGCGTGGATCGCCGAGAGGTCGAGCTCCTGCACGGCGATCCGCCCGCGCAGCCCGTCGTCCTTCAGGCCGACGCGGACGAGGTCCGACGTCGCACGCAGCATCGGTGACGACGTCTTCAGCTTCGTGATCAGCAGCTCATCGAGGGTGATCGCGACGTCGGCGGTGACGCCGCCGAGCTCTTCCTCGCTGACAACCATGCGTGCTCCGGCGGCACGAACGCCGACGCGCGGCGCTTTGGTCGTCCCGCGAACCGTCGCCTCGGCGGTGACAAGACCGGTGACCGGCAGGGCCTTGCCGCTCGGGGTCTTCACCTTCACGAGGTCGACGCCGGTCAGACGAAAGCGTCCCGACGTCATCGTCGTCGCCGACTTGCCAAGCGAGACGATGAGCCGCTCCGGCTGTGTGAGCGCGCCGCCACCGAACGTGCCCGTGGCCTGCTCGACGCGGACCTCCTTCGACGACGCCTTCACGTTGGCGGCGAACGTCGAGAAGGACGTGCCGTAGGCGACTCCCTCGGGGACGCGCGCGGCGACGTCGACGACGACGGCCTTGAACGGTCCGGTCACGGTCCCGCTCGCTTGGGCGCGGCGAATGATGAGGTCTTCAGGGATTTGGCTGACGACGGCGCTGGTGTCGGGCAGAGAAACGTCGAGTTTGAGCGCGAGCCGCTCCCCCTTCAGATCCACGTCACCGCTCACGGCGACTCGCGCGTCATTGGCGCCGTTGAGCTGAACGCGCCCGAGCGTCACCTTTGACGGCGAGACCGTCAGGCGGACGTCGCCGTCGAGCGGCGATGGCAGCGTGAGGTCAAAGAGCTGCAGACCGCGACCGGAGAGTGCGCCGGCGATCGTCAGCTCTGTCTCCTTGCCCGCCTTGCCCGTGATGGCCAGATCGGCGCCGAGCGCGCCTCGCAGCGTCGTGTCGAGATCGGCGGGCGCGAGCGCGGTGCCAAACGGGAGGTCTGAGGCGCGCGCGCGAAGATCGAGGACGGCGCTGTCACGGCCCTCGCCTGGCAGCTTGACGGTCCCGCCGACGCGCGCGGTTGCCTTGCCCAACTTGAGCGCCGTACCGTCGCGCAGCGTGACGACCGTCGGGGTAATCGTGACCTTCACGTCGCCGCCGTCGACGGCGTAGCCCGAGATCGTCGCGTTGCCGACGGTGCCGTCGATGCTGACGACGGGCGCCTTGAACGGCCCGTTGATGGTGACATCGCCGCGCAGCTTCGGCGTCACGAACGACAACGGCTCGAGGCGATCAGGCCAGGCCCCCGCATCGGTGTCGACGCGCCCGGCCAGCTTCAACAGGCCATCGCCGCTCAGGTCGACGCGGCCGGCGACGTTGATGCGCGCGGTGCGCTGGCCAGGCGCGCCGAGCGCCTCGGCGCGCACGCCGGTGAGGTCGATGGTGTCAGTGACGACGCGGACGCGGTCAGCCGCAAGGCGACGCAATGGAACGTCGAGATCCTTGAGGCGGACACTGCCAGAGTCGACGCCGAGGCCCGTGACGTCGACGATCGCGACGTTGGACGCGAGGTTGACGTCGACAGAGGCGCGGCCAGCGATGCCGTCGAAGACGAGCGTGAGGTTGTCGCCGTCGGTGAAGCGAAAGCCACCGCCGCGAATATTGATCTCGTCGATCCGGAAGGTCGCGTCGGCGGCTTTGGCGTTCGGGTCCGGCGGTTTCTTGGGCGAGAGGGCCTCGAGCAGGTTGAGCTTGCCGTCGTCGAGCTGGAGCAGGAGCTTCGGCTCGTCGATGTCGATCTTCGAGATGAGAATCTCGCCGTTGAAGAGCGCACGCACGCTCACCTGCACAAGCGCACGCTTGACCCGCGCAACCGGTTGTCCGTTTGGCCCGGTCAGGACGAGGTCTTCGAGCTCGACGCCGGCTGGCGCAATGAACGACACCGCCCGTGGGTCGATGCGCCCTTTCAGCCGCTCGTTGACGAGCCGCAAGAAGAGCCCGGCGGCGCTCGACGCGAGCTGGGCGACGCGGTCGTCGTCTTGACGCGCGCGGGCGCCCGGCTCGGGAACCTGTGACGGGTCGAGCACGAGCGACGCGACGGTGAGAAGGGCGACGAGACGCACGGGGGCGTACAATGCCGCGACGTCGTCGACGACCGCAAGCGCGGACGCCGACTGTCTTGCCGAGACGGTGCGACAGCCGGCCGGGGACTTGACGCCGTCTGCGCGCCGGGGAATCGCGACGCTGAGCCTGAGGTTCTGGGCTCTCGACGAGGTGAGCGATGAAGGTCGGCGTGATCTTTGGTGGACGCAGCGTGGAGCACCTCGTGTCGATCCGCTCGGCCCGCACGGTGTGCGACGGCGTCCGCGCCGGCGGCCACGCCGTCACCCCCATCTACATCGACGAGGCCGGCGCCTTCTGCGACCCGACGACCTCCCAGGCCGTCCTCGATGCCCAGAAGCCGCGGCGGTCGGCGCAGTCGGCCCGCCAGTCGCTCGCGCACCTGACCGGCGCCGACATCGACGCGGTCTTTCCGATCACCCACGGCACATTCGGCGAAGACGGCACGCTGCAGGGCCTCCTCGACATGCTCGACATCCCCTACGTCGGCTGCGGCACGTCGGCGAGCGCCGTCGCGATGG
>Ga0169931_10015146_pt1 | contig 10352 bp, 5 predicted proteins | sample Kivu_15m_20L_FD_129675 | JGI IMG/M metagenome (GOLD analysis project Ga0169931, IMG submission 129675) | Freshwater microbial communities from Lake Kivu, Western Province, Rwanda to study Microbial Dark Matter (Phase II) - Kivu_15m_20L... | ecosystem: Environmental > Aquatic > Freshwater > Lake ... | reverse complement strand
GTTACCATAAGAAACTGGCATATTACATTAGTGGCTATGTATTATGAAAAATTTAAGATAATATGGCATGCTAACCAGTAATAAGAGATTAATTTTTCGTTTAATTTACTATTTTTAAAGTTCGCAAGCTATAATATTTTTTGAAGAATATGCGCAGGTAGGTAAATTTTCTTTTAAACAACTTTTCTGATTATCTAAATGATTTAACACTAGTAAATTTTATCATCATATTTGAACCTCTAGACTAAAATTTCTAATTTATTTGTTTATTTTTAATCAATTATCGTAGTTAGAATATCACCTATGAAATATTTTAAACAGTTTTCATCTAGAAGTTAAAGTTAATTGTCGTAATAAGTGATCGGAAGTGAAGCATAATCGTAGCATAACAAAAGCCAATTATTGACACTTATGCCGAACATATTCGATCTGTCTCTAAAAGTATTTATTTTATTCTTTTTTATATTTGAATAAGTGCTTTTTATGACTTAAAGTGGCAGATCTTATCCTTAATTTATCTTTTTACACATCTTTATGAAATCTTATTATGAAATTTTGTTTTAGTTTTTAGGGTTATGAAGGTCAGTATTCAATATTAGAATCGCATTAGCGAAAGTGTACGTAGCGTCACTAGATTTCAAAATGACTGATTCTTCAGGTTGAAATTTATAAAAAAGCTGAGTAATAGTGTCCATGACTCTTGCGATTTGCTGAGACTATCCAGTCAAAAAAAAGTTGCTAGTAAAAAGCCTCATGAATTCTTCGAGATTGTGCTCTTTGCATTGTTTTAAAACGATTTCGACATAACTTGAAAAAAGTTGTGCTGAAAAAGGATTATCTGTAGAAAAAATATCTATCATTGACCTCGGATTGAGCTGAGAGCTTTTTTTGATCATTTTTACATATTTTAGAACAACATTTTATCTTATTTAAGCATTTTTTATTTATTCTAATTGCTTAAATATTTTCTTAGGTTTTTCATTCATAAGTTATAAAAGCTATTAACATTACTTTTTCTTAAGCTGATAAAACTTCCATTTGCTTTAGTCATATTTAACATTTTTAAAGTTTTATAGTTGCTATTTGATCTACTGATAAATGCGAGCTATGTAATTTTTAGACAACTAAAATTAAATTCTTTTCTAATTCATTCTATTTTAAGTGTATTAATATAACATCGAAAGCGATTATTGGCAAATAGGACTCTCAAGATAGTTCCAATCGTAATTTTTCATGAAATATTAAAGATAATGTTACTAAAAAATAGTTTTTACTTCTGATAAAAGTGCCTATAGAAGGATAAAATTAGTTCTTTCTTGAAAAATTTTAGTTATGTTGCTGATTACTACATGTTTGTATATAATAAGAGGCACTATTGAAGGTTTTGCAATAAGCTTAGATAAAAGGACCTGATATAAAGGCAGTACATGATTAAAAAGCTGCTTATTTCGAACAATTTCGTAACTATACTGAGTTTTTAAAAAGTTACCTTCATTATCAAATATGCACTGCGATACAAAATGTCTTAGTGAAAAATCCATAAGGATTTTATAAGTTTTTTTAGAATTTTTAATCGAGGAAAGATGTACTAATGTTAATCTCCTAGCATTTAAAGCTCAGCGAAAATATTATTAAACAAAAATTCAATTATTATAATATTTTGTTGGCTAGCTGCTTTTTCAACGCTTTCCTATATTGCTTTTAAAAACAACTGTTTTTGATGATCTCTTATCGCAGATGGATAGAATTCTTTGATGTCTTTGAGCCTTCGATATAATATTTTGTATTGATCTATATGATTCAACGTGTAAGTATGTGTCAGAAGACCGGCTATCAACTTTTTAAATCAAAAGTTACTTAATTTTGCTTAGGTACGATAGTGTGGTACTGCTGTTGTCCGTTTATGATGGTGATTGACTGATTGAGTATGCACTAAAGAGGTCCAGGATGTATTTTAAGATTTTAGTAATGCTCAGAAGACCCTATATAAAAATTTCCTTACATTTGGTTAAATCTTGCAATAGAGCAAGCAAAATAAGATTATGATAATCTGATTTTGTCTCGATACTTGTAATTTTGTTGATCACGACTTCTTTTAGTTATCTCGTATAAAGAAATCGTGAGTAGGTGATTTAGAACTACTAAAGAGAGGCTGCAGATGCGCCTTTTTAGCGATTGTACTAAGTGTATCTGATGAGAAAAGAGCGAATAGTTTGCCAAAACTATCTATCTACATCACTCATGATGATATATATAATAATCTTGGCGATTTATACAGTTAGCTCAATCGAACTAAACACATTTTTATCAAATTCAAAAATGAAAAACACTCAATCGAGTTCTTTCATCTCTGAACACGCCAGGTACCCAGAAACGCCTGTCAAAATCTAATTTGATCAGTCAAACGTGAAAAAAGACTTAAGCACTTCGTCTAAGAAGCATTCACAAAACTCGAGCATAAAGGTCGGTAAAAACGCTTGGTCAAAGCAAGAAGATGAGCTGCTCAGAGAGTTGATTCTTCAATATGGAGCTAAGAACTGGACTTTTATAGCTTAACAGTTCGATCAAAGAGGAGGTAAACAATGCCGCGAAAGATGGCACAATCACTTGAGATCGGGCATTCGAAAGGAAGACTGGAGCTAGGAAGAATAATGGATACTTGCCTTGGGTGTCCGGGCCTTTGGGCACAAATGGGCAAGGATTTCCGGTTATCTTCCCGGCAGAACTGACAATACTATCAAAAATCATTGGAACTGTAAAATGCTACCAAAAAAAGAGAATTTTCTATTCAGAATCAATCAAATAGTGGAGAATCAATAACAAAGCTAAGGTGAAACTTTGACTGAGCAAATGCTATTGAATCACATAAGAAACAATGATGCGATTGAGATAGGAACCAACAAAAAAGACAAGATGGCCAAAATAATGTCAGATCGATGCCAAAATGCAGTCAATAACTTTCTGAAATTAGAAAAAATGTTGAAAAATAATTGATCGTGCTATGAGTTATTTAAAGATTTTTAATATTTAAAAGTTTAACTATCAATTTTATTGCGTATTAGATTAATAGGTCTATTTATGCCTACGAAGCATGTCCCATATTTAGTTTAAAGTCTGTATTTTATTATTTCTTTTTGTTTTCTACCCTTATTGCTCTCTATATTGCTGCATTTCACTGATCTGACTTTTGAGAACTAACAATTATGCTTCAAGTTTTTATATTTTTTATTTATGCTTATTTTTCATTATTTTTTGTTGATTAAGAGCACTTATTTTTTTGGTTAAAAATGCCTGATACTGAGATTCTTTAATAGAATTATTTTTTGTTTTATTTTATAGAGTTTCTTGTAAATTTTAAAGCTATTATTCTTCTTGTTTTATTTGCTGTTTTAGTTACTAATTAATTGTTTATAGTTTTTTCTTCTTTTTCTTTTTTTACAAATCTTGAGTTTAATCTTTAATGTTTGAAATTTCATTACTTTGAAGTTTGATACGAGATCGACTGAAACTGGTTCTAAATTACAGTTACTAAATCTCTATATCCAAGAGTGCTATGTCTTTTTTTAGTTTCAAAGATTACTATTCAGATTAGGTATTTAGCTTTAACAAAGATTAATATTCTGATTTATACTATGCTAATCTTTTTGACTGTATGTCTAATACTTGCTATTTATATTTATTAACTTTGTTACTCATCGATTTTAATCGATTTTTGTTACTGTTGTATATGTCGGTAAGCTCGTCAAGCATCTTATAGCTGTCCATACTCTTTTATTATAAAATTTAAAGAATCATAATTTTTTCATAATAAAGAGTAAAAACGTAACAATAGCAATAGATAATCATTAAAATTTCATTTATTTTTGTGATAGGCATCGAACAAGAGTGCATCTTGGATCCACATATTAAACGATTTTCCTGATATTTAAAGATCCTAAGCTGTTATATGCATTATCTGCTGAAAAATATATAATCGATTATACATAGACTTTACGTAAATTTTCTACAAAAAACTGAAAATTTAAACACAAGTCATAGCGATTTGCTCAAGTTTATGTTACTCACTAGTTTAGATTTGATACAGAACTTTTTATTTTTTTATAGTTAATTAGCTTCTCAGAGGCTCAAATATTTTCATACTTTTGAAAAATCTCACGATAGATTTTGACGGATTATTCATTAATTAGGTATAATATGAAAATTTGTTTAGGCTAATTTGCCATAGTTAAGCTATTTATTCTTTTTATTTCATAAAATTATGAGATTAAAAATAATTTCGAGATTAGTCTAAATTAAGAAAAGCTCTCTGAGTCAGCATATACATCAGTTTTACATCTTTTTAGTTTTCAAGGTCAAGACACTGCAGTTGAGGATCTTATAGATTAGCAATTAACTATTTTAAAATGAATTAAGCTTTCAAGCATTCAACAAAATATCTGAATTTTTTTCGGCTTTAACTTTCTTATTATACAGCAATAAAACTATTAAGTTGCTAGTCTTATATATAGCTAGCAACGCATATAGTACTAATACTGTTTCTATCAATACTGTCAATAAATTCTTATTTTATTATAGATTGCTCCGAAATATCTTGTATCTAACTTTAAATCTGTTTAATCTTTTTAAAACACGATGAAATCTAAGATTTTTATTAAGGCTTTTAAACAATATTAAGCTATAATATATTTTGCTATTCTATCTACGATTCAGTTTAAATAAAGCCTGAAATCTTAATTTAAACTCCACGCTAACTTAAACTTGAAAAAGATTATTATCTCGATCGACCTACAGTGGACTAACCTCCGAACTTTTAATTAAAATTTAACTTTAAAAATTTGTAAGTCTCCAGCTTTCTCCAATCAGGTCGTTATTCGGGATTTTTTCGAGTTAAATCTTAAATAAATTTTAAAGAATCTTGACTGATTTACGTATCATTTTTTCCTTTAAGGCTTCTAAAATTGACTAGCCAGGGAGTCCGCCTTGAAAAATTAATATTTTTCGAGCAAATAAGCTGTAAATAGATAACTCCTAGAGAGTATATATCAGCTTTGAGTCCAGAAACAGCTCCTTAAGGATTATTTGCTTTAAGATTATAATAAACTTACGGGGCCATAGTTTCTTATGTGCCAACATAGGTAGTCCATACTGACGATTCGCTATTCAATTTTTTAGCTCCTCCCAAATCAACTATTTTTATAAATCCGTTTGTTATCATTATATTATCTAGTTTCAAATCTCGATGGATAACAAGTCTTCTATGCATAGCCTGAATAAAAAAAAAATTACTTTAATACCATTAATGATTTGATTAATTATATTGATTGCTTCTTATTAAGGAAGCGACCAATCGCTACGCTCTAGATACTTTAAAAGAGTTTAACCTTTGCAGTACTCCATGATGATTATAACACATTTTTAGCTTTAAAACTTTCGATAAGCTCCTATTACATGTGCACTTTTGCACTAAACCATCAAATTATACTCAGTTTAACAAAGTTGTAAAATTTTAAGCCTTCTAAGGCTTTTAATAGGATATGGTCGTAAATCCACAACTTTCATAGCATAATTTTTAAGTTAGGTTAAATGCAGACATGAATACACTCTTCCAAAGCTTCCTGATCCCAGTTAATCTCTTATCTCAAACTAATCAAAACATACAGTTTGCTTGCTACCTGGAAGAACACGGTTTTAGTCAAGAAGGACCTTCAGAAAAAGATCGTACTACTCAGGATTCATATGATCGAACTTAAGTACTGCCTTTTATGTTTATTGACTCATTTTTGCCAAAAAAAATAATTAAAGAAATACGACTATAAGCTTGATAGTTTTATATATTTTTAAAAATCTAACATTTTTAATCAAAAGTAACGATTGCTTTTAAAAACTTTTAACATTTCATAGATTTTGATAGATCATCTGTAGATAATAATATTTCAAAATCATGTAAATCTCTCAACCTATAAACTTTTAAGATCATCAGCTTTCATCATCGTTTTTCAACAAATGTGAAGAACTAGTACTAATATAACAGCCTTTTTCGTCGTCTTAGGCTAGCTTACAAGAATCCAAACGAGATTTGTAAACATAATTTTAACTTTTGCGAGCACTAACTTAAACAAAAAAACATCGATTAAAACTACGAGTCAACTCAGTAATGGAAAACAAAAAAAATAGATACCCCTAACAATCAATATGTACAAAAAAAATTAAGTAGATTAACATAGTAGAGTAGTGCTGTAAGATGAATAAGGCGCAGGATTTATTAACGCCAACTGGGTTCCTCTTAAAACAAAAAAACTCATAATAACTCAGGCACCCATCCCTAATACCCTTTTAGACTTCTAGAATATGATAGTACAATAAAAGGTTTAATGTGTGATTATGCTTTGCAATATCATCTAAAGCGGAAAAACAAGATGTATCGACTATGTATAAGGCAAAGTCATAAATAAATAATAAAGGGAAAACTGCTTAGAAATTTCTGATGTAGAAATAAAAAATAAAGACGGCTAAGTATACCGTTACAAACATGTTCATTATTCTTAATGGCCAGATAGAGGAGTTCCTGAAAACGTGTAGCATCTCGACTGGGTTATAAACGAAGCTCTTAAATATGAAAGAATCGTCATTCATTGTAGTGCCGGCCTCGGTCGTTCTGGACTAGCGACCTGCGCCCTTTCACTAAAAATTGATTTTTTGCAAAATACTTCAATATCGATTTTCAGAACAGCTCGAATTCTGAGATAGAATCGCTTCGGAGCTGTTCAAAACAGCGAGCAGTACAGCTTACTGTATCGATACTTGCAATTTTTAAGCAATCAATGATATTCATATAAAATTTACAAAAATCATCAGCTATCACGATAGTAGTCTTAAACAACTGTAAATTTTTAGTCTTTTGTACCGTTGTCACATGCACTGAACAAATTTTTAGAAGCACAGCCTCCTTTGTAAAACTGAACTTTCGGACTTTTTTGAACCTGTGACTGAGCGAGGGTTTTTCCTATATCATTAGGAACATTTTTGAGAGTTCTATCATCTTACTAAATTTGAAATCTTTTGTCATCTACATCTTACTAACCACAACAAAAAAAATCAAAAAAACCTCGACTTTTTTTCGGTTAAACTGTTTTATCTTTGAATTCTGGAGCCACATATGATTGTGACGGTAAATTTGATTATTTGAAATTGCTTTCTTAAGGCTTGATTGCAGCAGAGTGTCTCAAAGCTACTGGAATATGTGATTTTTTTGAATTCGGAGATAAAAGTTTATCAGACAAAGTAGAAAAACGTAACATACTGCTCTAGTGTGGTACAAAGTTTGAAAACTCATAGAACTAAAGAGATCCTATATAATTTTTGCGTTTCGTATAGAAAATTTCCAGCTAAAGCGTGACGTTATTACTCATGCTAAACGACTCTAAATATTTATATATGTACACTTCAGTTATTTTTCAAACATGCACAGATAGGGACTAAGGTAAAGCTAGCCCTAACTGATTATTTTTTGCGATTAACTGTCGACAAGCGTCAAAGTAAGCATGCGTTATTTGTTTGAACATACAAAACGAACATTCCAGGTTGGTTTTGAATACTAAGGTAAGGTATGAGCTTTAAGCTAAGATGATCTTCCTCTTATAACAAGAACTAGCTTCTTAATAGTTTATTTTTTACTTTACTAGAATCACGATAAAAGGTCGAAGCTTAAAGTACTTTTACGTAAAATGACATATGTAAATATTATAATCAGCTATAGCAAATTAATGAGACCTTTTGATAAGTAAAAATTTTAACAAAAATTTGATTTTAATAAAAAAAGAATGTTTGTATAAGAAAAATAATATTAAAATCATTCTAGACCAGAGAAATACCTCGAGTGACTATTATTCTTATCTCCTTTCCGAAAAGCAAAAGGAATTTGCTCATCTGAGGTAGGCAAATAACTATTATAAGCTGAACCTCCACCACTCTGTATTCTATTTCTATGCAATTTGTGTATATGAAAAGCTGAATGAGGGGTTCTTTGCTGTTTTTTTTATACAGAACCTTTATTGCTGCTGTGAGCACTGCCTAAAGAGGATCTAGCATGAGAAGGTTTCCCTAAACTATATCTAAACTGCTTTTTTAGAGAGGACTAAGGAACCAAAGGATTAGATGCTTTTTTCTTGCCTCTAAATTCAACAGGTCTTGCAACATCAACAGTATAGAAATTACTTATCTGAGGCTCTCTTTGAGGTCTATAATTTTGAGCATAAAATTCTTGCTGATTAAAACTAGCTCTATTGCTTGATTAATGACTTTATCGACTCTAGCTATAAGTAGTAGCAAATGGCTTAGAATTCAAAGAATGAGAAAATTAAGTTTTGACAATCTATCCGTCTTTAAAGAAGCCTTTTATATGTTAGTTTCCATCGAACAGCTATCCGGTGCCGTTTTGAGCATCGTTAGACCATTATCCTTTGTAGAAGCTATTATCGTTCCAATACATTTCTCCGTATCCATGCCGAAGATTGTTTTTGTAATGGCCTTTGTAGGTGTGTCCAGATTGCCAGGTATAGATTCCGTATCCCTCTTTTTTGTTATTTAAAAACTATCCTTAGTACTTTTCAGAGAATCCTTATCCTTTTTTCCAAACGCCGTGACCGCATCTGACACCTTCTTTAAAATTTCCTTTGTAATAACTTCCTTCTTGCCAATAATATTAGCCAAATCCTTAAAATTTTCCTTTCAAGTACTACCCTGTGTATATGTCTCCGCTTCGAAATTTTTATGTACCTTTACCTTACTTGACAAAATTATTAAAATCTCCTTCATAACGACTGCCATTCGCTTATATAAAAAGTCCAAATCCAGTTGCTTGTCCTTCTGACCATTATCCGACATAGCTATCACCTTCTTTATTGCTCCACATACCACTACCATGTTTTAAGTTATCTAACCACTAACCTTAATATATTTGTCCATTACTCCACTAGTATTTTCCCACACCATTCATTTTATTTTGCCGGTAATATCCAGAATACGTACATCCATTAACAAACTTCTAAAATCCATGACCCTATCTAAGATCCCCTCGCCATTCTCCTTAATAAACATGTCCACTTTGATACTGAATTATACCTTTACCTTCTCTTTTTCCATTTATGAACTCTCCATAGTAAACTGCCTCTTTATACTTTTTTAGCTTTAGATTCTTGGAAGAGTTTACTGCACTCATGTCGATGTTTTCTGTTTGATAGTTTCTGAAAAAACATAAAAGTTATTAATATGAGCTGTGAAAACTAAAGTTTGTAGTTGCTATTGAGTTGCGAAAAGAAAGTTATCGTTGCTATTGTGGAGCCACTAAGAAGGTACCATATTCTCCTTCAATCATTATTAGCTAATTATATGGGCGAAAATATAACTATAAAATAGATGAATGTTATCAGTAAAGAAAAAATAAAAATACTCAAAAAATTGTCTAAAATTGATTATTCTATGAAAAATATTGAAGTTTGCATATTTTTAGGATTTTTTGTTTTGGCTAATCATTGAGCGACTTCAACTTTTTCTTCTTTTGGGGCTTCTTGAGGTCTCTCAGGTTGTTTTTATTCACTTGGAACTTATTTGACTTGATTAGGTTCTTTTTGCATAGATTCGTTGGGAACTTCTCTTACGGGCACTGGCTCAACTGAACCCCGATCAACTTCTTAATTGCTTTCAGCTAGCTCATCAGTAGTAAGCAAAGTCTGCCTATTTTCCTCCTAGACTTGCATCTTAGCAAGACGCTTTTTCTGTCTATAGTAAGCCATCAAAAGTCCAATAATCATAAGAGCAGCTACAACAACGATCAAGATCCAGAGTAATTCCTCAGCTAATTCTTAAGGCTCTCGTGAAAAATCAATATCGATTTCAAATGTGATATTTGTGTAAGGATTGTACCCTGTGACTTTGATAAGTTCTTGAGGATGATCGAGATCTCTGACCTACAAGACAAGGTTTCGATTCAAAGTCAGTTCTGTAATGTTATAGCCATCCATATCTGTGAAAAGAAGGACATCTCTCGCAAAATGATGGAAAGCATAGGTAACTTCAAATGTGTCATTTACTTGATGAGCTCCGAATACTGTAAGAAGTGGTACCGGACCAGGCAGCATCTTATATTTATGTGCACTGTATTTTTCTTCATAAGTCAAAGCATCTTTTCTTATGATATAAGGAATGTCATATACAAGGACAAGCTGTTTCTTTGTCTAGTAGTCAATATATGGCACAGCAAAGTAACTTTGTTCTGTTCGTCCTTTCTTGTATTGCATATTGTTGCCGAGTTTCCAAGGGAAACGCTAGAACAATCTTTAAAGTTTAGAATTCAC
>Ga0169931_10015144_pt1 | contig 10352 bp, 11 predicted proteins | sample Kivu_15m_20L_FD_129675 | JGI IMG/M metagenome (GOLD analysis project Ga0169931, IMG submission 129675) | Freshwater microbial communities from Lake Kivu, Western Province, Rwanda to study Microbial Dark Matter (Phase II) - Kivu_15m_20L... | ecosystem: Environmental > Aquatic > Freshwater > Lake... | reverse complement strand
CGCGACTGCCGAGCTGGGTGGAGCGCGTTAACACGCCTCTGAGCGAAGCCGAGTTGGCAGCAGTCCGGTTATCGGCCCAGCGAGGCAAGCCACTGGGCGACACCGCTTGGGTCGAGTCGATTGCCCACCGCCTCAAACTGGACTCAACCATCCGCCCCCGCGGCCGACCGCGGGTTCATTTCCCCCAAGGACCAAACAAAGAGGCCTGACCCCTTTGATCTCTTCGTCCCAGGCTTGCCGTTGGCGGCCGTGACGATGTTGCGTTCTCCCTGTCAGGACAGGATCGGCACACAGAAAAGGTGATTTCGGAGCTCAATAGCTGGGCCTGCGTTGCCCTTCGCACGGACGCTCAGGACTGAACGGTCGCCCGTTCCGCCCCTCCGCTGAAGGCCGAAGTAGTTGGCTAAACCTTCTTCGTAAGATACTCTCATTCTCTATTCCAAACCGGTTTTATCCTGGCACACCCTGACACCTTTGCCGTTTTTGATATAATTCGAACGTGTTGAATTAAAATAAAGAGTCATGACATGAAAGAACAACTGACCAAACTGCTCCGGGCAACTCCCTTTTTGCCTTTCGTCATCAGAATGAGCGATGGTCAAGCTTACGAAGTTCGCCATCCGGAAGACTTGGCAGTAGTAAGCATTTTATGGTATTGATCGAACCTGAATCCGATCGAACCCATGATTTGTATCTCCTACATGTCACTTCTTTTGAACGGAACCCATCTGTCCCATCTTCTTAGTCGAACTTCCTCACGTATCCGAGGGATAGCCAATCCTCGCAAATAGTACAAAGGACGGCGCGTGCGAAGCGTCGATGGCCAGTCAGTTTTAAATCCATCGGGACAGGGTGCAACAAAGGGGGCAGACGCAACAAAGGGGGCAGGTACGTGTCAGGAACCAAAAAGCTGTTTCATCCCCGAGTTGATAGGGTGAGCGCATCCCGCTGCATGGTTGATCGAAATTCAGATTCGAAGCCAAACGCGTCTGCCTAGGGTAGTGGGATTCGCCAGAATTCCAGGTGCACGGGGAATTCTGGCGAATCCCACTACGGGGGGAGAAAGGTGTCAGGAACGGGGCAGGTACGAATTGCCGGAACGGCCCAAAGCGTGCTGCGCACACTTGGTACCTGACCCCTTCGTTGCACCCAATCGCCTTCACAGGCGCACTAGTGGGATTCACCAGAAGTCCCTCTCCGATTCCGGGAATTCTGGCGAGTCCCACGACGGTGATGCTGCCTAGAATTGAACCGTATCCTCATTCCAGCTGTGCAAAAGCCAGCCTGATACAAAAAAGGTAACCGAGGAACGCAGCAGCAGCAGGAATGAGCAGTGTGCCAGCGCCAGCAAAGGCTGCACTAACATTAGTCAGAATGTCAAACAAAAGAATAAGAACAATCGCGCACAAAAGAGTCCCCTTGCGCCAACTCGCCGGTCTGCCGCTTGTACGTAATGCGAGCTGTTGGAAAGCGATTCCAAATCGCATCAAGATCACCACCGCCATGGCAATGATGCCGAGTGTTTGCAGGACGAGCATCACAACGATCACCCAAAGAGCGGCTTGCGCTCCGGGCTTGTCGAGACCCTCGGTTACGAATCCGAGCAACGTGAAAAGAATTGCGGGGATGGCAGCTATCGAAAAGGGCACGCAGAGATCCCAGGCTGGCGAAAAGCGATAGCGGTCAGGCGAATTGGCCGACTCCAGCGAAGCTCCGCTTGTCTGCGGGGAATTTTCTTTTCGATACCCCATTGCAAAGAATCCTCGTGCTGAGAGTCCCTATAACCAAAAGGCCCCTCTTCTTTTTCACTCCCGGCGACAATCAGCCCGTGAGGAAGTATACATACCGAAATGAAGGAGGATCATCCATGCCCTGGATCGAGTGGTACAACAGCCTTGTCAAGCCGTCGTGGACACCCGAACCATCCACGATCGGGATGATTTGGCAGATCATCTACCCGATTATTCTGGTCACCTTTGGATTTGTCTTTGTGCAGACGATGCGGAGAAAAATGCCGTGGAAAGTGGCGCTCCCGTTTGGCATCAATCTCCTGGCAAACCTGATCTTCACCCCGATCCAATTTGGACTACGGAACTTGCCGCTGGCAGCAGTCGACATCCTGCTCGTCTGGGCCACGATCCTCTGGATGATGGTTGCGGTCTGGAAACACTCCAGATGGGTGGCCGCCGCGCAGCTGCCATACCTGGTATGGGTATCGATTGCGACCATCCTGCAACTGTCAATCACCGCCTGGAACTGGGGACGATGATCCGCATCGAGTCGTTCTTATTCTCTGAGAGCCTTTACGAATAGGGGTCTGACCCTCTTCGGCAAGGCATCTGAAGGGTCGGCATCTGAAGGGTCAGACCCCTTTTTTGGAGAGTCTGTCAGGCTGGGTACCACTGAATGTCTTGCTCATTGCGCTCGATTTTCCCATCCTTGATCGAGAGCCGAATGGTCCCACGGTAGCCCGGCTGAAAGAATCCGCCCGCGTCAATTCGCAGCGGTCTTCCTTCGAGATCAAAAAACTCGATCTCCAAATGCGAGTCTCCCGTGCATTTGACCGTTGCGTGGGCCGAGCCGCTAGGCGGAATGTCTCCCAGCGCGTAACGGTTTCCAGTGACTTCAAGGACCAGGGATCGGATTGGCATACGGCCTGTGTTTTCGACCGTGACATCGATGCCAGGGTGATAAAACAGCTGAAAGTAGGCTGCTGTCGAGGCGGCAATGAGAAATAGGCAGAACAATCCGCCTGCCAACTGCAATCGCCGTTTGTGACTCACTAACGAGTTCGTGCCAGCGGAATCATTCATCTTTTAGAATGCAATTCATCCTCGGAGACAAGCACCAAATTCTCGTCAAACAGAAAATCGTCAACGTAATCGATGATGCCGGATGCACCATAGTAGGGAAACTCCCCCTGACGATGCGACCTTTCTTTCGTGCTAAGAGGGATTCTGCGTCCGTCAAGCGACGTAAAAAAATGCTTTACCGGCCCAACCTCCCGATGTGCCGGCACATCCCCCAGCCATTCGATGCCGGAGTCCTTCATCGGGGCGTCGGGATTGAGCCCCTTGGTGACGGCGTGGGAGATGACGGCCTGCCGCTTCTCTTGCAGCAGCTCGATCAGCCGCTGCTGCTCGGCGATCAGCGCATCAATCTTCGCCGTCTCGCGGTCGAGGAAGGCGGCGATGGCGTGTTGCTCGGACTTTGGCGGTAAGGGAAATGAGAATGAATTAAACTGCTGCCTCGGAAGTCGCCATCGCCCTAACTGGGAACTACCTTGGCCAAATGGGTAAAAGAGTCGCCGACGGTAAGCATTTTGAAAAAGATAGAGCAAGAAAAGGTCAGAATGTTCGCTCGCCTGCTTTAGGGTGCAAACGCGGTAATCCGGACTTGTGACTCCGGTGTATTTAGCGATGTCTGCACCTCCAGTTATCAAATCCATCGGATTCATTGCAAAGTCTCCGGCGTGTACAAGCTGGTACTTTGAATAATCCATGGCCTGCTGGCCTTCGTTACTTTCAATATCTTTTACGCGGATTCCGTTTTGAGTAATCGAAAACCGTCGTAACCCAGTACGCCTGCTATTCTCTTTTGAATCTCAAATAGCCGCCTAAGTTTAGAAACCTCCCAATGCTCCGGCACTTCGCCCAGCCACTCAACTCCGCTGTCCTTGTACTTCGGATACCGGGGAAAACTCATTGACGGTCTCCGGCCAAGCGCGGCGGCGAACTGACCAGCGCCGTTTTTCGCCGGCGGGACATAGAATCGGAGTCGGGCGATTGCTGTTTGAAAAAGGTGTTATTCACGCTCCGGCACCCCTCCGGACTCGCAGTGGTTTGCAGGGGATTTTGCGTACCACTTACAGCGTCGCTTGTCCCGGCGATTTCTGATGAGTTCAATTTTGCAGCGGCCTGCTGCAAAATTAGCGGAGCCCCCCACCCCGCCGCTACCTGCCTGAGAGCAATCATTTGACCAATTTCCCAGTAGGTCAAAATCAGCGTGGCATTTACGGAGATCGCGGCCCGCTGCTGTCCCTCACGAACTCGCCGCTTGATCTCAGAAAGCAACTTTCCATACTCGATCAGCTCGGGCTTCTTCATTTCGACAACCCTCCGATCATTTGCAGGATGCGGTCGGTGACGGTCTTCAGCTCGGCGTCAATCTCGGCCAGCGGGCGGGGTGGCTGGAAGACGTAGAAGTGGCGGTTGAACGGAATCTCGTATCCGACCTTGGTCTTGTCTTCGTCGATCCACGCATCGGGCGCATGCGGCAGAACCTCACGCTGGAAATAGGCTTCAACATCCTCGCTCAGCGGCACGTTCTCGGTGTCGCGCAGGCTGGTGTCGGGCTTGGGCTCGCCTTTGCGTTTCCCCTTGGTTTCCTTGACGATGTTCCCCTTGGCGTCGCGTTCGGGCCGCTCGACGGTGATCGTCCGGTAGCCGAAGTCGGTGGTCTTGAAAATGCGGCTGAGCGGCGTCCCCTTCGCGCCGGCCTTGAGCGACTACGTGTCAACTTTCTTTTTCTCCCTCACCAAGCTTTCCTCCAAGGAATGCCATCGGCAAATACGCGCCAATCAAATCGACAACACAGAACCAGAGCGGACCGCCAAAAGCGCCGACCATGATGATGCCTCCGAGCAGAAAAAAGAGGCCGACTCCAATCGCAAGCAGCATCTTTGAACTCGCAGCGATCTTTGCTGCTGTAAATGCTCCGCTAAGCGTCCCCAGGCTGTGAGCCATCCATGGTGCAATGAAGTGAACCGGCTGCAGCTTTTTAAGGTTCGCGGAAAATTGGTCCAATTCTGACATGTCGACGCCGGCCGGGGGCGGAATCAAGATTGGACCTACCGTGACAATCACCATGTTGATGATGCTGCCGACGACAAGGCCCGCAGCGACAGCAAGGAGATTTCTAAAAATCGGCGGCATCGGTGGACTCCGGAGTGTTTTGCAGGGCGATTATCTACTAGGCTTACGACAACGCAAATCACCTAGAGCCTCTCCGAAAAGGGGTCTGACCCTTTGGAGGCAAGTCGATTTCATTGGTTTTTGGGCCGTGCCGGAGAGGGTCGGCCGTGCCGGAGAGGGTCAGACCCCTTTTCGGATAGGCTCTCGGCGAAGGTTCCCATTTGCAGCAGCCAAGCCAGCGGGAGCACACTTCACTCGGTTGCATCACGAAAGGTATGCGATGACAGCGATTCCAGGGAAAACGCAGCGTCACCGGAGCTTGATTTTCGGCGGACTCGCTGCAGTGCTGATGCTCGTGGTGTGGAGCCTCGGCCTAGGGGGGGCATGGTTCCAAGCCCAAGCGGCCGAGCCGAAGAACCAAGGGGTGCGCCTCGTCATCACCTCGAAAGATGCACTGCTGCCGTCAAAGGGCGCGGTCTTCACGTTGCTGAAGCGAGTCACGGCTGCGGAGCTGAACGCAGTCCTCGACCGAGAGCGACAGGTATTCCTTGCATCGCCCCAGGTCTCCGCCGATTACACCGCACCGGAGAAATCGACGGCAGCGAACGATATCGACCTTTACACGGCGACCTACGAGTCGACGGTCCCGGAGCTCGGGAATCGGAAGATTACGGCAACGGGTCTGGTGGCTATTCCCGTTCTGCAGCGTCCTGGTCCGCTGCCATCGATTATCTACCAACATGGGACCGCCTTCGGCAAATTCGAGGTTCCTTCCTATGCATTCCAACCAACGAACCCAACCGGCTACCCTCATTACGACGGGGCTTATGAAACGCGGTACATGGCAGCGCTCTACGGCGGCAACGGATACGTGGTCATCGCAGCCGACTACTTCGGTATGGGTGGCAGCGCCGCAGAGCCGGAAGCCTACTTTGTGAAGGGGAGCACACAACAGGCGAGCTACGACTTTTACCAAGCCGCCAGTGCGTTTCTCCGCTCCAAAGGGATCGAGACATCGCATCTGTTCGTCTCTGGATGGTCCCAGGGTGGGCTGAATGCCACGGGCCTGCTCCAAAAACTTGAGGGGGAGAAGGTCGAAGTCACTGCTGCGTTCACCGCCTCCAATCCAGCGGACCCCTTTACGGCACTCAATGGTCTGATGTATTTCCCACGCGCCGGTACTGACGCCGTGTGGCTCAACACGATCGTCGCCCTCTCGGTGTTCGCGTTCGAAAACTACTACCAGGAACCAGGGCTCGCCAAGTCGGTACTTGCCACCGACGCATACGATGACATGCAATCGATCTACGAGAGGTCGTACGCGGGTCCCCAGGCGCTCGGGGTGATGCTTGAAAAGTACTCGCAGCGTCCCCTGCTCGATTATTTCCAGCCTGAGTATCGCGATCCAGCTTTCTTTGCGCGGTCGAGATACGGGCAATTGCTCCAGCAATCGGAAACACTGCGCCAGCTTTTCAAGACACCGATTCGGACTTACTACGGCTCGGCTGATGAAGCGATCAAGGAAATGGTGGGGACGCTTGTTGCCCAGTACCAGCGGGTGCTGATTGGCCATGCCGACGAAATCTCGCAAAGCCGTGTCGAAGCGGTGAAGGTGCCCGGTGGAAACCACCGACAAACATTCATTACTGCGGCCTCTCTCGCGAAGGATTGGTTCGACGGATTCAGCAATTCGAAGTAGCACGGCTCGGTATCGCTGCTCGGTATCGCTGCTCGAACGCGAGCTCTTCCTTTCCATGAGGCATGCTCGATTGGCCTGCTGGACGCTTCGCCAAGGGTGCAGGAAGAGGAGTTTCATTTTTCGGCGATTAGAGCCTCTCCGAAAAGGAGTCTGACCCTTTGGAGGCAAGTCGATTTCATTGGTTTTTGGGCCGTGCCGGAGAGGGTCAGACCCCTTTTCGGAGAGGCTCTTAACTTAAATACTCCGTCCATAACGAGCGCGAAAAGCGGTCAGGTCCGCCAGGCCAATCAGACCACTATCATCGAAATCGAGTGCTGCTCGATAGCCAGACTGCCCATCGCTTCGTCCGAAAGCGCTGCGGAACTGGGTGAGTTCCCCGAGGGTCACCGTCCGATCGCCACTGGTATCCCCAAAGAGACGAAAGAATTTATCTGTCGCGTTTTCACCAAAAATGAAGTCGCCCCCCGCATCGCCGTCGCCATCTCCGTCCATCGCTACTCCGCGGGCGTCCACACCGCGGATCCGTAGTCGATAATTGCCATCGACGAGCGAGCCATGTTCCACGAATGAACCAGAAAATTGTAATGTCGCAATCGTCTTTCCGTACACTAAATCTGTGGAGTAGCTGACGTTGACAAAGCCTCCGCCACTGCCCAGTTTCTCCAGCACAAAAGAGCTGCTATCGAAAAAGACCTCATTGGTAAACCTGATTTGCAGTGACTCGACTCGGCTCCGCTGGGCATCGCCATTGTTTACCTGCACATGCTCGACACCAGCGAGAATCAGGACTGGCTCGTGGACGCGAATTCCTTTGTATGCATGCGTCGACGAAGTGCCAGTTAGATCTGCAACATGGGTCCGCAAAAAACGCGGCAAAGCATTTTCGGTTGTCGAATGGAAAGCGAGACGCCGCAGGATTGCCGTGATCGCCTCGGCTGTGATCGCTGCATTGAACTGGACCCTGAGCAATTCAGGGAGACCGGAAGTGGACTGCAGGGTCCCGACAACCGTCCCGCCGAAACTCACCTCGTTGCCTGCCACTCCCACTTGCCCCGCGGCAGTTCCCTGGTGCAGGATCTGCACAACGTCACCCGTCTCCGCGGCACCATGCATCGCGACACTGAGAAAATCAGCAACCGAACCCGAGGACTGAAAAGTCGCCGTGGAATCGATGATTTGCGGTACATCCCCGAGCTCGTACGCCAAATCAGGACCCGGCAATTCGAGCACCGGGACGGCCCCGATATTCCCCGCGTGGCGTCCTTCGACATTGAACCAGAACTCGGGCAATTCCGGATCATTGGTTGTAAAACGCACCGAACCGAAAGAGGTGCTGCTGAACGCATTATCAAAGCGAACCGTGAAGACACTGTTTCCACCGACAGGAACCGTCTGCTGGAAACCAGAGATCGAAAAGCCTTGTGGCAGCTTGGGCAGCCCGAGCTGCAGTGGACTATCGCCGTGATTGGTGATGGTGAATGCCCGCTGGGTGCCCAACGTAGTGCCAAAATCAAACGGAGTGGTTCGACCTGGATTGACGTTCCTTCCGTCCGGATCGCTAACACGCATCTGAGCAGGGGAGGGTCCATCGGTCACCTGAAAGGATTCACGAACGAGAAGGTTCCCGTCTTTGAGCACATCCCATTGCCATGTCCCCACTTGTTCCTTCCATGCTGCCGCACCAAACCACCAATAAAACTGGGGAAAGCGGTAGATGCCGTCTGCAGTCCAGTTCCATGAATTCCTGACACTGCCGTCGGGTCGCCGCAGCCGGAGCGTTATCGATTCCCCCGTATTCATATGGGACAGACCGTGGTTCAGGACGACCGGATCATTGGCGGTGCGAGTAAACACCCGCTTGGTCGGAAAGCTCTCCCTCCAATCCGAGTCGGCTGGGGAGTTGATATTGCTGATGTTTGCGATAAGCGAACCGGTGGGAGTCGCGAGCTGATAATCGACATCGACAAAATCGCGGTAATAGGTTCCGGTGTCATACATCGATTCGACCGGAAAACCATTTCGATAGAGGCTGTAGTGGATGTGGGTCCCGGTACTGATTCCAGAGCTGCCCATTTCGCCGATCACCGTTCCTGCAGCGACCGTTTGGCCGACCCGCACCGTGACTGAGTCGCGAGCGAGGTGCCAGTAAATGGTGCGCCAATTATTCCCGTGGTCGATGATCACATAATTCGCATTCGTGTTGGACCAATCCGTCTTCCGATCAAAGTGACCATCAGCGACTTCGGCAACAACACCACCGGCTGCGGCGAGGATCGGTAATCCTTGATCCTGACCCAAGAAATTCATCGGCCCCAAGTCCCATGCATTGTGACCATCGTACTGAAAGACGCCCCCCATAAAATCACGCTGCTGGCCGCTGCGGGGATCGATATCCGCATAATTGGTAACCGCATAATCGCGATTACGAACACCAGCGGTTGGAAAAATCAATTGCTCGGGCAAATCGGTCGCTTGGTAGGGAGTAAAGGCCTGAGCACGGGCATTGTCATTTTCATCCGTCTCGCTGATCTGATTGAAAACATCGAGCGTGATACTCAAATTATGGAGCGTGGGAGACGCATACCAACCCGACCACCAAATAAACCAGCTGCCATTCCCGGAAATCTGATTCGTGGTGTATTCGATGGGAACTCCATCCATTTCAAAGCGAGTCGTAAACGAAGTACCCACGGGAATTTCTTCAGAAACAAAATTGACTTGCATCACGACCATCTGCCCGATTGGAATGCTGCTCACGAAGCCCCCATTGCCATCGCGCAAGATTTGAGTGTTCGTGACTCGAAGATTCGGTCCCGCGCGATGACCGTCTCTCCCAAAAAGTTGATCGGGGAACCCATCCTTGAGACGACCAAAGCGGAAACGTGGCATATGCAGCGGATGGTCTTCCGGCAGTTCCGAGGGGTCATGGTGATCGGCGTGGAGATCGAGCGGGTGATAGATTCCTCCCCCCGAATCGTCGTCCTGAAAGAGAATTTGGGTTTTGCCGCCTGCCTGCTCCGCAGTTGCCGGTGCGTTTTCCGGCCTGAACATCAGCGGAAGAATTTCAGGGACACAGTAATCCACAGCCAACAAATGACGCTGCTCAAGGAACTCTATTACGGGCCGTCGACGTCGCATGATTTCCCCCAAAGAGCTGGATGATTCAATCGGTTGATGATTCTCGAGTGTAATGGCTCCTTGGGGGCAACCGATAAGCTGTGCAGGCATACACTCACAGGGAAAAACGAAATAGAAGCCAACTCTACGGCTGCAGACAGTCACCTTCCGGAAGTTGGCGCCTTCCGGAAGTTGGCATTCTGGAGGCATGCCGAGGAAAACAGGCTGGGACTTCGGCTTGGTTCCCTTTGAGTTAAACTCAGAGGGCGTCTTAGCTTAGAGCCTCTCCGAAAAGGGGTCTGACCCTTTGGAGGCAAGTTGATCTCATTGGTTTTTGGGCCTTGCCGGAGAGGGTCAGACCCCTTTTCGGAGAGGCGTCTTAGCCATTTGCGAGTCTCATGGGTGTTGGCGCTTTCTGTGCGAAGTGTTTGTTAAGGAGGGATTGGTATGCTTGGTCGAGTTCAGCTCAGCGTCGTTGGGATGATGGTTGTTGCGAGCACACTCGGGTTGCTTTCAGCTTCCGGTTTGCTGAGCGATTTGTTTGCGCAGGACCCGAAGGCTCAGCCCTCGACGTCGACCTCACGACAGCTGCCCAAGCCTGATCCGGTTTTCGAAGGTCGGAT
>Ga0169931_10015143_pt1 | contig 10352 bp, 6 predicted proteins | sample Kivu_15m_20L_FD_129675 | JGI IMG/M metagenome (GOLD analysis project Ga0169931, IMG submission 129675) | Freshwater microbial communities from Lake Kivu, Western Province, Rwanda to study Microbial Dark Matter (Phase II) - Kivu_15m_20L... | ecosystem: Environmental > Aquatic > Freshwater > Lake ... | reverse complement strand
CGGATAATATGTAAAAATAATCAACCCACATTAAAATATAATAATTCAAAACCATTCAAGAACTTAAATAATTAATGATATCGTCCATACCAACCCTCGCTAATATCCAACCATAGCGTTTAAGACTCAGATAAATAAAAAGAGACTATATGTTCGGTACTATATGGCGTGAATCAAATAAAACTGTAAAATCAGTGACTATCAACTCCAACAAAGCTGTCTATCAAATATTATAATAACCATAACAATTAACAGAAGATCAAATAGTCTTAATACTAAAGAAAAGAAATACTTAAAAAAGATTATATGAAGGATCGATCTAATTGATATTTTAAGCAGGCAAAACCCCAACTGTAGAAGCTTTATATAGTTCGATTAAAAATAAAATACAATAAGAAGGTAATATCAAAGCTATCAAATATGTTAATTATGATTTTTAATGGGTTGAGATAAGTAAAGATAATATATAGAAAATGATCAAAAAGAAAAAAAATAATGGGAAAAATTAACAAAAGAAATAAGTAAATAAGAAAAATGATAAGAATAAAAAAGATAATCAAAATAATCAAAAGAAATAATAATTCAAGAAAAAATAGAATCCATCAACGATAGATGTTAAACCCACTAAAGAAGACACTACAAAATAAGTTACAGCATAATAATAAAAACCTAAATAATAAAAAAATAAATAGACAAAACCTAAAAAATAACCAAAACAAAAGCCTACTACTAAAGCATAATAACATCTAAATTTAAGAAGAGCTCCTATTCTTTTAAAAGATGGTGATTGGATAGGTTATGGTAAAGTTGATGAACTACTTAACGATGACTTTCAAACTGATTAAGATCTAACAGTAATTATTATATTATTTAGTTCCGTTTAATAAAATAACAAAAAGGAGCAGTTTCTTATAAAAGGAATTAAGCAGGAGGATTCAAGATCAATGTAGATTTTTGATTATATCTCTATAATTTAATTTATATATGAGACAATCAGATAAATATATATATAATTAATAAAAAAGAATATCAAATATATTAATTGTACATCAATTATCTTGATTATTTTATTATCTAATACAGATTAATAATAAATATATAATATAAATTTATATATAAAAATAATTATACAAATATAAAATCAACGCCTATATATCTATGTTATTTTACTTGCAGTATTTGGCCTATCATGATAAGTTGATCTCATCTTATTTATTTTTTATGTTTTTTAAAATTTCTATCGACTCATCATACGCATTCTCTATTTATTAAATTTTCTATTGTTTTTTGTTTATAAAGCATTTTATAGTACATTTCTTAGTTTTTATGTCATTGCGTTATCTTATCCTAGGTTTTTCTATGAAAAGTTTACAGCTTTTTGATAAATTGCAATTGATTATTCATATCTTTATAAATGCTAAAGTTAAACTGCCATATTATGATATGATATTGCTAAAACAAGCAATCTTTAAGTACCAATTTTATTACTAGTAAATATCTATTATTGAAGTAAAGTAATAGAGAATAAGATATTTTAAAGAGCCTCTTTATGCCTTCCTAATTGAGATAGAACTGCACATAAATTTAAGTATGTATCTGCTAAAGTGTCTTATTTTTTACTTTTCCATTATAAAGTCAAAGCATCTTGTAAACACTGTAATGCGATTCTCAATTTACCTGTTTTTCTATATAGACATGCTTTATTATTCAAAGTGATTGCCAAATACTTAGGTTGGCTGCATGCAAATACATCAGCTTTCTGCAGAAATACAAGTGTTAGATCAAACTTTTCTTTTTGTAAGAAGATCATTGAAATTAGATTACATAATTAACACATCTTTATGGAAACTCTCTCATATTGCTCACTATTAATACCAAAATAATGCTTATTAAATTATAAAATCTATTGATATTTATCTAGTGCTTCACGATATTTTGCTTATTTTTGTAATTATTATCCTTGTTGTTATAAAGCTTAGATTCTTTAATATACCGTAGGGTCCATTTTAATTAAACTTATAATTATATCAAATAATAATAAAAATCTATTATCTATAATAACAAATTATATTTATATTCATGCATCATCATAAATAAAAATAACAGTTGAATAGTATTTATCTAAGATGATTTTGATTAATATAATAAAATAGTTATATAATTTTAAAATGATCAATCATCAAGTTGACATAACATTGCAACACCTCTACGTACCCAATGTTATGGATCCATCTTAGTTTTAACTCCCATATACATCACAAAGTTAGTTGAATGACCTGTTGTTGATAAAGTTCCTTTACGAGTTGATGTCTTATATAAAGGACATTGATAAAATATATCTTTTGGTTTGAAAGCATCAATCACAACTGGTTATAACCTAAATAATATAAAATGTACCATATGACAGGCATCTCAGTAAAGAGTTGTTTAGGAGTTGATTATTATAAATATCCTGATTGAATATTGCATTTGCATCCTTAGATGAATAATCCATGAACATTAACTCCATCTAAAGGTGATTGACTTACTTAATCTTTATAATATGATCGAATATTGGTATTAAACATCAATGTATCAATAGCTATATGTGTTCTACGAGCATATGTTTGCATAGCTGCAGTCATAAAACCTTGAGGGAAGAATAAAGATGAAACCCAATAAGAATTCATTGTACCATTTTATGCCCATTGTCTAAAGAATACTAATCTTTCAATAAAATCATTTACCCAAGATCCTAAGGGTTTCAATGAAGGATAAGCAGCATTTTACCAAAGTTATGGGACTTTTTTATCAAGGAATGATAGGAACATATTTTATAATTGAATACTCATAACAACAGTACCCTTTATAGCTTTTTGTAAATCACTTAAGCTTTTCTTAATAATGGTAATCAAAATATTAAATCTTTCAACTTATTGATATCTAAATATATCAAGCGAATTAGGCTATTCAATCTTTTTAACTGGTAATAAATCAGGAATTCTAGCTTATATTTATTTAGCCATTCTTTAACCAGTTTAATCAGGTGTTTATCCACCTTTTGATGTACCTGAGCTTCTAGGTTGCATACTCAAAAGTGTTTCAAAGAATTATTTAACATTTTTCTGTTGGAAAGTAATATTAGCATTTCTATGAAGACCATAAATTTAAGGATCATCTTCAAGAGGTAGACTAGTTATATATTCTTTAACTTTTTATAGTTAAAGATTTTAAGGATTGTGATAAATACCAGAACTTGAGAAATTGTATCTTCCTTTCATAACATCAGCATTAAGATAACTCAAAAGTAAAGCAGTAATCAATCTAACATCCTTATCATCAGTAACTCTACCACCATAGTTAATTTATGCTATCAAATAATTCAATGTTTTATAAGGTACAACAGGCTGTTAGTTAAGATACATTTTTAATTGTAATTGTGAAGTCTCAAAATCTGAATTCATCCATTCATAAGGAATATTCCATCCAATTGCACCATATTTTCTACGTTAGAGAATGACAGCATGGAAAAATGCTAATGAGAAAACTAATTGCTTAAAATCTTAAACTTTTTAACAACTATTGTAATTTTTCTCAGATATATCATTATATGTTCTTAATAAATTTGCTTTTAGACCTTTAGGAGGTTCGTTAGTAATTTTTAAACTACTTTGAAGAACAGGAACAGGGAAAGATTTACTTGGCATAGATGTTAACCATAATCTATAATCTGGATGTGATTATTAAGGAATTTGATCTTCTTGAATCTTTTAAAGAGAAGGCATCCAACTGACTGAAAGATGGCAATTTTGAAGACAAACCCAATCTCCATTCTTTCTTCCATTGAATATCAATTCTTTTGCGAATTTTCCTTGTCCTTGACCAAGTGAAAGCATTTTTAATCTTGTATCCATCTATTTTTATTTAGCCAAACCTAATAAATAACTGATAGGATCAGCTCCAGGACTTAGTACAAAAATAATAGGTGTTGTTGGAGTTGAATCAGTGAATGCACCTTTAAGATCAAACACTGGAGATTATATAAATACTTTTCCAAGTAATGTTAATACAAAGTTTTTGATTAATAGAATCAATTTTTCTTATCTAAGTAATTTGTATATAATTATTTTTTGGAAAATATCGAGTTTGATTTATAGATTTTATGGTAATTTAACATCTAAAGGATTTTCTTCTTATAATATCTTTCTCCATATACTTTAATTATCTTTATTAGTCAACTCTTTCAATACAGTTTTGAAAGGTGCAGTTAAATTAGATAAATCTAAAAAGTCTCTATACATCTTTTCTGTAATAAATTATGGTAATTTTTAAGGTAAAGCATCAGTTGATAGGCCACCTCTTAAATAGAAATTCCATTAAACAGGATTAATAGTTTCATCATAAAGCTTTATCTTCGATGCAATCATAAAACTATATAATAATTTATCTTTCTCGAATAAACCTCTACAAATATTGAAATAGAAGCTTTCAGTAAGATCATTTATCAATAACTCTATTCTTTCTTGAATCTTCTCTTTCTTTTCTGTCAATTCTAATCTTCTTTTAAATTGTTTCATAAAATATTCTAAAGAATATTGATACATAGGATCTATTACAGCTAGATCACTTATAACAAAATATATAACACTACCTCTTTTTGCAATAGAACGATATTATTATCTAGCTCTATCGATTTATTAACTTGTTATTTTAGCCAATGCTATACGTTCATTAACAGTTTATGATGTTATCTTAGATGCATCAAGTGTGTTTATCAAAGCTTAATCTTAAAGAATACGACCTTGAGCCTCACTGATTTGTCTTAAAATCTTATCTTATAGTTATTGAAGTTGCTTTTTATCTGCAGATATTTGGAGAATAAGTTCAATACGTTTTGTTTAGAGTTATATACGTTAGAATTTAACAACTTAAGCAAGAAGTTGATCTTAAAGACCTTTAGGTGTGACAGTAAAGTTAATAATAGTAGTTTTAATACAAATTTATGGTATATAATGTGGATTAGTTAATTTAGTAGTTAAGAAGAATTTGAATTAAGCATTATAAGGAACATCTTGATCTCCTAATCTAAGAAGCCATTGTTGACCTTTTTTCATTAATTGTTTTCCTAAAATAGGCTCTAAAGATGGATCTAATTCTTATTATATATTTTCCATCAAGACTATTTGACCATTTCTAATAGCATTTTATAATATTTTCAAAAAGTTAGGTTCACTTAATTTTGTTATATGCATATGATTATCTTTATACATATTTTTAATCCATTTATTAGCCTGTCCCTGTGGATCAATAATCAATGGCCATCTACGACAATTAAAGATAAATATACCATTATCTGTTGATAATTGATCAGTAGGTAATCCAAATTATTGCCAATCTCTTATTTGAACTTATGTTGATAAAATACGTGAAAGAAGATAGTTGTCTGATACTGGTATTCCAATTTATTTACATTTTTACATCCATTTTTGAACCATTTTTTATCTATAAATAAAATTGAATGGACCAATATATGCTACAGTAGCTGATGCAAGAACTATATTACCTATTAAGTTTTTAAAATCTTATTGAAGTATAGCAACATTCACTTTCCAACGTTAAGCTTATCCAGCAAGTCCACCGACTAATTTTTCAGCTCTTACAAGTTGAATAGCTGCGATCTACTTCTGTTATTGGAGAGATTCACTCTTTCGAAGAGTTGCTTAATAATTTCTTTGAAGGGTAGCAACTTTATCTTGAATTTCTTTCAATGCTTTTTGTTTAATTCCTAACTATGATTCGACTACTTTAAGCGATTCTTCAGCTTTCTTTAATTTAGCTTTTTTAGGTTCGACTTATTTTTAAACTCTATAAAGAGCCTCAACAGCACCAACCCAGATACAAAGACCTTTTGCTGCAGCTGATACTTTTTGTACTTTATCTGGATCAAAATCTGCATCACTTAAATAGGTATCTTTAAGCTTTTTAACTTGTTTTTATGTCATTGTTCCAGCTTTGAAACTACTAAGTACGTCCAATAAATCTAATCTGCTTAAAATTTTCTTTTTAGCATCATCCCAAGTTTACTTTTCTCCTAAAATTAAACATACAGCCTTTAAGACCAATTAAACCATGGCTGGTGGAGTGGCATAGACTTTCATTTCTTGTAGACCTTTTTTATCAATACTACCGACAGCATCTTTAGCTTTATTAAGAATAGGAATTGCTTTATCTAAATCTGCCTTGCATATATTCTTGAGTTAGTTAACCTAATCTCTTTTAACTTGTGCCTAATTCGTATCTTTTGCACAGACTGCCTATGCTTCATTAGCTGATTTAGTCTATTTTTATAATTAAACAACCATTATTGCAGTTTATTTAGCAAATTATTCTAATTTAGGCTGCATTTCAATAATTTTATCTTGCAATTTAGCAACTTCTTAATTAGTTTATTTTAAAGTTTATAATCCCACTGTATATTTTTGTATTCTTGCAGGTAAAACAGATTGTTGATATTTCATCATCTAAATATAGAGCTTAAGTAATTATAAATAACTTGTTGGAGTAACATAATTCTTTCTTCTAAGCTCATTATAAAATTAGTCAGAATAATCTATAACGGAATTATGTACACTCACACACATATCTGATAATTTTTAATTGAATTAACTTATTCCTAAAGTTTCATTAGCTTTGAATTATTTCATGGCGACTGAATATAAAGCTTAGTTAGGCCATCTATCAAACCAATCAATAGTACAGCAGTTTATAATTGAAGGGAATTGTCTGCATCGATTTCTTAATTTCTAACCAACTGGACTAAATGCTAAGACTATATGTAAATTTTGTCTGGCTTTTTGAATGAAAAGTTTCATTAAGTTTTATCTTGTATCTACTATCTTTTCTTTTTATTTACTTGCTAAAACTCTCATTTAATTTAAGATTTAATCATAATCTTAAGGACCCCATATATTAGGTACTTAACCTGTATTTAAAATATTATTCAAATCTTCTAAAAATCCTTATTTGACAATCTGAGTATCTGAGAATAAGAAAGTGACTTGTTAATTTTTACCAGCAGTCTTTAATAAATTCTTAAGATCATCCTTCCATTGTGGCTATTTATAATTTTTAGTAATTTAAATGGTAAAGATCTTATAATCTCTGATACTTGATGCTAATCTTGTCATACTTTGTCTACCTGAACCTCCAACACCGATCAATAAAGCATTTCCTCTATTTTGTTTTAAAATACGGCATATTTTACTCAAATGAAGTATAGCATCTTTGAAGAAGACTAAATTCATAGCTTTACCTGGATATTAGCCATTATGCTTAGCTAAATATTAACTAAATTTCTTAGGCAATACTTATAAATCATCTATTTTTTGATATTTTCCTTGAGCATTATTATAATCTCCAAAGATGATCTATTTGATTTGAGTTTGTTACCATTAAAGTTGGAAATTATTTTGTAAATAACCTTGTAATAATCCAAAGAACCATGTTCTATCTTTTTAATCAACCAATCTATCATAGAAAATTCTTTGAGATTAATGAATCCATAAGCTTACTAATGTCTATTTGTTTGGTAAGTTATCATATTATATTTATAATATTCCTTGGAAAACTTTACTTAAATCTCTTAAGTTAAATGTATAATGAGATTTTGTTGGGGTAGGTAAAAGTTAAGTTCTAATCTTGCCATAAATTTATAATGAACTCTTTACTATAGATGGAGCGAATTTTTATAATCCTTTTGAACGTGATAAAAAGCCTTTTAAGATTGAAGTGAAGATGATATCCATAGATTTGATTGATAGATCTGGAGTCCAAACCATATTGAAATGTCTAAAAAGACGTGGAGTAACCTTGTTTCTTCCTCCTCCTGGTGGCGCACAACAAGCTATGAAGTTACATTATGAGACCTACATTAATACAAACTTCTTCAAATCATAAAATCCTCCTTGATCAATAATTTGTCTAAGTAATTCATTTGGTGGTTGGGCTCCATACTTTTATAAAGCAGGCATATTAATATCATCAACAAAGAATATCATCTTTTTACCTCCAAGAGGTCCAATTTATGTACGTCTTTTCTTTGTAAATTTATCTTTATCTAAGAAGACATCCAATAAATTTTTAGTATTGGTTTGAGCAGAGAAGTTCATAACAGTATATGCAAATTTATCAGTAGCCATAGAACCTAAGAAATCACCTACAATAACTGATTTTCCAACACCAGTTTATCCTGAAATCAATATATTTTTCTTATTTTGAACTAATTTACCAGTTAAATATTTAAATCTTACTGTATCTCCAGTTGGTACTAAAATATTGAAATAAGGTATATCAGGATCATACTTATATTAAGTAACTAAATCTGTCCAATTATTAAATTATCTCTTCTCAAAATTAATGAAATAATCATAGATCTATCCTTCATAAGGGAAATGTGAATAGAATTTCAAGATTTTATTTTTGATTGTATGTGAGAATTTAGTTCTTGAGTTTTATTTTATAGAATCATATAAATTAGCACCGGCTGACCATACAAATGAAAAGATCAAGACCATAGAGCAACATAATTATACTTATACACCAGTTAATTTATCTAAATTTTGTTTAACACTCAATTCATTAAATAATATAGTAAAGATGTTGATACAACTTTGAACCAAATTATTATCAAGAGTACCTATAACTTATTTACATTATTATCTTAACCATGCAAGATTTTATTTAAAGAGAGTCTTCATCTTTTAGATTACATTTATGATATAGGTTGGCACAACATTATCTTTCTTCTTTTATTATTTGAAAAAGATTGACCAAGTTTAAATAATTGGTTACCAGCCTAAATGAATAGGTTACATATAGACCATACCACATCGAGAAACTGTAGCAGGAGAAGCAACAGCAAGATCATTAACTTCGAACATCATTGTAAAGCTTTGAGGTAATTTAATACGTTGACCATTTGATAAACACAACATCTTATTATCATCCAAGACAGTATTCATATTTTCAATCCATAAAGAATCTACAGGTCCATCAAAGATGATCCATTTCTTAGTATCTGAAGTATCTGCAACGTTTGTTCTTACAATAGCAGCAACGATTCCATCAGTCCATTCATTAGTTAATATATTAGTATAACCAAATAATTCATTCATAGTAACTGATTTAGGATTTAATCTTTATTGTTTGACAACCTTATGATAATAATCTTTAGATCCTTACTTGAAAAGTTGTTACATAGCTCTTGCTAAAGTATCAATAACAGTTGTTTTTCCAGTTCCAGTTAAACCAACCACCATGACACCATGTCTGACCATAATTGTCTACATCAACTGAATGATCTTAATTAAGAATTTTTTAGGTTTTTGATAATTTTTGACTTCAAGTTGATCTTCAATAGCTTTTTGAAGATTACCATAATTTATATTAGGAATTTGAACAGAAGGGAATAAATCGACAATAATACCCATGAATAATGGCAAATCATGTTAAAGGAACTTAGGAACATTTGAATCTCTCATAGCTCTAATAAGTACTACCTATTATGATAATTTTGATTATTTTCTTCTTAAAGCACCAGCCATGACCAAAACTGATTTGACAGCTCTCATACCAAAATCATAATGGTCTTGTTTAGATAACTGTTATGATGATAATTTATAAAGTTGGACCATCTTACGTGCTAAAGATTTAGCAGTTTCAAAACCTTAAGAAAACAATATAATCTATGCAATTAAAGCATAATCAGGAATCATCATAGCGACAGGTCTAAATAATGCTTTTAAATTATCTGGTAATTATGTTCTTCCAGCATAACCAGGATTCATAGTAATAAACACACCAAATCTTTTATTCAAAGGAATTATTCTTGTTTAAAATTAAAATTAAGTATCATCTCTTTTAATAGCTTGTTGAATAGTTAATACTTGTTGAGCAATGACAGACAAGACTTCAATATCGATACGATTAAACTAATCAAAACATGCCCAAGCACCACCTTGTGCTAATCCACTGAAAAATCTACCCATAATTTTATAATCAAGACCATCAGAACAATTGAAAACGACACATTGAACTGCTAAAGCTTTAGCTAAATCTTTTGTCGTTTAAGTTTTTCCAGTACCTGCGGGTCCGGCAGGTGCCCCACCAAATTGAAGATGCTTTGCTGATGTCAAAGTTATATAACATTTATCTGTAAGAGGAGTAATGACTAGACGAGGTCCATTACCTAAATATTAATATCCATATCTAAAGTAAGTATTGGTTTGTCTGACAACACAATCGTCAACTTAAGTATCCCAATAATATCTGAGTTGCTTACTAAATTCAAAATCATTTAAGTTTTTAACATTTTT